>Ga0315553_10004436_pt1 | contig 10570 bp, 11 predicted proteins | sample SalMarSW160140MG_FD_203099 | JGI IMG/M metagenome (GOLD analysis project Ga0315553, IMG submission 203099) | Salt marsh sediment microbial communities from the Plum Island Ecosystem LTER, Massachusetts, United States - Salt Marsh Sediment SW1601-40 ... | reverse complement strand
GTCTCAAATCCATGTGGAGATGGGAATTGCAGTCGAATATCCCTCTTGGGACCGTCTACAGACTATGTTTGACCCACTTTAACTACTGTTCTATTCGAAAACGAAGTACAGCTGCAACACCACCAAGATTCTGTAATTGATCCCCTGCAGGGTGTTCTGTTGAAACAATATGGAAATTTCCTCGTGTCTGTTCTGTATCTCTTATTATTCTATCAATCCACCTTCGTTTATCTTCGGAAGCTTCTCTAAGTCTGATATCCGTTATTAGTAATTCTTCAACAGCACCATATTGAACTGCTTTAGATACTTCATCATCTCCATATGCCGCTAGTCCGTCCCCTTTTGCTACATGGCCTATAATATCCTCAATGAGTTGAGTCTCTGTTTCTACCTTGAGACCAGTAATAGCTTTTGAAATAACGCCTCTGTACAGAATCTCTTTTGCTCCAGGGATGCCGATTGAATTCGTACTCTCTACCACAACTGGTGGAAGGTCTTTGATCTTTAAAGAACTAAGATGCGTCTGGAAGTGATCCTTTACAAACCCTGGCCCCGCTATAATAATGAGTCCAAATTCATTCTGTTCAAGTTGCGCCTTTATAGCTCTGACTACTTCATCAAAGAACTCCTTCATACTTGAATCATACGACTTCTGGGTCCCTCTTTTGCGTGAAATTTCCGTTCTTACACGTACGGCTTCCTTGAGCCCATAATCCGCAGCAAGAAATAGTTCTGAAACTCCATCCTCTATAGTGACAATGAGACAGACAGGACTTAATTGTGCTTTCTCGGCATCTTTAAGCCGTTTTAATAGAAAATCTGGCCATCTTGTCTTGATTATTGTGAGAGTTGTACCTGTTTCCACATTGAACGTATGATGTGAACCAACACTAACAAGGTCTGAAGGCCCTTCGGTAATCACACCAAGAATTCTGACTCGATTAGTGAAAGTATGAAAACTAACATCCTCAACTGTAAGGACCAATGTCATTGGTTTTCGTACACTATCCTGTTTTCTAGCTTCATCATCCCCAATTTTAACCCGTCTTGCAGTCCTAGATATTACGGTATCACCTGGAGCAACCACATTGTAGAGATGCCAGAGGTCATCTAAAGTTTCAATCTTAAGAACAACTTTCCCTTCTTTTAGTGCTCTTTTCAATATCTTCAAGGTGACATCACGCCTGAGTCTTGACAGTTAGAAGAAATAGTCTCCGTAGAACTCTTGACTCTTTGGTTGTCCCCCAATATAGGCTCCTAACTGCGAGGGATCTATGCCTTTACTAATCTGCTGAGATGTTTTAACATGCTGCATTTCAACATAATATGAACCCTCATTCACAGCTAAATCGCCAGAAATTCTCACGAGTCCACCTAATTCTCTAAGTCTCAGTGTTAAGGCATCTCTCTGTCCGTCCATTTCAAGTGCCATTTCTTCTGCAAAATCGAGAACTGCTTCTATTGCTTGCGGGGTGAAGTGAGGTATCCGCCCATCATCATAAACCGTCTGTGCAATGAATTCCACTATACGCGTGAGATTCTCAGGAGTCTTTCTCATCCAAGATGAAAGTAATATCTCGTAACCATAGCCTCTGATGCGTGATCTGAGTGGAGGTAATATCTTTGGCAAATCTTCAGTATTGCAGGCTGCAAAGAGAATGAAATCACAAGGCACATCATCGACTCTTACTGCAGCTCCTGAGCTGTGAGGATTATGACCGGATATTGCATATTTACGATCCTGCATTGCTGTTAGTAGGTGTTTCTGATATACTCCCAATGCGGCAATCTCATCGATATACAAAATACCTTCGTGCGCCTCATGAATTGCCCCGGGAACCACTCTCAGATGCGCAGGGCTGCCTAAAGATTCAGCACTGCCATAAGGATCGTGTTTCACATCACCAAGAATCTCTACAGGACTTGCACCACTCACTCGTACAAATCTATTAGATGTACGGGGAACCAGTACATGACTGTTTTTTTCATCGGTATTGTATATCAAATCCTTTTGTTGCGTCTGAATCAATTCTATCCGTATCGTATCGGTATCAGTTCGGCTATACTTGATTAAGTACGACTCGTCCTGTTTCTGTATCTGATGAATCACTTCGTTTTCAGCTGGTTCCAATATCACATCCAATTTTCTGAATAGACCCGCGTACGCGCCTTCTCCAATAGAATCCGCTCTCTTCACCGAAGTACAATCCATGCATTGTGCAAATTCAGGTGTTGAAAATGATCCACATCTGGGACACCTAAAGCCCATCTTTATTCCGACCTCGAAGGGAATATCTTCAGGCCGTACAAATCTTGTTTCGATTATACTTGGCTCGTCCTGTTCAGCTTGATTGTCTAAAGAATGAATTTCCACAAGAGGCCTATCTCTATTTGCAGGATTGAAATGAATTCTAATTTCTTGGGTTGGGGGTGGTAGCAATGTTGAAGCAGCTTTTGCAAGCATTGATTTTCCTATTCCTGGAACTCCACTTAGCAGAACATGTCTATGTTGTGATACTGCTGCATGGATTAGCTTCACTACCTCGCTTTGGCCCACTATCTTATCAAACGGGTCTTTCTTCGGAGGAATATCCACAGTACTCTCAATGTCAATATAGCGATGTTTCAAGCTGAGGTGCCTCTTATCCACTTACTTTCAGGATAACCACTCATTGGCATTTCATAACTGTGTGTAATACCCTCGAAAAGAAATGACACATGAGAGCCTTCTCAGCTCTCATGCTTTGAATATCATTGAGTAACATCATCAAAGGTATAGATTTTCATGAAAGGTGGTCGGTTCTCTATATCAGCAACCGCTGCACCAACTAGCAATGCAGTCTTTTTCTGGCGTGCAATATCCACAAGTCTCTGTGTGACGACACCATCAAAAACCACTGCATAGACTTTGTCAAAGTCCTCCATGACCTTTGCCAATTCAGCTACTCCACATTGTTGTAAGACAGACTTCCCTTCATCAAAGAGAACAGCTTTAAATGACTCACGTACTTCTGCTATTTTTTCAATGAACCCTTCATCAATTGATGGGGTTCTTCTCGCAGACACCTCTGATTTTGGCTTTGTACGTGGCTTAGCCCAGTCGCTCTCAGGTCTTGTTCGTGTTGGCCGTCTTGTTGTTCGTTTTTTCTTTGTTGTAGACTCTTTCTCACCGCTTAAGATTGCCAATGCCTGATTTGCTGGAATCTTAGCCTGTAGTGCCTTCATCACTTCTCGTCTGGTGAGGTCTTCAACTTCCTTTCCTTCAGGAGCTCTTGCAATGTAGTCCACTTTTGCTACCTGCATTAGTTCTCTCAGAATTAAGTCTCCACCTCTGTCTCCATCCAGGAAGGCTATGGTAATTTTCCCTCCCTTTTTGGTCAGGTCTGCTATTGATTTCGGTACATGTGTACCTTCTACAGCAACAGTATTTTCAATACCGCATTTCATTAGATTGATGATATCAGCTCGTCCTTCCACGATGATTATTTCATCGCCTGTGGACAGTTCTGAACCAGATGGTAGTTTATCTGGTCCGAATTTCATGACCTGTTTTCGTGATCCGGTTGATACAGCACTAGTAATTTCATCTGATCCTGGGGCAATCTCTTCTTCCCAACCTTTCAGAATACTAATTGCTCTGCTGACAACTCTTCTTCTCTTGGCGCCTCTAATATCCTCAAGTTTCTCAATGGTGACCTTCGCAGTACATGGCCCTACTCTATCTACAGTTTCTAGTGAAGCTGCGAGTATTGCCGTTGCGGTCCTATCCAGAGATACAGGAATTACAACTTCTCCCCTACTATTTCCGCCCTTAGATTTTACAACGATCTGAATTCTTCCAATTCTCCCTGTTCGTTGCAGTTCTCTAAGATCCAAGTCTTCTCCCAAGAGACCCTCGGTCTGTCCGAAGATTGCTCCAACAACATCGGGTTTGTCTACAACGCCGTCTATCTCGATCCTTGCGCGAATAACATATTTCGCAGTACTCGAGTCGAAATCGCTCCCGATTTTTATACACGTCTCCTATTTTATACTGCCACAAACCCCAGATTATACTCAATCGGGTGGTCTTACCTCTGCTCAGTACCGCGGACCGATTTCTACATCCTTGCGGATTCTAACTGTTACGTTACCTCTTTTGACTCTTTGAGCCATTTCCCTTCATATTATGTGAATAATATTCGTGATACGATAATCCTGTGAATGATGATAATAGTCCTGTGACTGCGCTCGGGTATATCTAACTCAGTTCGAGTTATTGACCCCGTGGCGCTATGATATGATTATATGATGATTTAAGAGCACACAGTTTCCTTCGGTGTAGCTCTTGACAATACACTGAAAATGAGCTTATTTGAACATGTCGTTACAGCTCAAAACCTGTTTCTTACAATCCATCGTGAGTGAACATTGACTGTAAGAGACTTCTGTGTTCTGCCCTTCTCTTACCAGTGTCACCACCTTTCGAAATCCAAAGGACTTCGAGATTGGTAAGAGCATTGTCCTCTTTCATCGGGATGGTATCCCTCCTGAAGACCTGGCTTCCTTCTCCTGTCGTTCTACTGGTTCATCACTACCAGCGACAGTAAGAGTTCCCACGATTTTTACCACGGCAAGGTCTTCATCACCCATCTTGAAATCGTCACCAAAGTCAGGAAGGCTCATTTGAGCATGGTGAATGGCCGCGGACTCTCCGGGACCTGATGCAGTTCCTCTCTTGGAGAGTAAGGACTTCCCTTTGGAAGAATCTATCTTCTGTTGGGCTTTCAGTCGTGAGCGCTTCCCTACTTGTTGAATAGCGTCAACCCACTTACCTAGTCCTCTCACTTCATGTAATAATGGAGTGAGCATAATGAGGTGTGCAGCAATGTTGATTGTTCCGTTCCTATCAGCATTGCTACTTCGTCCCATGTGTGTCCTAAATAACTCATCTGTTTTAGCGCCAATTAAAAATCCTAATAACCAATGGTAGGTATGTTATATCGTCCAGAAGATATACCCTGTCTACGAGGGCGCGCTGAGATTAGATTACAATGATGCGTTGCGCAAGAGGCCGGGAACAGGCTGGACCATTGCCTGCCAAATACCAATTGGACGAGCCACAACGGACTCGATTGATGGGGATGATTGTCCTTAGATGATGTTCGGGTCACCCTGGTGTCGTACATTGGCGGGCCGGTCGGTACCATGACTACCTGACACGAGACAGCTCAGTTGAGCCGGATGCAATATCTGATGCTGTGATGCTGGGAGTTAGTGTGGAGGGTGACAGGCACCGACCACCTTGTCTTCTTCACCTATTTTTCCATTTCCCATGATTCTCCAGGTTGTAATACCTGAACCATGGTTCCCTTTACATTAGTTGCAACCATCTGCCAGAATTTCTTTGGATTTGCCTTGATAACTGGAAACGTGTCATAATGCATTGGAATCACATATTTTGGCTTGATTAGCTCAGCCGCCTTTACTGCTTGCCGCACAGACATGACGTAGTACGATCCAATTGGTAACAATGCACAGTCTATTTTGTATAATTCTCCAAACAATTTCATATCATAGAATAATCCTGTATCTCCTGCATGATAGAATGTTCCGCTTGGAAACTCCACTATGAATCCTGTTGGCGCACCAATTCCTGATGAATGAAAGGCTTGTACAAGTGTTACAGTCACTCCACCGATATCAACGCTTCCTCCGATATTGAGAGTGTGTACATTTTCCACGCCATCATTCTTTGCCTGAATTGCAAGTTCGTTGATAGCTACAAAAAATGCATCAGTCTTCTTGCAGATTTCAATGCCCTCCGCATATCCATGATCTCCATGGTCATGAGTCACGAGGACAATATCTGCCTTTTTCACATCATCCACTTTTATTGGCGATGTAGGTCCATTTAACCATGGGTCAACAAAAACGGTCTTCCCATCAGATTCTACTTTAAACGATGAATGTCCCAAGTATGTGAATTTCATTATAATCAACTACCTATTCTATGGTTCTAGATTTCTTCTATCTTTCGCATTGTCTGTCGTTACCTATGGAATACCTTAAGACAACTATATGACTTGTTCAAAACAGCTGGTTCTAATGTCTTCCAAACCACATCCGGACTCACTCAAAGCAGGTCAAATTGCAGGAAGAGTACTTCATGAGGTATTTAGAGAGGTACGTCCCGGAGTGAAGGTTTTACATATCTGCACACTCGCAGAACATAGAATTGCAGAGTATGGTGCCAGACCAGCCTTTCCATGTAATGTTTCTATAAACAACGAAGCTGCACACTATTCAAGTCCATACCAAGACACACGGGTCTTTCCTGAACGCGGCTTAGTGAAAGTGGATCTGGGTGCGAATGTGAATGGTCATCTTTCTGATACCGCAAAGACCGTAGATCTTGATGGATCCTATGAGAAATTTATCATCGCAGCTGAAACCGCACTTGATGCAGCAATAGATATTGTTCGTCCTGGAATAAAATTAGGTGACATCGGCGAGGTCATTGAAAAAGCAATCAAAGCAGAAGGTTTGAAACCAGTTCATCAACTCTCTGGTCATCAACTCAAACCCAATAATCTGCATGCTGGTAAGAATGTACCAAATGTGAAGATACATGTAACGGAGAAGATGCAACTGGGGGAGACCTTTGCAATAGAACCATTTGCCACTGATAGGAGTGGTAGAATCAAGGCTGCTCGTGAGGCATATATCTTCTCCAATGATATACGTAACCGGAAAAAAGTAGATAGAATAGCTCTACAGGTTCGAAATCTTGCACGGAGGTCATTTGGCACAGTCCCGTGGGCATCAAGATGGTTGTACGACCTGAAAAATGACTTTGAATTCGAAATCCCACTGAAGACATTAGTTAGAGTGGGTGCATTTCATCCATATCCCGTACTCCTCGAAGCTGAAGACGGGATGGTGTCACAGGCTGAACATTCAGTGTTTGTTTCAGAAGAAGGTGCAATCGTCACTACGAAGTATGATGATTAGATGAACGCGTACATGGAACCGCTTAAGAACTAATTTTGTTGTGACAAGCTTGTGATAGTATGGTAATGCCAAAACCCCCTCATGTCAAGGCTGGCAAAATCGCAGCACGCGTTCTCAAAGAAATCCGCGGGGAGCTCAAACCTGGAATCACTGCTTTGAGGATATGCACCATGGTTGAAAAGAAGATACTTGATTATGGTGGACAACCAGCATTTCCATGTAATGTTAATATTAATCATATTGCAGCCCACCATACGTCTCCACGAAGAGACCCCACTAAGATTCCTGATTTTGGTCTTGTGAAAATCGACATTGGTGTACATATTGATGGATACATTGTAGATACAGCCATGACAATTGATGTTGATGGCACTCTAGAGGGCTTTGTAGCTGCAACAGACGATGCGTTGAATGAGGCAATCGCTATGATTGAGCCTGGTGTGAACCTTGGGGATGTAGGACGTGAGATCGAACAGATTATCAAAGCATACGGTCTAAGAGCTATCAAAAATCTCAGTGGACATAGCATCAAACGATATCGTCTACATGGTGGAAAGACCGTTCCAAATACGAAGAAACGTATTCCTGATGTTGTAGAAGTCGGAGACTGTTTTGCAATAGAACCCTATGCAACTACCGGTACGGGATATGTAAAAGATACTGACTTTGTCTATATTATGCAAAATACAGGAAAAGATATTGAACTTGAGGGAACTGCAGAGAAATTGCGCCAACATCTCAATGATCGTTATGGTCCCTTACCTTTCACCCCAAGATGGATTGGAGCATCTGAGGGTGTGGATGTAGTCGAAGCACTGAAAGAATTACTTCGTGCCAAGATTATACGAGGTATTTCAGTCCAAGTAGAAAAGAAGGGGCGCCCAGTGAGTCACACTGAGCACACGATTTTTGTTACGGACGAAGGTGTTGAGGTACTCACCCGTCCTGATTAGATCTCAATCTTATTTTCAGGCTCTTCTCTTACCACATATACTCCCTGTATGGTAAGGCTACCTTGGCACTTTGGACAAGTTGTACCAAGAGGTTTGAGTATGTAATCTCCGCTTTCGAAGTCACGAATCTCCTTAAACTCACACTCTGGACTATCACACCGAATCTCAGTGACTGTTGGTGGTGGAGGTTTTATTGTTGGTTCTTTACCACTTCTGGCTGTAAGAAGACTGAATCCCATCACCATCACTACTGAACCTAGAAAGAGCATCAGGATATCATTTCCAGTTGTCATCCCAATATAGAGGATGAAGAATCCTGCACCTGCAAGAGCTATTCCGATTATCTTTGATATAATTCCCATATTCATCCCTCACAGACCAATTCCAATGGTGTTTCCAATACCGGCTAGTATGACCTTATCTCCAGATTTGGTACGTTTCCTGATGGCAGTCTTAATTCTCTGAAGGACTTCAGGAATGGAATCAAGAATTTTCTTATCCATCACACCGACTGCTGCAGCTTCATTCTGTTTTATGACTATAGCCTCCATTGCTATCTCGTTTTGAGTTGCAGTATCCTCAATAGCATGCTTCTCCGGACCTATGTCACCGATTGCTGCACCTGTTCCCTCAGAAACACGTCCAAGATCCTCGCCTTCGAGCTTTAGTGCAGCATCGATTGTGATGATTCTTGCAATCTTCCCTTTATCTTCAACCAGTTTCTTGATTGCAAATCCAGGTTTTCCTACTGTACCTCCAGGTCCTGTGGCTCGAACTGCATAGACTGTCCGACCTTCCACATCAACCTCATAGTAACCAACCTCACGTGAAATCTCATCAATGTAGTTCTCTGCAGTTCCTCCGTATTCTCGAGCTAATTTAGTAACAATCAACGGACCAATCCCATCACCGATTGGTTTACTTTCAGAGAATGCATCTATGGCGTCAAAGTAAGCCTTTGCGAGCTGCATTATCTCTGGGAGCTGCATCTGAACCTGCATTATTACTATAGTACTGTTTGTCTTCTTTCCAAGAATATAGAAATGTCTCACAATTCGAAAAATCAGGTTAAGGACCTGAGTGACCTCAAGGGTATTCTCAAGTGACTGACGGTCTGAATGACTTGCATCTGGAGCCGTATCCATAACGAATTCTTCGAATCGGTCTCGCCTCTCATCAAGCAGGTGATCAAGACGCTTTAGTATACCTGCAGGATCAAGGTCAACTGGCATAATTGTGAAGAAGTCCATCCATCTATCCAAGTCTTCTCCAATCTCATTCTCATCTCTCCCGTAACGCTTGAATGTTTCAATTGCTATTTCGCGGGATTTAATGGATAGGGTCTTTAATTCGTGTAATCCTGCCTCAATTTGTTTGAGCATCTGCCAAACCTGTATTCTTTGCCCATATAGGCTCATGATAATAATGAATGCAAAGAACGCTAGATTGAGTATCCAGCTGAATTCGTTAGTTTCTCCACCAATCTGCATGAACATCACTCGGCTCATCAATATTTGTGCTTTAAGGCTATCCTTTGTGGTAGTAGTTGCTTTGTTCTCTTCACCTATGAAAATAAAGTTGTAGAAGGAGGTAAAAATGTGGCAGCTTATGAGCTTCTCACGGGCTCGCGCACCGCAGATTTCCCATAACGGAACCAGACGTAGTCAGCGACTGAGCATTTCAGAGGCCTTTAACTTCTGAGTTCAGCAGAGATCAGGTGTTCCCTGGCTCCTGTGGCCGCCATCAAGAAAGGGATGAATTGATTCCGATTTAAAGCTTGTCTTAGAACGAAATTCTCTACCTTGAAGAAGAACCAAAAATTCTATGGTTCTCCCCCTCCTACATGGGGGAGATTGCTTTGAAGGCCACTGATGGAACAAGCACGTTTGCAACGTTTCAGGAGTTGAGGTTGAGCTCTGGGTCTCATACTGGCAAGGACATATGGATTGACGACTACTATGTCAGAAAATATGTGGAAACTGAACCAGGACATGGTGGTTGGGGTGGTGTGGAGGTCCTGTATGCATGAGGTCGATATGTTTAAGTCAACACAAGAGAGATTATGTATATTCGTTCGTGAGTGTAATGATAGTGGAGGGTACTGATTGATGTGTCGAAGAGTAGAATTCTGTATTATCCTTGGAGCACTCATTTCAATCGCTTTCATGACAGCACCTGTTATCGTGAAAGCCTCTCTAGTATCAGACCATAGCTCTTCTACGATGGAAGCAGCATCCTTTGTGAGCGAATTTACATTCTCTACCTACATCGGAGGGCAGGGGTGGGATATCATCACTGACATAGCAATAGACAATAACAGTGATATCTATCTGGTTGGATACACAGAGGCTACTGATTTTCCAACAACAGAAGATGCCTACGACAGGTTTCACAATGGTGGAAATTTCGATTTAGCACCCATCGATGCTTTTGTAATGAAGCTCAGTGCTGATGGGCAAGAAATCATCTATTCCACATTTCTAGGTGGTTCTGGTGATGACTATGCTATCGATATTGCAGTGGATGAATCAGGAAATGCGTATGTTGTTGGCAAGACCGATAGTAGCAACTTTCCCACCGTGAACGCATATGACGACTCACACAACTCTGGTGAGGACTGCTTT
>Ga0315553_10004435_pt1 | contig 10573 bp, 7 predicted proteins | sample SalMarSW160140MG_FD_203099 | JGI IMG/M metagenome (GOLD analysis project Ga0315553, IMG submission 203099) | Salt marsh sediment microbial communities from the Plum Island Ecosystem LTER, Massachusetts, United States - Salt Marsh Sediment SW1601-40 ... | reverse complement strand
CGCTCTCGTCAGGGTTCTGGAGGTTGAAGTACGCGTGGCCGGAATAGTGGATGACGTCGTAGCGGCCCGAGGCCAAGGCCCGGTGGAGTTTGAGCCCGGTCACCTCGTCGCCGAGCCACGTCTCCACTTCGGCCTGCTGCTTCCTCAGGCGACGGGCGATCGACTTTACTTCCTCCTCCGTTGCCGGCAGGTCCCCAGTGGGGTTGCCGATGAGCAGGAAGCGCAGCTTGTCTTCGCGAGTGTAGTCGTTGCGACGCGGGAAATCCCGCAACATGGGCATCCGTCCGATGGGGACTCGCAGGCAAAGGAAGTCGTCGTCCACGTACATCAGCTCCCACGGCAGCTCAAGATCGTTGGATGCTATGAGGACGGGTGTCTCCTCGCCCCTGAGGTGTTTCTGGATGGCCGTGGGCAAGAACAGCCTGTACATCAAGTCTCCCAGCTCAGAGAGGGAGTCCAGGGCCTCGTGCTCTGGCAGATCGGGCATCTTGCCACGCAGGGTGGACTGCGCTCCGAACAGCACGTTGATCACCGTCGTTAGATCGTCGATGGCTTGCCTCAGATCCACCCGATCGCTGTGTGCGATCTTGATACTGCCCTGTATGGAGGACGCGTCGTGCAGGCCTGCACCAGAGACGTTGAGGATGACGTTGTAGCTGGTGACTCCGCCAGTCTCGGGCATCCTGGCCACGGAGAGAGTCGTCTTCCTCTGGAGTAGTTTGGCGCTGGACAGCCTGTCTTCGATCTTGTTCTTCAGTTGATCCAGTTGCTCTTCGTCGATCGTGTCCAGCGCCGTCGAGGCCTCTTGCCTCCTGCCCTGGAGACTCAGCTCTTCGGCCCGGCCCAGGAGGGCGGTCAACTGCGCCAGTTGTTCCCTTTCTTCGCGAAGTCCCAAGCCCTCTCGTTGCGCATCCTTCAGGTCCTGCGCGAGTGCCTTCGCCTTGGTCTGCATACGGGCCAGACGCTCAGACACCTCCTGCTCCGTCTCAATCCTGGCTGATATGCTCTGTGCGAGCCTAGTGGGGTCTCCCACACTGCTCAGCACACTCTCCATGGCGCGTGCGTTCTCGAATCGGCTCTTCTCGAGAACGCCTGCCAGTCGAGTCAGGTTGGTCTCTATGGACTGCCGCTCGGTGGCCCACTCCGGACCCTCGAACTCTGCCACTTCCTCGTGCAGGTGCTCGTATTCGTGGTGGAGGGCAGCCACGCGATCTCGCAACTCACCTATCTGATCATCCTGACTGTGTAGTCCGGGAATCAGCTGCCGCAGTCCTTGCAGATCGCGACGGATGGCATTCAACAGAGTCTCTGCTTTGCGGGGCTCAGTAGACTCGGCTTGCGCGAGTCTTCGCTCCAGTTCAGCCAGTACCCTCAACTGGCGTGTGATGTCCAAGTGGGACAACTGCTCAAGATCCTCTCGAAGCGTGCCGATCCCCTGCCCCAAGTCGGCGCTATCCTGAGCTAGACGGGTCTCGTGGGCTTGCCTGGTTTCTTGCTCCCTGGCCTTGGCCAGGCGATGCTGGTCCAGCGTTTCCAGGTCTGCTTCCACTGACTCAGCAAGCCGGCGAGCCCGCGACGCGTTGCCCTTGTCCAGCACACCTCGGATCTGGGTCAGGGCGCTGCCGATACGAGCTAGCTTACGCTCGACTGTGGTGGATTCGACTCCTTCGCTCAGGAGCTGCTGCCTGACGTCATCGTGCTTGGCCCGAAGGTCCGTCAGGCGGTCCTCCAGCTGCTGGAGCTCGATCTCCAGGTCGTGCTGTCGACTCTTGGCTGCGGTCAGTCTGTCCGCGACAGCTCTGGCCTCATTCTCGGCCTTGGGGCCCGCAAGCACCGCGTACGCTTGCTTGAACTGGTTTCTTTCGAGGGCTCTGGTGCCGGACGCCAGCCTGATCTCCAGGCGTCGGAGGGCCTTCTCGACAGCCGACGCGGGCACGAGAGTGAGGCTATCCAGGGAGGATCTGGCGTCTTCAATGACACCAGCCATCGCTTCCTGGGCTTGTTGTGCCAGCCGAGCCACCTTGGCGAGTTCCTCGAGTCTGCCCACCCGAGCCGCCAACGTGGTGTTTTCGCGCTCGACCTGGGCCAGCAGCTCGCCGGCCGTGACCATGTCGCCCGCTTGATGCGCCTCCCTCGCCTGCTGGAGACTCAGTTTAAGGCTGTTCAACGTGTCCTGTTCTGGCTCGCTGACCCGAGCAGGCATTTGGGAGAGAGCATCCCGTGTGGAGGCCAGTTGCTCCTCGATCTCGGAGAGCTGGAGGGCAAGGTCTATGAGCCTGGCCCCACACTGGCGACAGAACCTCCTGTCGCTGGGGTTGTCCGTGCCACACCGCCAGCACGCGATGCGCTCCTCCGAGTCCGATACGCCCGGTGGCTGGGCATCGCTTCGCGGTGGACTCGTGGTATCGCTGGTCGCCGCACTGTCGTCACGGCTGCCCCCGGAGACAGCATCGTGGGTCTCCCGTGTGGTGGGCTCCGGTGGCGTCACCACACCGAGGCTGGTGCCGCACTTAGAGCAGAACTTGGCTTGGGGCGCAGTTTCTGCGCCGCAGTGGGGGCAGTTCACGATCATTCCTCTTGCCGCTCAGCGAACGTGAGGTGGTGGGTGGGTAAACCACCCCGAATTGCCCTACGTGGTCATAGATGACCAGGCCTGGCTCTGTCTACGCAACCTCGATGATGATATAAGTGGTCTCGCCTTCGCGGACGGCAAACTCCTCAGTGTACAGGTGACCGTTCACGTAGGTCTTGACCACGTAGTCCCCTGTGGGAAGGTCGCCCAATACGAAGTTCTCTTTCCATTCATCATCGGCGTTTACGTCGGTTGCCGGGTAGGTCGTGATATCCTGCCATCTGCGCTCTCCACCTTCCAAGCGGTACACTGTGAGAGGATGCGCGGGTATCGGCTGTCCGTTGACATCGACCAAGCGACCCAGCAAGGTGCCCTTCCCTGGGAGAGAACGCAGCCACAGCTCCGGATTCCTGGTGTCCTGATAGCTATTGCGGCCCAAACGTACTTCCAGATGGAGATGCGGTCCGATAGCGACGCCGCTCATGCCGACTTCTCCTATCAGCTCGCCTGGTTCGACCTCTTGCAGGAAGTGAACGTACACCTGGGAGAGGTGGCCGTAGAGCACGTACACCTTCTGGCCCCGGCACTGCTCCTGGAGCTGGATGACCACCACCTGGCCATAGAAGCCAAGCCTCTCCCCATAGATTACTCGAGCGTCTTCGCCTGCTAGGATCACGCATCCTCTAGCCGCGGCGAAGATCGGTGTACCGAAAACGCCGGGGAAGTCCGCGCCCCGATGGATACGGTACTTGCCGCCCCCTGTGGAGCCATAAGGGTAGTAGCGTGTGGGCTCGTTGTACTCCTCCTCGTTGAATGGGCGTTCGAGCCATTGGTGTGCCTGGGGTTCACCCACCGTCGGCGTGGGGCTAGGCGAGTGGGTGGCCGTAGGCACGGGGGGGGGAGTGCTCGTAGAGGTGGGCATAGCGGTCGGCGTGGGACTGGGCGTGTGCGTGGGCTGAAGAATGGCGGCCAGCGTCCCCTCGGGCCACGACACGAAGACGAGCGCAGCGATCAGACAGATGAGGGCCAGAACCACCCCCAACATGGCGAAGGCGATCTTTGGCGCAGGTGCATTCCTGTCATGATAGTCGTTGCTCACGCACGCATTATATCACAGCAAACAATAGCGCAGCTACTTCTGGGCTTGACGCGAGGCCACGACTCTTGTAGAATAGCGTCGTCTAGGTGGGAGGACGTTGAGGATGAGTGGGAAAATCGTATCGCTGGAGAAGGCTCGCTCACTGCGGGAGCTGGCAGCATCTGAAGGCAAGAGCGTCGTATTCACCAATGGGTGCTTCGATCTTCTGCATGTGGGACATATTCGATATCTGAAGGAGGCCAGAGAGCAAGGAGACTTGCTGTTCGTGGGTCTCAACGATGACGAGTCCACAAGGCTGGTCAAGGGACCAGGACGTCCTTACGTGGGCCAGGAGGACCGGGCAGAGGTGCTGGCGGCGCTGCGATGCGTCGACTACGTAGTCTTCTTCAGCGAGAGGACGGCAGAGAGGCTGGTCAGTGTGCTGAAGCCAGACACGTACGTGAAGGGAGGCAACTATCGGCAGGAGGAACTGCCCGAGGCCAGGGTAGTGACCAGCTACGGTGGGCGGGTCCACCTTACCTCACTCATCGCCGATCGCTCGACCAGCGATCTCATATCCACCATCGTGGCTCGCCACTCGGGAGAAGATTGGTGAGCCAGGGATTGGTGCCTGGAGGTGAGCCGCAAGACCAGGCGCTGTCGCAGGAGGGCGAGGGGCAGCAGATCGCCCGGGCTGCCGTGATCGTGGCGCTGGGAAACGTAAGCAGCCGGGTGCTGGGTCTCGTTCGAGAGACAGTGATCTCGCATCTCTTCGGTGCGACAGGTATGGTCAGTGCGTTCCGCGTCGCATCCATCGTGCCCACGATGGTCTACGATCTGCTGATCGGGGGCATGATCAGTGCCGCTTTGGTGCCCGTCTTCACAGACTACACAGCTCCATCGAAGCGAGAAGAGCTATGGCGCCTGGCCGCCGCCCTGTTTTCGCTGGTGGCCATCGCCTTCTCGGTGATCGTGCTGCTTCTGGAGTGGGCCGCCCCTACCGTGTCCTGGATGCTCGGTGGCGGATTCGACGTCCAGCTCCTGGCACAGACGACAATCCTCACCCGCCTGGCTGTGCCCTCCGTCCTGTTCCTGGGGTTGTCAGGGGCGGCAACCGGCCTTCTGTACGCGGACAAGCGCTTCATCTATCCGGCCTTTGGTGCCAGTGTCTTCAACCTGGGCATCATACTGGGGGCGCTGTCCTTGGGGGACAGGTTCGGGGTGGCGAGCTTGTCTCTGGGGGTGCTGCTGGGCTCGATCCTCCAGGTTGCCATCCAGTTGCCAGGCCTCCGTGAGTTGCGGCTTTCCTTCCGGGTGGATCTCACTCACCCGGGCCTGAGACGTATGGGCAAGCTGTATCTCCCGGTGGCTTTGGGCCTCATCGTAAGCCAGTTGGGTATCGCCATCGACCGGAACCTGGCCTCGCGAACGGGCGATCAGAGCATCGCCTGGATGCAGAATGCTACCACGCTCATCCAGTTCCCCTTGGGCCTGGTGGCTGTGGCCATATCCACGGCGATCCTGCCGTCACTGTCCCGGCTGGCCTCGGGCGCCGAGTTCGTGCGGTTTCGGCGGACTCTGGGCATGGGGTTGCGTATCGTGCTGCTGCTGATCGTTCCGGCGAGTGTTGGGCTCTTCGTCTTGGCTACGCCTATCATCGCCCTGGTATTCGAGCATGGTGCCTTTCAGCCGTATGACACGATCCGCACTTCCCAGGCGCTTCGCGTGTACCTCTTAGGACTACCCTTTGCCGCCCTGGATCAGCTGTTGATCTTCGCGTTCTACTCCAGGAAGGACACGAGGACACCTGTGTTGGTGGGCATCCTGGGCGTGATGGTCTACGTCGTCGCGGCTTTGCTGCTGATCGTGCCGCTGGGAATGCTCGGGCTGGTTCTGGCCAATTCGATCCAGTTGACCAGCCACGCGCTGGTGATGCTGTGTCTCGCCCACCGCAGCTTCGATGCCCTCCGCCAGCAGGGTCTGGGGAAGACTGCCCTGAAGGTCGTAGTCGCCTCTCTGGTGGTCGGTGCCGTTGTGTCGGGGGGAATGCCGGGACTGACTCGGTTGGCGGCTCTGTCATCGGTGTGGAGCGAGCTTCTGGTCGTGGCGGGCGGGGCCGTCGTGGGCATGCTGACTTATGGCGTGATGGTCTGGCTCCTGCGTGTAGAGGACCTTACCACCTTGAAGGAACTGGTGTCGGCACGGTCGTCGTCTGCTACTCGTCGTATCTCACGGTGACGGGTGACCAGGACAGCGCTATGATCCGAGAGCGAAGGGGTGCTTGACTATTGGCCAACACCGTATACAATTTACATAAGGTACCGAGACCCTCCCTGTGGCCTGTCCTTGTCGACGGCTGAAGGCGTACGGGAGCGAGACATCGTGCCATGAGCGACGAGTCTTCCATGGATGACTTGACCATAGAGGAGCTTGAGGAAATCCTCGAGGCGAAGCGGCGTGCCCGCGCGCTAGAGCGGTTTCGGCGTGTCTCTTCGGGCGAAGGACCGGGGGTGAGTTCCCACCTCGAAGCCTCCGATGCGGTCACGGAGCACTCCTCACCACGTGGGCGATACGCAGGTTCGCGCCGGTGGTCCGGCGGCGGCTCTGCCCAGGTCTCCGGTCCGCGCCCAGTCCAGAGTGAGAGCGACGCACTGGACGAGAGCGCCTCTTTCAAGGCCGTGGAGATCGTCCCGCAGACCAGTGTGATGGGAAAAGCGGCATCTGTCCTGGGAAGGCTGGGAAGAGGCTTGTGGCTCAAGGGTTTCCCCAGGTTGCGCGATCGGTTGCTCTTGCTCCTCGAACTGGCTGCCCTGGCGGGACTCATCTTCGTGGTCTACAGTTCACTGTCGGAGCTTCAGGTCTTGAACAGGGAGGTCGCTGAGGCCTTGGACGCCGAGCCCGAGGCTATGCCCGCTGCCACAACCGCTGCGGTGTTGCCCGGAGGTAGCGTGCCGCCGGGGGCCGAGGGCACCGTGCCCGATCAAATGCGCCATCTGGTGGAGCCTGGGGCCTCGATTCCCATTCCCACGCCTGGACCTCGACAGGCCTCGAGGATCGTGATTTCCACCATCGATGTCGACGCGCCGGTGGTGGAGGGAGACGGTTGGGAAGAGCTCAAGATGGGGGCGGGGCACAGTATCGGCTCGGCGAACCCCGGTGAAAGAGGGAACATGGTGATCTCCGGGCACAACGACGTGTACGGTGAGATATTCAGGCGGCTGGAGGACGTTAACGTAGGCGACGAGGTGGTCGTGTACACGGGAGAGACACCCCATCACTACTTGGTAGTGGCCAAGATGATCGTCGAGCCAACCGAGGTGAGTCTTCTGGAAGCGACCCCCGATGCTACGCTCACGCTCATCACGTGCCACCCATATATGATAGACAGTCATCGGTTAGTACTCATCGCCGAACTCGCCAATCAGTAGAGTCAAGGAAGAAACAGGATGGCCAAGAAATCGCGTCGAGCACGAAGGAAACGGGTGGACAGGAAGGCTGAACGCTCGGTGACCACCCCGTCACCAACACAGGGGTCAGCGAAGGCCTTGAACGCTCAAACGGAGGCAACTTCGGCCCAAGGCTTTGCAGCGCAGTACTCTTACGTGTACGATGACCTCAAGCGGATCGCCGTTCTGGCGGGCACGCTTCTTGTGGTGCTAATTGCTCTCTCCTTCGTGATAGGGTAGATCACTCGACAAGTTCAGGAGAGACAACAGACCGAACTGCATGGCGAGGTGAACTACCAGGCATAGCCATAGATTGGCTGTGAAGTAGTAGATCACACTGACGCTGAAGGCTATGGTCGCGGTGGTCAACGCCTCTCCACCCCGCGTGGCGACGCCTATGTCGTTGCGGACTACCGGATTCAGGCACCATTCTGTCAGCACTAGCAGGAAGCCTAGGAACACCCCATAATACTCCCCTGCGACGCGGATGGTAGCGCTCCGGTAGAACGCCCAGTGCATCTCCAGGTACAGGACTTCGAGGACGATCAGGCCCCAACCCCAAGGTGCTGCCAGAAGGCTGCGCTGGAAGAAGTATGGTTCACCTGCGAGCTGGCCATCGGTCTCCTTCGTGGCAAGCAGGTAGTGGCGCCACCCCCAGAAAAGGAGCAGGCATGCCCCAAGGCCGAGCGCCAGACCCGAGGCCAGTTCGCCGAACCACCGCTCTTCGAACCAATCCGGGGCCCACACGCCCATCAGCGTCGGGTTGGATACACCACGGGTCAGGGCCAGGTAGGGGACGCCCAGGTAGTAGACGAGACGGAGGACCTGGAACAGCCACAGGCTATATGGCCAGCTTTCGAACGTTCTCAGGCGCCGGCTCACGCGGCTCGATGGAGATCGTCGGAGGTGGTACCATAGGTTGACTGCGATGCCATAGACCAGGATGGACACCAGCACCCAGATCACCAACTCGAGCTTGTAGTCGAGGATAGAATCCAGGAGTTCAAGAGTTGACATAAGCCACCGCTGGGGTATGTGGTAGGTCGCGCAGGGGCCAGGACACTAAGGGGTTTCCTCTTCACCGCTCATGGGGGCGGTGAGAGTGACAGTCGTTCCTTCCATGGGCTTGGACTCGATGGTCAAGACGCCGTGTATCAGCCTGGCGCGCTCGCGCATGTTGACCAAGCCGAGGCTGCTCCGCTCTTCGTATGAACGTTCTACCTCGGCGACATCGAAACCTTGACCATCGTCTCTGACCTGGGCGAACAACTCGCCGTTGCTGCTTTCGAGTCTCACCCAGATGTTTTGGGGATCGGCGTGTTTCTTGGCGTTGTTCACGGCCTCCTCCAGAATGAAGAAGGTGGCGCCCTCGACGAGCGGCACAGGTCGCGACTTCAGCCGTGCGGCGTCCACGTGCACATCGATGTCATCGGTCTGCTGGATGCGTTCGACATACTGCTCCAAAGCGGCGGCCAGACCTTGGGTCTCAAGGATCATAGGGCGCATGCTGAAGAGCATCGTGCGTACTTCGGTGACGGCCTGTCCAGCCAGCCTCTCCAGCTTGTCGAGTTCTTGTCTTGCCCGAAGAGGATCGGGTTCGAGGAGGGTTCGGATGAAGTCCAGTCGCATGGCTATAGAGGATATGGTCTGGGTAGGGCCATCATGGAGTTCACGTGCCAGTTGCTTTCGTAGCTCCTCGTCACTAAAGAGAACCCGCTTCCTCTCCTCCTTAAGGGTCTGATAGAGTTCCGCATTCTGAAGGGCGATACTGGCCTGGTTGCAGAACGCTGTGACGAGCTCCATATAAGCGTCGCCGTAGGCATTGCGCTCGGGACTGCCGAAGAGCGCCACTCCGTAGAGTTCAAGGCCTGCTCTCAGAGGAACACACAGCAAGGAACGGCAACGGCGTAGAGCACGGTAGGTGGACAACTCACGATCAGCATCAGGGCGGCTGATTCGCGCCGGCTCGCCCCTGGACAGGACGTGGCGTATCAGGCCGGACGATCCTTTCACTCGCTTGAGTTCATCGGTCTTGCTGAGATTACGAGACGCAGCGACGTAGAGGTTATCCTGCTCGTCATCGAAGAGAAGCACCATGCTTGCGGGTCGCTGAAGGCTCCTTTGCTCGCTTTCTTGGTAGCCGGCCACGCTGACGTCAAGCATCTTCTCCAGGACCAGTTGGTAGTTGAGCGTAGCGATGAGCTCGCCGGTCATTTCATATATGGCGCGAAACCGTTCGCGATACGCAGCGGTTGGGGGCGCCTCCTGTTCACCCTCGGTGCTTTCGAGAACCTTGTGGTCTTTGGGTCTCAGGAGACTTATGGCAATGGCTGCGATGAACAGGGCCAGAATGGTGACCAGAGTGGGGATGAGGCTCTGCCCGCCTGCCAGCCATGGCTGGAAGAAGAAAACGAACCCGCCATACGAGGACGTGACCAGGCTAGCCACTAGCAGGCTTACTTCGATGCCGAACCGGAGTGCGGCGACAACCACGGGGAACAATGTGAAAAGGAAATACGATGGCTGCCCTGAGAGGTAGGTGACGATCACGAACAGCAGTGTATCCAGGCCCAGCGTGACCTCACGGAAATGGGCAAACGGGCGCTTGAAGTAGAGCAAAAGGACCAGAGCGAGGTTGTACAGTCCACCGGCCAGCAGGATAGCAAAGATGGCTGGGAGCTGAGGTCTCTGTGAAGGGTCTTGGACACTGATGATCAACGTGGCGACCAGCATAGCCCAGCGCAGGTGGCTGATGCGCCACTCGGTCGAGATGTCTGGTTTGTTGGGCATGACTAGAGCACCCACAGCAGGAACGCTGGCGAGACTAGTGGGCGAGATAGGACTCGAACCTACGACCTCGCGGATGTGAACCGCGCGCTCTTACCAACTGAGCTACTCGCCCCTGTGGATAGGGCCTATTATAGCACCTTGCCACCCAGGACGCAAGCGTCGCACATGGTTGGCTTTGCAGGGCCTGACCAGTTATGATAACATCGCTGGTTGGCAGACTCCGCACGTGTTCGCTGCGACTACCTAGACATCGAAAAGGATAATGGCTTTATGCAGAGTAAGGGCTCCGCGCTGGCATTCTTGTTCGTTCTTCTCCTCATGTGCCTTGGTGCTTGTGCAGCCTTCTCCGCTCTGACGCGGGGCAGGCAGTCTCAAGCCGTTGCTGTGGAAAGCTGGACTCCTACCGCGGCATCTGTGAGCAGCCCAGCGGGATCGACGCCGGTGGCCACCGATACTCCCGCCGGCACACCTTCTCCCAACCCCGAGTTATCCACGCCTGTGGTACCGACCGCTACTCCCGTGCCTCCGGCGACACCCAGTCCGATAGAGTCTCCGACGCCGAGAGTGAGGCCAACCTCCACTCAGACCTCGGGCGAGGCGACGCCAGTGGTGCCGCTGGGTGGATACCAGTTCCGCGTCGTGCAGAATGAGCCGGACTGCACAACTGTGCGGCTGATTGGAGGCTGG
>Ga0315553_10004434_pt1 | contig 10574 bp, 11 predicted proteins | sample SalMarSW160140MG_FD_203099 | JGI IMG/M metagenome (GOLD analysis project Ga0315553, IMG submission 203099) | Salt marsh sediment microbial communities from the Plum Island Ecosystem LTER, Massachusetts, United States - Salt Marsh Sediment SW1601-40 ... | reverse complement strand
GGTAAAGTCCACCCAGCAGCCAAAATACAATCCCATGTAGTTCTTCACCGGAAATGGTCATGAGATAGGAGGTGATGGAGGCCAGAAAAGCACTTAGAGCTACTCCAGCCAGGATAAGCGTGGTGGCGGGCAGGGTTTTGCCGACACGAGCCAGCAAATAGACCACAGTGACGGCGCCTACAGCACCAATGAAGGCAAATAATGGCACGGCCCCAAAAGCCATCCACGCTAATGTAAAAGGGGTAAGCATGGCGATGGTAGCTCCCAGTCCGGCTCCTGAAGCCACACCCAAAAGATAGGGGTCGGCCAGAGGATTGCGAAACAGTCCTTGATAAGTGGCTCCAGCTACTGCCAGGGCGGCTCCTACTAAACCGGCCAGAAGTATGCGCGGCAGCCGGATATCAATAATTATCGTTTTCAGAATTTCCAGGCTCAACGGCGCCCCGAAAATTTCGGGAGAAGCAGGGGTAATATGAACGAAGGGCAGTTGGGATAGAAGGACTTGGAAAGTAGTGGTGAAGGGTATATGAACGCTTCCCAAAGTAGTGGCAAACACGACTACCACTACCAGCAATGCCGCAAGCCCCAGTAAAGAATAAACTCTACTTTGCCAGCGAATGGCAAAAGGGATAACGGGCTCAGTAAATACCTCGGATACAGTACGTGCCATCGTCGAAGTCTAATTTAATATTCAATGCCTTCCCGGCTTTTTATTCCTTGACTATAAGGATGCTTCACTTCCCTCACCTCGCTGACCAAATCCGCTTTTTCTATAATCTTTTCTGTGACGCCCCGACCGGTCAAGATAAGCTCTAACTTCTCCGGCTTTGTCTCCAAAAGAGAAAGGACCTCTTCTTCTTTCAGAAAGCCGTCGCGCACGGCAATGTTTATCTCATCCAGGACCAGCATATCCCAGGAGTGATCCTGAAAAAGCTCCTTAATGAATTCCAGCCCCCTGGAGCATTCCTGGCAGACATCGTCAGGATTCAGTTCCTTGTAAAAGTGAGGATGTTTCTTAGCGAAAAGGAAGGTCTTTATTCCCAGCTTTTCCAGGGATTTATGTTCACCGTACCCGAATGCCTCAGGGTCTTTAAAAAAGAAGACTAAGCCGACCTTAAAACCGTGCCCGGCAGCACGAGCTGCCTGACCAATAGCGGCAGTGGACTTTCCTTTGCCGGCCCCGGTATAAACCTGAATTAAGCCTTTCTCTTTCATCTCAATCCCCCTTTATTGCAACTCAGCCGAGATTTCCCAGAACCATACGTTGTCTTTTCTTTTCCTTTCACCTTTGGTAACCTTGAGCGCTTTCCTGAAGATGAGCCCGTCGGTGACGAAGGTGTGATATTCGCCATTTTCACCACAGGGATGGGAGCCGAGTTTGCTAATTTGTCTTACCAAAGCTTTGTCTAAAATTTTTCCCAGGAAGGTCTCCTCTAATCTGGTGGCGACTATTATGGCTTTGAATTTCAATTTAAGAAATTCCTCGATTAGCTCTTCTGCCTTTATCCCCCAGAGGGGCAAAAACGCCTTTATCCCTACCTCGCTACATACTCTCTCCACCCATTCCCGATGCTCTTCTAAATCCATATCGCCGAACACGCCCCCTTCGATACCCTTGTCCTTGAGTTCCCTGGCAATCTTCTTGAAGTTCTCTTCATAATTTTCCCATGACGTCTTCACCTGGATGATAGGGATGCCGATGGCTTCTGCTTGCAAAGCTAAAACGCCGGCTTTAATCCCGTGGGACCTCGACCTCTCGCCATCTTCGGAGATGAAGTTAAGCAGATATAAAACTTCGTGCCCCTGGGAAATTGCCTTATACGTCGCGAGGGCACATTCCTTACCCCCGCTCCAGGATGAAAAAACCTTCACTTAGCTACCCTCAGGCTCCCCAAATATCTCAGGGTGAATGAAACAGGCAAACCACTCTAAGCCTTCGACCAGTCTAGGACCCGGGCGTTGAACGAGGTTATCATCGCATGCGAAGACTCTGTTGTTTTGTCTAGCGTCGGTAGCGTTAAGTGCGGTCTCGTTCATTGCCCACTCATATACGCCTGGCCATGAGCTGGTGATGATTACCTCTGGATTGCGAGCGATGACCTCTTCGATTGAGATTATTGGATAACCTGTGATGTTACCACATATGTTCACTCCGCCTCCCTTTTCAATTAGCTCGTGGATGAAAGTCCCGGAACCAGCAGTCTGTAGCGGGTCATTCCAGATGATATAAAAGACCCTTGGCCTTTCTTCCAATTCCGAGGTTACATCGGTTACTGCCTTAATCTTGCTTGCCATTTCAGATGTAAGTGCCTGGGCCTCCAGTTCCTTATCGGTTATTTCCCCTATTCTTTTAATATCATTAAGCAGGTCATCTAAATCGGTAGTCTTTATACCAAATAGTGTAAGCTCCAGCCCTACCATGTTATTGATAACATCCATGGGAGTGCCATGCGCAACCAGTATGAGGTCGGGGTTGAGAGCAACTATCTTCTCTATATCCGGTGTGGCATATCCCCCCACTTTTTCCTTTTCCAGAGCTCCGGGAGGATAATCGCACCAATCTGTCACTCCCACCACCCTGTCACCCAGACCCAGGGCAAACAAAATCTCGGTGTTAGAGGGAGCCAGTGAGATAATTCTTTGGGGTGTTCCGTTAATGGCGACCAACCTGCCCAGGTCATCAAATACATATTGTGTTGGTGTCAGCTCGGCTTCTGGTGATGCCGGCTTAGCAAAGGTATAGATTGTCAGGACAAGAGCTATGACAAGAGCTATGCTTAAAAGTATGAGGAACCGATTTGTGCCTCGGGCGAAGATTTGCCTCCAGAGCCTTTTCACGCGGGTCACTTTTGCCTCCCTTTACACAAAATTACTTTATTTTATACAAGTGCAGTTGATTAAGCCCTATTATAAAATGCCACAAAACGGATGTCAAGGCTTTTCGGTGGGAGCGTTTAATAATGTCAGGAGATTGCTTCGTCGCTACGCTCCTCGCAATGACAGAAGGGGAGAGTCAGCCTCGCAGTGACAGGAAGGGGGGATGCCTCGCAATGACAGGCGTCTAACTAGTGGACGCCCTGGGGAAATTTTGACGCAGGTCAATAATCTGGTAGCCCAGGTTCTCCTCTTCCAATCTCTGCACCAGAATTGAAATCTTGTCCTCACTGCAGACAACCAGGAAGGACAGGCCACAGTAAGCTGCCTCTATAGCTGCTTCCCGGACACCATGAACGTAATCAGGCTTTACACCTATCTGCGTCAATGCTACCAGGGCTTCCGTGCCCATTGCTCCCACCAGCCTCGCTTCCTTTACCTCCCTTTCCAATTGGACAAGGTCGGTGCTCCTGGAACCTCCACCCTGCACATTGGGTACTTTGCCTATCGTTACTTTAGCTGGCTCGAGTTTTATTACTCCTTCAACATTGCGAATGCCGACATCCTGTCCTTTTTTAGCCTCGGTTATGGCTGTTCCTTTAGCCCCTTTATCACTAATGACATCGGAGGCGAAGAGCAAGCCGTCCTTCATATATAGCGATGCTGGTTGACCAACGGATAAGTTGCTAGCAGCTATGGCGGTGGTAGTTGATATATCAGCCACGGCTTTGCTCACAAACCAGGCGTAACTATGTAGCTGCCGGGACATCTGCAAAATCCAATCTACGCCCTCCTTGGTTACCTTGTATCGGGAGCGACCCTGGGAACTCAGCCAGCCGTCCTTTATCAATTCCTTCACGTACTCGGAAACCGCCTGCGAAGTGATGCCCAATCTTGGGGCGATGTCTTTCTGCTGTATGTTAGGCTGATGTGCTGCTATTTCCACCATTATCTGAAACTTGGTAGCCAGATTTTTGCTCTTTAGTATTTGCGCCATGTTAATCATTATATCACTTACTAACCAGGCTAAATTAGTAAAGCGAGCTGGGGCAAACGCCTCTCAATATACACCTATCGCAGCGAGGCTGCCGGGCGCGGCATATCCGCCGGCCATGCTCTATCATATGGATATGGAATTGATATACCTTTGAGGGTGGAGTTTGCTCCTGCAGCAAGCTATGTGCCTTTTCTATGGACACCCTGGAATCAATCAGCCCCAATCGTTTGGCTACCCGAAAAACGTGGGTATCCACAGGTAGCGATGGCTTCCCCAGGGAAAAAAGTAGCACACATCTGGCTGTCTTATGTCCTACCCCAGGCAGACGCATTAAGTAGTCTTCGGCTTCAGCCATAGTCTTCGCTTTGAGGGAATCGAGGCTGATACGACCCTGTTCCTTTTCAATTTGCTCAAGTGCCTGTTTGATTCTAACTGACTTGATTTGGGATAGCCCCCCGGACTTAATGACCTGAGCGATATGCTCCGCTGGAGCCGAAGCTACAGCTTCCCAGCTATCGAAGCTAGCTTTAAGAGAGGCAAAAGCTCTTCCCGAATTTGCATCCGAGGTATTTTGGGACAGTATGGTTCCTATGAGCACATCGATAGGGTTCCTGTCTGGCTGCCACCTGCGGGGACCATATTCTTGCTCTAAGAGCTCAATGACTTCTTCAATAGCCACTAGCTCAAAAATATCATGTCGGTGCCTCTGGATGCAAAGATGACTACTGCCCGATAGCATTTGCGGCAACCTGGGTGAATGAGATAAGATAAGCGTCTTCAAAACGGAAGATGACCATGACTCTTGTAGAGAAGATATTAGCTAAAAAAGCCGGGAGGAAAGTTGTCAGGCCGGACGAGCTTGTCGAGGTCTCTGTGGACCGGGCCATGATACACGATGCGTTAGGTGCACATACGATTGCTAAGTTCAGGGAGCTGGGCGTTAAAAAGGTCTGGGATCCCGCGAGGATCGTAGTAGTGCTGGACCACTATGTGCCCAACAAGGACATCGATACTGCCAAGAAGTGTCTCAATATAAAGAAATTTGTCCTCGAGCAAGGCATAGAAAACTACTATGAAGTTGGGAAAGGGGGGATAGCCCACCAGGTGCTTGTAGAGAAGGGGCATGTGCTGCCAGGAACTACTCTCGTTGGTGTGGATAGCCATACCACGACATCGGGTGTGGTTGGAGCTTTTGCTACGGGGATTGGTGTTGATGAGATGGCTGTGGTCTTCAAAACAGGGAGGTTATGGGAGCGCGTCCCGGGCACTATCAGGATAAATGTTGAGGGCAAGCTTGTGCCTCCCATAATGTCGAAGGATTTGATGCTTTTCATACTGAAGAAGTTAGGGGTAAGCGGCGCCTTGTTTAAGTCTCTTCAATATACAGGCCCGGCCATAAGCCAAATGAGCATCGCGGGTCGCATGGTATTAACCAATATGGCAATAGAGTCAGGTGCTACTAATGGTATCATCGAGCCTGACCAGAGGGTAGTGGATTTTCTCAAGGCAAGGACCGACCACTATTTCGAGCTTATTCAGGGCGACAAAGATGCGGAGTATGCGGAAACACTTGAGTTTCACGCTGATGATATTAAGGAGCCCATGGTTGCCGTGCCCCCGAAGCCCTCCAATGCTGTGGGAGTTACTGAGGTTGAGGGGACCAGAATCGACCAGGCATTCATAGGCTCGTGCACTAATGGGCGCCTGGAGGACCTCAAGATTGCTGCCAGAATACTCAAAGGTCGGAAGGTAGATAAGTTTACCAAGGTTATCGTCATACCAGCCTCACAGGAGGTCCTTAAAGTCGCTCTGGCAGAGGGGTTAATAGCGACATTTGTGGAGGCCGGAGCTGTGGTAGGTCCACCAACCTGTGGTCCGTGTATGGAGGCGCATATGGGCATACTGGGACCGGGTGAGGTTTGCGTAAGTACGGCAAATCGTAACTTTCAGGGCCGGGCAGGAGATGTGACTGCCAAAATATACCTGGCATCGCCAGCGACTGTAGCAGCCTCGGCGTTGAAAGGCAAAATAAGTGACCCACGGGAGTTTTTCCGGGAGGCATAGATGGAACTCAAAGGCCGAGTCTGGAAGTTTGGTAAGGATGTTGACACTGATGAACTCTTTGCCGGAAGGTTTATCATGGGTGGTGATGAAACGAACCAAAGTCAATATCAAGAGTTCATCGCAAGAAGCGGGCTAAGCGATGTCGGGCATCGTGAGAATGTGCCCAGGGATTTCCTCACCAAGGTTGCTAAGGGGGACATTATAGTTGCCGAAGAGAACTTCGGAATTGGTTCAAGCAGGCAGCAGGCTGCGGAAACTCTGAAGTTTAAGGGTGTTCAGGCTGTAGTTGCCGACTCAATCCACAGGATATTCTTCCGGAACTTCTGGAACCTTGGATGCCCGGCCATAGATTTGCCGGGAATTTCCGCTGAATTTGAGACCGGGCATGAGATAGTGATTAACCTGAGGCAAGGGACTATCAAGAATCTCAATACGGGCAAAGAGTTTGAGTTTCGCCTGATAATTCCATCATGGTTTATAGATATGGTGGAGGCCGGGGGTCTAATTCCGTACCACAAATCCCTGAAAGCTTAAATTCTGTAGCTGAAGCCAAATATACGGAGCTAAGAGACTGTTCTACCTGTCATTGCGAGCGAAGCGCGGCAATCTCGTATAATTCCCCTGAGATTGCTTCGTCGCTATGCTCCTCGCAATGACAAAAGGGGGGTGCCTCGCAGTGACTTTTGTGGAGCGATTTCTGTAAATCACTTTATACTATTCCGAAATTTATGATAGTGTATCCCGTAGAATTCGATGAACAAAGTAGTTTGGGGTATGGACCCCGGCATCGATGATGCCATGGCTTTAATTCTGGCGTTAAAATCGCCTGAAATCCAGGTTATGGGCATCACCACGGTGGCAGGCAATGCTCCAGTGGAGACGACCAGCGCCAACGCTCGCCGGATATTGGAATGCCTGAACGCAGAGAGCATCCCGGTGGCGACGGGGGCAGCAAACCCTTTGAACCACCCGTTAGAAGATGCCTTAAGCCACCATGGCCCGGACGGACTGGGCAACTGCGGCTTGCCATCGCCCCTGACTCCGCTGTACCCGGCTAAAGCCTGGGATTTCCTTGCCCGGTCGGTTTTGGATGCTCCCGGTGAGCTTACTCTTGTAGCCACGGGCCCCCTAACAAATGTGGCTTATGCCTTTGAGCTTCATCCCGAACTGCCTGAACTTTTGGCCGGGCTGGTTCTCATGGGAGGTGCTTATAGTCTTACGCCCTATGGCAAAGGGAATCGCACTCCCTTTGCCGAGTTTAATATCTGGCAGGACGCTGAGGCTGCTCATATAGTATTCAACTCCGGGGCGGACATCTTTGCTGTGGGGCTGGATGTAACTATGGACCCTGCGGCTTGCCTGAATAGCCAGCATCTGGAGCAAATTAAGACGAGTCATACACCGGCTGCACATCTGGTAGCCCAACTGGTAGAATACGAGGTAAAATACCACGGATGCTGTAGAATGCATGACCCGCTGGCTTTGGCAACGCTGCTGGACGCTTCCTTGCTCGATTTTACATCGGCAAGGGTAGAAGTAGTTAAAGGAAATGACTGGGATAGAGGGGTTACTCGTATTTTGCCCTCTGGCAGCTCTCAGTTAATACACGTAGCCTCTGCCGTGGACGGGCCTCGCTTTCTAAAGCTATTTCTATCGCGTATATTGGAGGAGTAAGATGGCTAGCTTGGTAGTATGTGGCGCTATAAACTGGGATATTAGCTGCTTCGTAGAGCGGCTGCCCATGCCTGGCGAGGAGATTACCATAAAACACATCAATCGAGTATCCGGAGGGACAGGGGGCAACATTGCTGTGGCGGCAGCACGGATTTTGGGGGCTAAAGAAGTTGCCCTGATAGGCGCTCTGGGGAAGGATGACATCGCTCGCCAGCAAATTGCCGCCCTCGAGGACGAGGGAGTTGTCACCGAGGGCATCGACCATATTGCGGGAGTGGAATCAGGGCAGGCTTATATCCTGATTGACCAAACAGGGGAGAACGTTATTGCCAGTCATCTGGGGGCGAATGCAAGGCTTGGTCTAGCACACCTGAACAAAGCACAGGTCAAGCAACAGCTACAGGAATGTCGAGGCATCGTCCTCACCGACCCCCATTTGGAAGTGGCAGAGGAGCTAATAAAACTGGCAAAAAGGCGCGATGTCCCTGTGTTGTGGGACCCGGGGATTTTGATAGGCCCGAATCCGGAAGCATTGCAGTCTCTTGCCAAACAGGCAGAAGTTCTCTTCTTAAATGAGACGGAGGCGAGTGCTCTACTGGGAACTGATGAGTTGAATGCGAGCTTACAGAAGCTAAAAGAGCTGGGACTCGGCAATCACGTGGTGCTCAAACTTGGCGCTCAGGGAGCAGCCATACTTGAACCGGCTAGCGGTACGGTGACCCAAATCCCTGCCTTACCTCTTAAGAAGCTAGGTCTAAATGTTGTCAACACGGTAGGTTGTGGAGATGTCTTTGCCGGGGTCTTTGCTGCCTACCATATTCTGGGAAGTAGCCTGGCGCAATCGCTTGTCATGGCCAGCGCCGCCGCAGGACTCAACGCTACCAAACCTGAAACCAGAGGCAGCCCAGAACGAGCAATCTTAGAGGCGACTGAACAACAGTGCCGTGATCTTGGCTTTGTGCTTCGGGAACGCAAGCTTTCTTAAACTACCTGGGCCGCCTTGCTTAGAGAAAAGACTTGTACCTTACTCTTCTACAACCTCAATAACTTTATTTCTGCTCCTAAAGCCGCTGAGAATCCTGACCTGGCTCTGGGGAACGCCGAAATGCTCTGCCAGTAATTTGATGACTGCCTGGTTGGCCTTGCCTTCCTTGGGCGGCTCTTTGACCTTGATTATAAAGCTATCACCTTCCTGGCTAAGCTCTTCGGTCTTGGAATTGGGCTTTACCTTAACCTGGATTTTCATCCGCCATCTCTCCCCATATTCCCTGGTTATGCAATTCTATCAGTTTAACAGGTGTTATCTCGTTGTTCAGGGGCTTTTCGCTGCCAGTAAATACCCTGATATAGTTGCTGGTCAGCCCCGAGTATATGCCGCTTCCGGGACTGGTTTCCTTTTCCCACAGGACTGGCATAATTTGCCCCAAGAACTGCTCATAGAAGTGGCGTCGGGAGCTTCGAGATAGCTCTAGCATCCGCTGGTTGCGCTCTACTTTAACTTTGTCTTTTATCTGCTTGGGCATCCCGGCTGCTGCTGTCTCGGGGCGGGGTGAGAAGGGGAAGACATGGATGTTGGCGAAACCAGCTTGCTGGCAAAAAGAGTAGTTCTGTTCAAACTCTTCATCGCTTTCCCCGGGGAAACCAACCATGATATCTGTGGTGATGGCTACCTCTGGTATCTCTTTAATCGAATTTACTGTTCTCTGATATTGGTCCAGAGAGTAGCTCCTCTTCATTCTTTGAAGCACGGTCTCGCTGCCACTTTGCAGCGCTAAGTGGAAATGCCGACAAAGCCTTTCATCCTGCCACAAGGCAAGAAATTCAGAGGATATTTCCGAAGGCTGTAAAGATGAGAGACGTAATCTCTCGATGCCGGTACTGGTGAGAATACGCTGAACCAAATCCCCAAGATTAGTGCCGTCGTCTTTATAGCTGCCAATTTTCGTCCCGGTGAGGACAAGTTCTTTGTAACCGAGAGCTACCTTTTGCTTCACTTCGTCAATTATCTGGGAAGCGGGCAGGGAATATTCACGAGGTCTTACTCTGGGCACAATGCAATATGTGCAGGGGCTATGACAGCCATCTTGAATCTTTATCAGGCTGCGAGTCCTTACGGTGGCAGCGAGCACCTGAGATTGCTTTGTTTCACCCAGTCCTCTCCTTTCAAGGGAGAAGGTTTGGGTAAAGGCGAGCAGGTGCTCTTTCTCTTTGTTGTCAACTACGAGGTCAGCAAGCCGAGCTAGCTCTTGACGATTTCTTTGGGCATAGCAGCCAGTGGCGATAATTAAGGCCTGGGGATTTTTTCGCCTTGCCAGCCTGAGCCAGTGGCGTGACTTGCGGTCGGCAATATGGGTGACTGTGCAGGTATTGGCAATATAAATATCTGCCCCTTCACCGGGGGTAACAAGTTGAAATCCGGCTTTGCTAAAACGATTAGCCAGAGATTCCGTCTCGGCCTGATTGAGCTTACAACCTAATGTGTAGAAAGCCACCTTCATTTATATGGATTATATTTATTGCCTGGCTGTGTGGTCAAATTATGCTTAATACGTGGTTTTGCTGATTAGGAAGCCCCACCTGTCATTGCGAGGAGCCGCAGGCGACGTGGCAATCTCTAAGAAGGATGTGAGTTGCTTCGCTTCGCTCGCAAAGACATTTTGTTAAAGCCTTTTCTGTGATATAGTTAGCGATTCTAGCCAAGGGCATTAAACTAAGGTGCGAAATTGAATCAACGGACTCAATGGAAAATCCTGCCTCCGGTGCCTGATGAATACTTGAATGCTTCTGACCTTTCTCCTTTAATTGCTCAACTTCTCTACAATCGTGGTGTTAAGTCAGAAGAAATCGAACCTTTTTTGTCTGCTGACCGTAGGCTGGAGGGTAATCCCTTCCTCCTTCCTGATATATCACAGGCTGTAAGCAGGGTCTATAAGGCCGTGCTTGCCCGGGAAAAGATTGCCGTCTA
>Ga0315553_10004431_pt1 | contig 10578 bp, 9 predicted proteins | sample SalMarSW160140MG_FD_203099 | JGI IMG/M metagenome (GOLD analysis project Ga0315553, IMG submission 203099) | Salt marsh sediment microbial communities from the Plum Island Ecosystem LTER, Massachusetts, United States - Salt Marsh Sediment SW1601-40 ... | reverse complement strand
AAAGCCCTCTGTTGTGGACCGAGCGACCATGCCAACAACTCTCCCTAGCACTAGCGATCCTGTCATCCATGGGGAACAGAGCGTAGACGTCTTTGGCTTGCTAGGCTTGCTGTGGAGTCGCCGGTGGGAAGTTGGAGTGTGTGTTGCGGTTGGAATTGCGGCGTTTGGTCTGTTCACGATATCCGTGGCTGATCAATACAAATCTGAGGTCCTGGTTCAGGCTAGATTTGCGCGGGCAGACCCAAAGCTCCTGTCAGACGTCTCTCTTGATGCCCAATCGATAATCCAAACTGAGCTCAGCCTGATCAGCAGCCGCGACGTGGCTGAAGGGGTTGCAACCCAACTTGGCCTGGAAAACGACCCCGACTTCGCCGCGGACGGCTTGCTCAAAGGACCAGCCCGAACCGCTCGCGAGTATGTGCGCTACCTACGCACCTCGCTCGTTCCGGACGCTCCGGACACCAGTGAGAACTGGATTGTGCGCAAGCTCGCCAAGAATCTGGACGTATCAAACGATCCTCGATCGTTTCTGATAAGGATCTCATATACGTCCAGCTCGCCCGAGCAGTCGGCCCAGATCGCGAACGCATTCGCTGAGGAATATTTGCGCAAGCGCAAAGAGGCGGAGGCGCGAAGAAAGCTTGCCGATCTCGCAGAAACTTATGGGCCTAAGCATCCAATTTTCCTGAAGGCGCAAGCCGAGTTGAAGGATGCAATGAGAGCCGAAGGGGTAACAAAAAACGCGCAGGTTCTAAGCTGGGCGACTGCGCCGGCCCTTCCATCGGGGCCCAATCGACCTCTGATATTCGTCATTACTCTCATCGCCAGCTTTGCTTTGGGGATCGCTCTTATTCTGTTTTCAGAAGCTGCAAAAACAGCAGCTCGGGCCCGCAGGGCTCAGCCGCAAAAAGCCTCGATGCATGGGCATTGAGCTGACGGGTTCAGCGCACCCAAAAAATGCAAAGCGAACGGACGATGCTGAGTTGGTTCAAGATTTTGAGTTCAGCCTTGCCAACCGCGCTGTGGCCAAGACATACGCCTACCTGCGGGGCCCCTGTAGAGCGGGGGGTGGCCTTAAGAAATGTGCAGTGGGGAACAGGTTGTGTAGTATATGAACCGTGTAACATCTACAATTGCGTAATAGGTAATAACGTCAGGATAGGTCCATTTACAGAGATACAAGACTTATGCTGCATTGGTGACGGAACTGTTATCAGTTCTCATAGCTTTATTTCCGGTGGCACAAAGATTGGCCGCAACGTATTTATCGGCCATGCGGTTGTTACTTGCAATGATAAGTACCCCATCCCCAACAATAGTGAATGGCAGTCCGTACCCCCTTCGATCGGCGACGGCGCATCAGTTGGAAGTGGAGCAATTGTCCTTCCAGGGATTCATATTGGCGAAAATGCCGTAATCGGAGCTGGGGTCACGGTGTTATCAGATGTTCCGGCCGGCACCGTATACGTGGGCAAACGATCAGAGCCTACGAGAGCAGTCCGGCATGGCTGTCAAGCAGACCCGCAAAGAAACAAGTTTGTAGTTCTCGGTCCCTAATACTGATTTGTTCGCGACCCAGCGTTTCTGCGGGAGAGCACGCAGTGAAGTTTCCCAGGGCCATTGTCTTCTTGATTACTCTGTTCTACGCGGGAAGCACGTCTTATGCGTTTGCCGAAGACACTCGCCCCAGGGACGCGTATGGCTGGGTTTCGTGCAATACCACCGGTGGTTTTGCCCCCTTAAGCGATGCTCTAGCGGCTGCCATGGTTACCGGGATGACCGAAAATCGGCCCGGCAATACTGCTGCTAACCATTACAAGCCTTCAAGTAGCGAGCTGTCCGCTTTTCTCAAAAATGAGACCGACAAACAGGGAGAGACCCCTGCTCAAGCGAACCCATATGCAGTCTATGTGACTGGCGCCTTCGCCGGAACAACCGACGAAATTATACAATGGGGCGCAGCGAAGTGGGGGATCCCGGCAGATTGGGCGCGCGCCCAGTATTATCAAGAATCAAGGTGGGACCAGTCCGCAATGGGGGACCTAACCACTGTCTTAGACGCGTCCAAGTATCCAGCTTTTAGTCGCTTTTCCGGTAGCCAGGTTTACCAGTCCGTTGGCATCACACAGGTCAAGTGGAACTACCCGGATACCAACCAAGCGGGCACGGGGACCGAGCCGCTCCGCTGGAAATCAACCGCTTTCAATGTCGATTACCAGTTATCGGTGGTGCGCTTCCTATTTGACAACCCCAAAGGCCTCCGGTCGGGTTGGGGCGACGCGTACACTCCTTGCAATAACTGGTTGTCCATCGGCGGCTGGTACAAGGATTGGCCTTGGAACAATTCCGAGCAAAAGGCTTATGTTGGCATCGTTCAGGGGTGGCTCTCCAATAAAGCGTGGGAAAAGCGCTCGTTTCCTCCTGCAATGTCCACAAATTGACGGTTAGCGAAAGACGGCCGCAATCCGCTTCGGCCGGCTGTTTACGGCTCTGACTAATCAGATCCGCTGGGAAGGGCCCCACGCCGTATTGCCTTCCTGGGGGTTATGGCATCGAAAAGATGTCGGTAGCGCTCGCGGAGGATACTTTTCGAACGGCCCCAATGGAGCTCGGTCCGTACACGTTCAAGCCCCGCTGCCCCGAGCTTCTTGCGCAGCTCGCAATCATCGGCCAACTCCAAGATCGCATCCCCGAATGACGCTGCATCATTATTCTTTACATAAAGCGCAGCCCCGCCGGCCGAATATCTAGTTTCGGGAAGATCATAGGACACGATAGGCTTCTCGCAGCTCATGTATTCCATAACTTTAATCGTTGTGCAGAGCTTGTTGAGTTCTGTCGGCGGATCGGGCGCCAAACAAATGTCCGCGGTTGAAAGATATGCTAACAAGTCCTTGTCACCCAACCATCCTGCAAAATCTATGTAGGCCTCAATACCCGTTGAACGAGCTAACCGGCGCAACTCGTCTAGACAATCTCCGGCCCCCAGTAGCGCAAAGCGGATGTCTTTCCTTCCCTTGATATTCACAATGTATTCTGCGGCGCGAATGACTTCATCAACTCCATCCTGTGGGTTCATTACACCGACATACACGGCAAGGATCGCCGCTCCTCGCTTCAACCGTGGCTGAGGTGGTAAAGGCCGAAATCTCTCCAAATCGGGGCCATTTCGGACTATGCATAGTTTAGATGGATCCACACCGCCCCGCTTCACAGCAATATTGTAGAATGACTGATTAGTGACGATGACTAAGTCAGCAAAACGGTAAGATAAGTACTCCATCCAAAGAAAGATTCGGTAGCCAAACCTGTTTACTCCAAATTTTTCTGCGAACATCTCCGGGCTTAGATCATGCTGATCAAAGACAAACTTCTTTCCGAGCAGTTTCAACGGTGCACCAACTAGAAAAAAAAGATCAGGGGGCGTGGCGGCATGCAGCACATCGAAGCCGTTTCGCATCAAAATACGAACGACAAGAAAGACAGTGCATATCAGCGCCCAAGCGTATTCCAATAGGTAAGTGAACGGGCCTTTTCCTTGCCACGGTTGCCAGTAGCGGTAGACCGGTATCCCATCCACGACCTCAAATGCGCTTGTATCCTGTTTGATCCCCCGCGGGCAGATCACAGTCACGCCCAGGCCTGCGCCCGCCAGAGCGAATGCTTCTTGTCGCACTCGCCTGTCTCGCGGGAAGGACATGTTCTCAATCACCAAGAGTACTTTTTGGCTCTTCATCGCTCTCTACCGGAGAAGGCTAGTGTGGTGGGCGTTTTGTTCAGTTATGTCGGAACGATAACAGTGGTTCGCACCGGCGCACCGGGCGAAATAGGGTAGCGCCCTGCGCAGAAGGAGGCCTCAAAGCATGAGGTAGTACGAAGGGGCTACTCTCTAATTCTCATCAACTTTCCCCATGAAGGTCTCTTTACAAAAGGGGATGAGTTGTTACGCGAACTATTTTTCGATCTCCCCCACTGCCTGCCAGCTCTTACAATCGTCAAGTCTTACGTAAGTCGCAAAGCATCGCGTTAATCTCTTAAGAGTGTGATCGCGCCAGCGTTACTACTTAATAGGGGCTGGCTTGCTTGGGAGCATAGAGCCTAGCCTGTTTCGTCTCAAACGCAGCGAGCGGGAAGAGCGAAGGTAGCAGGTGAGCGTCATGTATATGAATGGTTCCGGAAAGAAGAATGGCGGCGGCAATGGCGGCGGAAGCAAAAATGGCGCCGGCAAGGCACACTCGTTACTAGAGTTTCATTCTGCGGCCGCTCAGCTGAAGAAATCATCCGGCCTCAGCGTCGGTGTCGTTGGGTGTGGGTACTGGGGGTCCAAGCACGTTCGGGTTCTGAGCTGTAATCCAGAGGTGAGCAGGATTGTCCTGGTAGATCCCGACGCTCAGGCTTGCGCCAAGATGATGGCCGCCTTTCCCATGTGCACCGCGCGCCGAGATTTGGAAACAGCATTGCCGGATGTCGACGCAGTAATCGTCGCCACCCCTCCGAAGACGCATTGCGATATCGCACTTGCGTGTCTCCGTGCGGGCAAACACGTGTTGCTGGAAAAGCCCATCGCGAAATCAATATCCGAGGCGCTACTTTTGCTAGACGAAGCGCGCCGGTCGGATCTCACCCTGATGCCAGGGCACACATTTGAGTTTAATCCTGCAGTTCACGAATTGAAGCGGCGCGTAGTGGCGGGAGAACTTGGAGACGTCCACTACATTCACTCCTCCCGGCTCAACCTCGGTCTCTACCGAACCGACGTTAATGTCGTCTGGGATCTAGCGCCGCATGACATCTCCATCATGAACTATGTGTTGGATTCAGTGCCAACCGCTGTTTCCGGCTGGGCATCGCTAAACGCGGGCGACACTGAGGATGTGGCCTTCATCCGACTTGAGTATGGGGAGATTGGAGTCACCGGCTTTGCTCATCTTTCGTGGCTGGATCCAAAAAAGACCCGCGAGGTAACCGTAGTCGGAAGCAAGAAGATGGCTGTCTACGACGATTTGATCGACGAACAGTTGCGAATTTTTGATCGAGGCGTGACGCAGTCCGAAGGGTCATCCTTTGAACGACCTCTGTCGTATCGCTATGGAGACATTCTCTCCCCACGGATCGATTTCAAAGAACCATTGGCCCTCGAGGTGGAGCACTTCCTTCATTCCGTACAACTTGGAATTCGATCAAAAGTCGATGGCGAACGCGGACTTGCGGTGATCGCGACCCTTGAGGCAATTGACGAAGCAATAGCGACGGGCGGTGTTGTCAACGTCCGCCACCCCGGACGCGAGGTTCGCGCCGATTCTCGATCGATAAGAAAGTATCCGCGGCTCACTGCAGGAGCCCAAGAACATCCTTTGGCCCTATGAATATTCCCTTCTTAGAGTTTTCTGCAATCCACGCTGGGCTCGCACCGGAATTCGATGAAGCGTGGCGGCAGATAAGTAGCTCCGGCAGGTTTATTGACGGAGATTTCGTGCGGCGGTTTGAGCTTGAATGGGCAGAGTACTGCGGCACGGATTTCGCTGTAGGTGTCGCTAGCGGTACCGCGGCTCTACAGCTGGGCCTGGCCGCACTTGGCATTTGCGCGGGTGATGAGGTTATCGTACCGGCAAACACTTTTTTTGCGACTATCGAAGCGGTCTTAAGCGTAGGGGCCACTCCCGTCTTCATCGATGTTGATCCTTCCACGCTACTGATGACCGCCGCTGGTGTCGAAGGTGCGATTACGAAGCGGACCGCCGCGGTGATCGTAGTTCACCTTTACGGCCAGCCAGCCAACATTGATGAGATTGAAAAGGTTTCTCGTGCCGCAGGCCTAGCCATTATCGAGGATGCTGCGCAGGCCCAGGGAGCCACATGGCGGGGCCGGAAGGCGGGAAGCTTGTCCGATCTTGGCTGCTTTAGCTTTTATCCAGGAAAGAATCTTGGAGCATTTGGCGACGCAGGGGCGGTGACAACAGACGATTCCCAAATTGCGGAGCGAATACGTTCGCTTCGCAATCACGGGCGATCGCAACATGATCCTGGCCGACACGACTATGTTGGGGGAAATCACCGTCTCGACGAGCTGCAAGCCGCCGTGCTCTCAGTCAAACTTAGATACCTCGATGCTTGGAACGCGAGAAGACAGCGTATTGCCAATTCGTATCGATCGCTCCTCTCCGAATTACCGGTTGATCTGCTGGAGGTCGCCCCGGGTGCCTGCAGCAATAATCATCTCTATGTAATTCAGAGTGACCACCGCGACTATCTACGAGACCAGCTCCATGTGCGGGGGATTGGCACCGGTATCCATTATCCGATTCCGTGCCACCGTCAGCCGGCCTTGAGCGCCACTAAGACTCCGCCGCTTCCAGTGGTTGAGCGCGCGGCACGACGCATATTGTCTCTACCGATGGGTCCCCACCTCTCGAAGTCAGATTCAATTCGCGTTGCCAAGGCGATCAGCAATATCTTCAATGTCGGGCAAAGAGTAACTCGCGATGAGTACGCCGCTGGAAGCCAGTAACCTGGCGATCAGAGATGTGGCCGATGGATTTTTGCCGACGCGTCGCGACCTCGGAAAGCGGTTGTTTGATTTGGCGATCGCGCTTCCCGCCCTAATCATCTCCCTGCCGATACTTTTGCTAGGTGCGATTCTAATGCAGTTGGCCGAGCCGGGTGCTGTGCTATTCCGCCAAACCCGCATCGGCCAAGGTGAGCGTCCTTTTACGATGCTGAAGCTACGCACCATGCGCCTAAATGGTGACGATAGAGCACATCGAGAATTCAACACACGAGAATTGCGCGGAGAGCCAAATCCAACGGGTGACGGCATCTTCAAGCTCGGCGATGATCCGCGAGTATTGCCGATGGGCGGCGTTCTTCGGCGTTTTAGTATCGACGAATTGCCGCAGCTCTTTAACGTCGTCCTTGGCAACATGTCGATAATCGGGCCGCGGCCATCTCTGCCGTGGGAGGTGGAACTTTTTACCCCGGAACAACGGCGCCGGCATGAGGTGCTCCCAGGGATAACCGGCCTGTGGCAGGTGAGCGGGCGAAATCGCCTAACCATGCAGCAAATGCTGGCACTCGATCTGCTCTACGTTGAACGGCGATCTCTTTTGTTGGATCTGAGAATTCTGTTGCAGACGGTGCCAGCGGTGCTCTTCGGCCATACGCGTTGACACTGTACTTTTGGCGTTTGTGAGCGGGGATGAGCGTGGGATCCGTCGGCGTGGAGGAAGACCTTCCAGAAAGAGTGGGAGAGCTGCTTCCACGTTTGGCGCCCGCAGAGGTCATACGCACCGATGCGTGCGTGAAGAAGGAGATCAGCGGAGAAGGAGTTCGGCAGACGTAGACAGCAAGCCTTGTACCCGGTTCAACGCACGAGGACTAAAATGTCTATACCGAGAGAGCAGAAGCTGCAGGTTACCATCGCGCTCCCGTTGGGGGTGGGGGGACCGGGAGGCATTAATTCCATCATGTCTGAGGTTGGTGAGGCCATCAGCGTTGCCGACCCATCCGTTAGCCTGCACTTCCTCACGACGCGTGGGGCAGGACACATTTCCTTTTCAGCCTATTGGATGGCCCGCGCATTGGTCGCGCTGTCGTACCGGACTGTGAGAGGCCGAATTGACGTTCTGCATGTCAATTTATCGATGAGGGGAAGTACCTATCGAAAAATTTTGCTTTGTACTTTCGCCAGAATTTGCGGCGTGCCGTACGTAATTCACCTTCACAGTGGCCATTATCGTGATTGGTTTGGCAAGCTCGGTCCAGCCGCGCAGTGGAGCATCCTGCGAATGCTAAGAGGCGCTAGTTGCATCATTGTCCTAGGTTCGGTTTGGCGCGATTTCCTGCTCGAGAAAGATCCTACCCTTTCCTCGCGGATAGTCATCCTACACAATGCCACGCATCGCCCAAAGAAATCCCGAGTCCCAAGTCAGGACGGCTGTGTACGTTTGCTATTCCTTGGCAAGCTGCGAGAGGAAAAGGGCATACTACACCTCGTGGCGGCGTTGGGGCGGCTCTCGACATTGCCTAACTGGCGAGCCACCCTCGCAGGCGATGAAAAAGTGGCCGAAGTCAGAAGGGCCATATCTGAGCTTGGCCTATCTGACAGAGTGCACGTACCGGGCCATTGGATGGGACCTGCCGAAGTCGAGGACCTTCTTGCCCACGCTGACGTGCTTATTCTGCCGTCCCTATATGAAGGACTCCCGATGTCCGTAATTGAAGGAATGGCTGCAGGGTTAGCAGTGGTGGCCACCCCCGTAGGTGCCGTAGAAGACATTATAGAAGACGAAAAATCAGGCCTCATCGTTCCGCCTGGCGATGTTCCGGCTCTAGCGAACGCACTTCAACGCTTGATCGAAGATCCCGGGTTACTGAAAAGACTGGGCGACAAGGCAAGACGCTTTCATGAAACAAATCTGGATATCACCTCATATACCGCGCGTTTATCGCTGATTTGGCGGCACGTCAGATCATCTACGAACCAGCTCGCTGCAGATGGAAAATTAGTAGGCCCCGCAGGGACGAGCTAAAATGCTAGGGCCTGAGTCCATAAAGGTGGGATGGGCGGCTGGTGCATGGAGTCCATGCCGCTGAATACCGGCGGGCGAGCGGGGGGCTGTACCCGAGGCTGGAGACCTCGAAAAGATCGGAGACGCGTAAAGCAGCCATGCTGCCTTAAAGTTCACCTCGAAGCTGAAACACTAGTTTGGGCTGAGGTCAGCGTCTGAGGAGCCTTTTCCGTGCAAATGGACTTTGGTTGGACAGGACCCTCTTGTGCAGCCTCGTTCCAATGAGATGATGGCTCATTTTGAATGTGCTTTATCTCAACCACGTCCCCGGGTTCAAGCTCTGTATCTTCGGTTGCGTTAAATGCCACCACATTGTCTGGACGCGTGCGTGTAACTCGGACCGTATACTCTTCATCGGCGCTGAACCCAATCTCCCTGGCTCTGAGATGGCGCAGCTGGCGAGCAGTGTCTAACGTGGCGTCGATCTCAAGCAGGCGCTGCGATGTGTCCTGCAAATCTGTTAGGGTTTGCCGCATGTAGTTGGCTTTGACCTCTTCTTTGCGGACCTCGAGATCACCCATGTTCTGCCGCAGATGAGCGAGGTCGGCCTGCAATCTCGAAAGTTCTGCCTGGACGAGTGATTTTTGTATCTGCGCATCGGTCACCACAGGTTTTCGCACGTACCCCCTTGCTGCGTAGTCTTCATACTCTGCAGCCCGGTCACTCACGATCGTAAGGCGCTGCTTCACGTCATCAATCTGCGCCTTAACCGCCTCGATTTCAGCTTGGATATGCGGGCGCTGGTCTTGAAGTACTTTGAGTTGCCTTTGATAGGCGTCCACTAATATCGTGAAGGCGTCGTTTTCAGACGCATACACCGACGTGAATTTAGCGCTGAGGACATCAAAGCCGACGGGTTGCGGCATGACAAAATCTGCAGTTCCGTCACGTTGATGCTCGAGACGTACTTTACGTATGAATAATGCGAGGTGGTCCGTTTCAAGCTGACGGACACGCTCATCCGCCAATATGGCATCTGCCTCTTTTGAAACAGCGCCCGTCGGCTGCTGTCCAGGTTCACCCTCACCACCAGCGGTCGCGATCGCTGCCCTAACCGACATGCCGGAGATGAAAGGATAATTCCCCGGTCTCCTTACGTAACCGGTAACAAAGATCGGCCTATATTGGGTCACCCTCACGCTTACTGTAGGATGCACTAGGAGGCCATCGGACAACCGCTTCTGGATCAGTTGTTGAGCCTCTTCGAGTGTTAAACCAGCGACCTTCTCCGCGCCGGCGAGCGGAACCACGATTTTTCCGGCACTGTCTATGACAAAATCGCCGGAAAGATCCTTCTGATCGAAAACAAGGATCCCCAGCGTATCGCCTGGCATTAGGCGATACACACCAGAATTAGTCACAGTGCTTTGAGAGGCCGCCAGCGTCGTGCCAAGGACGGCGAACTCTGCTAAGACGAAGAAAACGACAAAGCAGAGGCGAAAAACAAAGGCATTGGAGTTTCGAACTGCCCCGAATTTCCAGATGCGGTTCTTAACTTGCTCTTTCTTCATCGCTCCCTACCTCATTGTAAGCGAGGGACATCGATTTGGTCGGTTGTCCAACTCAGCGATTCTAGCACCGGATTGCACAAGAAACACGGCGACCTCGCTCTAGGGGCCGACGCGGGTGAGGTAATCCTTATAGAGGCCGTGGAGGCTACCTCGGCAATCGTCTCCTCATGGGCTGATTGCCGATGGGTGCAACGAGGCTAGCTAGCGCCCACGCGGTGAGAATCGAACCAGCCAAACGTCAGCGCAATTCTTGATCGGGATACGACATGTATAAGTGGGCGCTTACCCGGACCTACATGCCATTCGCTCGGCGCACAGGCTGGTCGGTTCGGCGGGCTTGAGGTCCTCGTTTGGCGCATTGGAGGTACCTATTAGAGAGCGACAGAATAAAGAGACCCCGCATTTGGCGGCTGCAGGGTTCATAAGTGTATGACGATGCTGCGGTATCCTCCCAGCCCGTTGACCAAACTTCGTAGGTCAGACAGCGTGTTAGCTTTTTC
>Ga0315553_10004429_pt1 | contig 10579 bp, 7 predicted proteins | sample SalMarSW160140MG_FD_203099 | JGI IMG/M metagenome (GOLD analysis project Ga0315553, IMG submission 203099) | Salt marsh sediment microbial communities from the Plum Island Ecosystem LTER, Massachusetts, United States - Salt Marsh Sediment SW1601-40 ... | reverse complement strand
ATCCTAACATGTACGAATGAACTAGGGCTTTCATCTTCAGATACTGTCATTGCTACTGTGGTTGACACTACCTCACCAAACCTTAGTGAACCCTTTGACTTTGAGGTTGCTCAAGGAGCACCTGCTGTCATAGAGTGGACGGCAACGGAGCTTCATCCCGATAATTATACTCTATATTTGAATGGAACAATTGAGGATACTGGTACTTGGGATGGTGTGTCTTTAGAAATTACATTAGAAGGTCTCGAGATTGGAGTCTATAATGTAACAGTGGTCTTCGAGGACGAGTATGGAAATGTAGCAACTGACAGAGTCTGGGTGACAGTTACAGCTGCAGGTTTCGATTTAACTCTGATACTTCTCATTGCAGGAGTTGCAGCAGTTCTTGTAATTGGTGCAGTTGTTTGCAGTAGAAGAAGAGCAGCCGGAGCCGCCACAAAAGTGAAACCAAAACCTAAGAAGAAGAAATAATTCTTTGAGAATGGATGCCACCTTTGGCATCCCATCTCCTTTCTTTTTTTGAATAAGGAATACTCCTCTGATGCAGTCTTTTATTGAGATAGGATAATTCTTCTTTTATTTAGGAATCCAAATCTATTTGTGGATGTTTCACATTACTTCTATTTACTTTCTACACGTGTAAGAAAGGAGGAATCAATATGGAAAATCAAGGAATGATTGCTCTCTTTTTGATAATTGGTCTCGGAATTGGGATGGTTTCTGGATTTCTGATTTATCCAGTAGTCAACCCCCCAGTAGAAACTGAGGAACCCGAACCCACCCCGGATCTTCTGGAAGTGATTCAAACTAGAGGGTACATGATTGTAGGCACCAGCTCTGGATGGCCTCCATTCGAGATGGTGAACACAACTGATAGTACGTTTTATGGATTTGATATAGATCTATGCAATTACGTTGCTGATTATCTGAATGTAACCATTCAATGGCAAGACATGGACTTCGATGCGCTCGTACCTGCATGTGACGCTGGCACCATCGATTTAATCGCTGCTGCAACATTCATTACTACAGATAGAAATGATGTTTTGACACCTTCGGTTTGGTATATCAGAACAAACGAAGTGGTTGTTGTTAAGAGCGATTCAGTACTCAATGTAACAGGTCTTGATGATTTAGATGGCTATGATGTGGGAGTCCAAACGGGCACCGTAGAAGCTGACGAAATCTCTGACCACAACGATGGTGGTGGGGCAATTGTTGTACATGAATATCCTCGCCCGGATTCAATGTTCGTTGACCTGAACAGCGGTGCTTTAGACGCTATCTATATTGATGAGCCAGTACTGACTGTCTATCAAAATATCTATGCTGTAAAGGGAATTTACTCATTGACCGCACCTCCAACCGCGCTCTATATGGATCAAGGTAATCCAGATTTCCAAAGAGCAGTGAACAATGCAATTGCTATTGCATTTGAAGAAGGACTAATTGACGCATGGATCGCTAAATGGTTTGGGTGATTCTGATATGCAGGAGTTGCAAGAGGTCATAAGATGGTTTCAATATATCATTGTAAATGGTCTTCCTGCAACCCTGCTACTTACTTTCTTAGGATTAGTATTTGGATTCATTCTAGGGCTTTTATTTGCCTTAGGTCGAGTATATGCACCAAGACCTATTAAAGTCGCAATATCCACCTACGAGCGAATAATGCGAAGTATTCCAATCCTTGTTCTTATGTTCATGTTTGTTTTTGGATTCCCCGGATTGTTCAATTTTGTCGGTGCAGGTACAAACGCAACTCTCATGGCAGTAGCGTTTGCTCTCGCCCTCAGGAGTTCTGCTTATCAAGCGGGAATATTTCGTAGCGCAATCCAATCTGTGAGTCCAGGACAACTTCAAGCGGCACAGGCAATCGGGATGACTAATCTTCAGGCAAATGTCTTTATCGTTCTTCCTCAAGCATTTCGGCTTGCTGTCCCAGGATGGTCAAACGAATATGCGGTTGTAATCAAGGATACATCATTTGCTATGGCAGTCGGTATTGCAGAAATGAATAAACTTGCACTCAACCTACAGGTTGAATCTCCTGAATTTATGCTCTTCATATTATTCGTACTGACGCTCGTTTATTTTTGTTTTACATACCCTGTCACAAAATATGCTGGTGAAATTATGACAAAACGTCTCAAAAGACTTGGTCTAGGAGGTGGATAATCATGACGCTGATTCTTGAGGTAAAAGATATTTACAAATCATTTGATGAACTAGCTGTTCTAAAAGGTATTTCTTTCGATGTCCATCAGGGAGAAGTAAAGGTCATTTTTGGACCTAGTGGTTCTGGGAAGAGTACCATGTTACGCTGTATCAACATGCTGGACCCACCTCAGAGTGGTGATATATTGTTGCATGGCCAAAGTCTCATGGACCCATCCGCAAATCTGAACAAACTTAGAGCTAAAATCGGTATGGTATTTCAGAGCTTCAATCTATTTGCTCATATGAAGGCGATAGATAATATAGCTCTAGGTCCTCGTCGAGTTCTTGGTCTCTCCAAGGAAGTATCAATGGAGATTGCTCATCAAGCTCTTGAACGAGTTAAGTTGTCAGATAGAGCTCATCATTATCCTGCTGAACTATCAGGTGGTCAACAACAAAGAATTGGAATTGCCAGAGCCTTAGCTATGCAGCCGGATGTGATTCTTTTTGATGAACCAACCTCAGCACTAGACCCTGAATTGATAGGTGAGGTGCTTCAAGTAATGTTGGATATTGCAAAAGAAGGAACAACAATGATTGTTGTGACTCACGAGATGGGTTTTGCTAGAGCAGTAGCTGATGAAATGATCTTCATGGACGAAGGTGTAATTGTTGAACGTGGAACTCCACAGCACTTCTTTGCTGGTGCTGAATCAGAACGAGCTCAAAGATTCCTACATCGCCTAGAGGTTTTGTATGGCCAAGCTGAGGAGGAGAGTTGATTTTCCTATGGAACTGGACAAGATAAAAAAATACTTGAAATCAAAGATTCAGATATTAAAGGTCATAGTCGGTTTCACAGCTTTAATTCTTTCCATCATCATATTTCCCTCAGTATTCCAATTTTTTAATCTGGTTTCATACTACGATAAATTCATTATTGGTGCAATTAACACAATCAATCTCTATATCTTCGCACTTGTGTTTGGACTTATTCTTGGATTAACACTTGCAATTGCCCGTGTGTATGGTGGTAGGGTAATATCCCGAGTCGCGACCGGATATATTGAGATAATTCGCGGCACACCTGTCGTTACGCAGATAATCATTATTACATTTCTTCCCAATGTCTTTACGATACTTGTTGCATTTGCTGATCCCTGGTCCATGCGCTATTTGTTGAGTGCAATTTGCCTGGGGATGAATAGTGCTGCATATCAAGCAGAATTCTTCAGAGGTTCCATCACCTCCATAAGTGGTGGGCAGATGATGGCTGCTAGAGCAATAGGTATGACTAGAGCGCAGGGAATAAGACGCATTATTATTCCCCAGAGTCTGAGGAGGGTGATACCGGCATGGTCAAACGAAGCATCGTATTTACCAAAGGTCACCACAGCGGCGTACATCGTTGGAGTAGCTGAAGTCTTTGCATGGGCTAAATCCACTGCTAATGCCACATTTCGTACTATGCAAGTCTATTCTCTGGTTGCAGTTTTCTTTATTATAGTCATATTCTTTGTCACTTGGTTCCTTGACATTATCCATGATTATACCAAAATTCCAGGTTTATAGATCTGATATAATCGTACATGTTGGCATAACATTTGTAACTACATGCATACACAGAATGTTTTTCTCTATGTATCCTATTACAAGAGTTGAAATCGTATTAGGCCAATGCTTGACCTGAAAGCTGGTGCAATGAGTGAGAGGAATACTTGTCATCAATAAAGCTGGAATTGTGGAATTCTCAGCAGGTTTTGACAAGCTTGAAGACAACACACAACTCTTTGGTTCCTTTCTTTCTGCAATTCAACTCTACGGGAAAGCCATGTCTGGAAACGATGTTAGTGAGCTGACATTTGCTACAATTCGTCTCTTCTCTGGAATGGCTGGTGAATTTCAGATTGTCACAATCCATGATATCAAAGATGAAGATGCTGATTGGAATCATGGGGTAGTAGTATCGATTGTAGAGGATATGGGCTATCAGCTTGGTGATAATTTTCTTTCAGCTCTGAGAACACTGCTGAAGAGGGGGCCAATCACAGAGGATGAAGTCCTTGTGGGGCTCGACGAATTACTGAATCCAAAGGAATGAATAAATCACCGAATATCTTATATTGACCGAAGATGATAATATTATGAACTAATAGTTGCTATTATGTCTAGTTGCAAGAATTGGTCTCCATGCAACATTCGCGCGGGTACCAAAACTTACAAATGCATTTAAGCAACTGTTGTTATGGAGAAAGCACGCAATCCACCTCAACGCTAAGGGCACAGTATGATATGCGGGCCGACTATTTCACTTTGGCGTGCGGTGAAAGTCTTGCGAATTGATCCAAAACGGTCATTTCGGAATGCGACGCAGAAAAAATTTAGGTGGTGGCGCGGCAAGCGTTGCATTGCCTTCAGACTGTGCCCACCTTTTCTTCTTTATTCCATTTTTTAGCAAGTGAATGCATGAAGAGTCGTCCTTAATTAAGGAAATGAATCAATTTCTCAAGATAGACATGCATCATACGACAAGGCTCACTCAAATACTTGCAGTTGGAATCACTGTTCTCTTTATGATTTCGTCTGCATCAACAATGGAATCCCTTGTCGCCCCGGATTTAGTTCAGAAATCCAATCTATCTGTAGATCTTCCAACGCTAGAGAGACACTGGCCAGTCAAGATTGTTTTTGTTGGATATGATTCGAATATCTTGAATGTGACCTATTTTGTGGACCAGCTTCCAGCATCTAGCACGATTGAGTATGATAATCTCACTGTAGAACACTTTGCGGATTATAATGTCCGATTTGCAAGCGATCTGTATTATAATCGAACCATGGACATGCTAAGAAACAACTCACAATCTGGTATTGACATTGGCACTGAGTTGGACACTCAAGCCCTCATTGATTACCGAGATGGAGTTACAAGCACTCCTGATTTCTTTGAACCTCAAAGTGGAACATCCATCAACGCAACAGAGGTCGAACGATGGTTCAATCAACATCCATTGGTTCAGGATGGTGATGAAGGATGGGTCATCTATATCCTAAATACAACTGAGCTTGTATCGGAGCTTCCGTACGGACTCCATTGGTATGAATATGACTATCAGAATCCTGACTCAGCGAGCGAAACTTACTGGTATGACGAGTTCCTTGTGAATCCTCCAGAAAGTATTCAACTCAACAGCTTTGGAGGAACATACAACAAGTTCATCCTTGATCCATTTGCAGACCAATGGTATCTCGAATGGGCGAAAATATGGTACAATGACTCCTTGCCATCTGGGGACACATGGCCTGAATATTTCAATACAACAATTGTTGATAAGCTCGAGAGTATAGACCTAGCTCAAGAATCAGGGCGGAATCAGATTGCTGATTATTTTGCTGACTACTGCAGAGATATCATACAACCACTGTTTATCCCTGATACAGTAGAGAATGTGAGGTATCTCAACCCATTCACATTCGATGAATTTTTCACACTGCCGTCTGTGACTGTGGATATTTACTCAATTGATCGTGATATTTCGGAATACACTTGGATCACAAATTATGCTTATTTAGAAGCGCAAATGAACTCACTTCTTCCATTCGATGATATGATGCTGAGTTTGTCATACAACAATCTCGATGATGTTGCAGATTTGAATAGCACATTTTGGAGCAATGTGTCATTAGATTTTGGTAGTATCCTTCTAAACGGTTCGTCTTTTCTTACTGACACCTCAACTGGAGACCTGAACTCGATTGCAATGACCATCTTTGTAGGCGATGGTTTACAATTAACAGATAATGGATTGAATGCAACCTATCTAACTCACGGAACTAACGGCGTAATATGCTCTAATTATCTGGACCTCATCGTGGATAGTACTCCTTTGCACGGTATCAGTGAGAGAATTCTGCAAGCAGTAGGAGACCTACTTGGACTAAAATCGAGTCTATTTTCTAATAGTTTCATATCTAGCTATAGTCACGGATTGATGGGTGAACTTACTCGTTTTGGTCAATATTCACGATTCGAACAGTCTGGGATCTGGCGCACCTATATCGATCCATTTGACTCCTATATCAGGAATCAGTTTCTTGCCAATCTGACATTACTACCCGCTGAAATACCTGGGAAGACTCAGGGAATTATCTCGGATGCTCTTCGAACCTTGCGTTATGCATCACATTTTCTCATAGCTCATGATCCACTATCAGCTTATGATGCTCTTCGTTCCATGAATAATTGGACACGCCGTATTTTCGCTTCACTCACAGACACTCTTCGACCTGAATTCTTTGCATGGGACATAACAAGACCTGTGATTATCAATCAGAGTTTCGTAGTATGGGCGAATATTAGTGAAACAGGTTCTGGAATTGAAAATGCCTCTGTCCTCGTGACACGCAATAATTACGAAGCATCACATCTTATGAAATATAACGGAACTCTCTGGGTAACTACGATTCCCGCACTTCAATTGAACGCTTCCTTCGAAGTCTATATTGTAGCGTTTGATTGGGCACTGAATCGTGCTGAATCATTCAGCGTCACAATCGACTTGAGACCTGGTGAGCCTCCCCCACTTGATCCTTGGGTTACTGCTCCAATTGTAGTAATTGGGACTGGATCTGTATTGATTGTTGTTCTAATTGTTGCTATCATATACGATAAGCGGCGTGGCTCCTAGTGACAAGTTTATTTACTCTTATGGAATCGGATTCTTTAGAGTTCCTCATGACATTAACATAAGAAAATCTAGACTGCTTAATTGGTAGGTGACCTATGCAGAGATTCTACTCCATCTCCTATTTCCAATACCGTAAGCTGTTCTAGAATTTCCCAAATGTTTAAATATGTTTGATGTTTGAAAAACATCAAACATCAGGACATGTGATGCAAGATGTTCAAATACGCGCTAAAACGAGTAGCACGCTCATACAAGATTTTCCTGTCTCTCACTATTGGTGTACTCATTGCTTCCACTTTTTTCGCTAGCATGCTAGTTTCAGCTGATGTTTTGACATCAAGTAGTCTCAGTGATGCACTTGAGGGAATTGATTATGATGCACGAGTTCAAGAAAATAACATCACATGGACCATTCCTCAGTTTGATGCATTACAAGATATTATTGAGGAGTTGCCTGAGGTCAATTCTGCTGATAGATTTACAAAAATCACCTATACTCACAATAGTACGCTAGGACAGTCGTTTGAAATTGTAGGACTTGAAACTTATACAGCAATATGGGAAGGTCTTCAACATGTCAATGGTTCTTTAACCCTACAAGCAAATGAGACCTATATTGTATCAAGTTCTGTGAACGCATCAAAATTATCTAGTGGTGAAACAATCCACGTTCCTGTTCGGATTCTCACAACTGATTCTCCCTTTCCTAAGACGATTTATGTGAATCTTACTATTGCTGGATATGTAGACATCTCTGAGCAGACAGCTAGACTTCTACATCCACCTACTGTAATAGATTTGGGCTTTATCCAATTCGAGATGGATAACGGGAGAAATTACAACTTACTTCTAGCTGATTGGGATTTGACATTTAAACCTCTACTCGAATACTACACGAATTTAGCTAATACAACAAGGATGTTAGAAACTAGTGGTTTTGTTTGTCAGCTGAATCGTGATATCCTGATAAATCCCTTTGACATTGGAGGGTCTTCGACAAACATTGCTAATGCGGTTTCGAAAATAGAAGATCGTACTGCGGCTTATAACACACGGGTAACTAATCTGGTGAGTACCACACTGACATTTGCTTCGTTGGCGTCCACTGTTCTCGTTCTTACGTTTGTAGTACAGGCTGTACCAATACTATTCATGGCTTGGTATTCATCAACAATGTTGAGTGACGTAAGTTACAATCTTAGACGCAGAGAATTTGGATTATTACAAACCAGAGGTATTGCACCAAAATCTATCAAGAGAATGCTATTGTTTGAGGGTGCGATAATTGGTATTATTGGTGGAGTTCTAGGATTAGTGTTGGGTGTTGTATTCGGACACATCGTGGTAAATGTTCCATTGACTGATCCATTGGGTGTAATTTTACGAAATCCTGTCAATGCAATTGTGGTGGTCCTCTTCTCACTAATCATTTCAATCTGGTCTGTACGAGGTCCAGCTGATCGAGCGTCAAAATTAGATCCACTTGATAGTCTGAAACAGTACGTATACATTGAGGAACAAAGACAGTATAAACGTCTACTACCTACGATTGCACTTGTGCTTGGAACATACAAGATTATAGTCTGGGCACTTGGAATAAGTATTTCAACTCTCTTGTCTGCTGCTTTAAGTACAAACTTCATTCTTTTGATTGTTGTAGCAATTTGGAGTCCAATCGATGCATTTCTCAATTTTGCTGGACCAATACTCTTCTTATATGGAATAACAAAAATTCTTCTGAAAGGCTCAGAAAAATTCCAAGAAAGTGTTATGAATGCAGGAGTGCGAATCTTTGGAGCTTTTGGTAAACTCTCCACTAGGAATGTAAAGCGGAATCCCGTACGTAATGCGGCATTAGTATTTGTGATATCACTCATAGTCTCTTATGGTGTCTATAGTGTAGGAATTCTCTTTACTGAGAACGACCGACTCGAACGTGATCATTTGTTCGCAGTTGGAGCTGACTTCAGTGCTACATTCTCATCTGGTGAGAATCTGACCTCTGTGGTTGATACAATCCAAGACCTCGAGGGTGTTGAGAGTTTGACTGTTGAATATAGACTCACCATGTCTAGTACAAGAAGTGGGCTTGGTGTTCGAGGTATTAACACATCCAATTGGCGAGATTCAGCATACTACGAAGACATATGGTTCTCATATGATACGCTTGATGAACTCTTTTCCAATTTCACTGGTAACAAGATCTTGCTCTCTCTCAGTGTGGCAAGACAACTAGATCTTAGAGTTGGTAACTTCATCACTCTACGAGGTACAAGTGCGAGTGATATACATAGAATGGAGATAATTGGATTTGTTGGATATCCTAGTCTCTTTGAGGGAATTATTGGTCAATTTGCCTTCGGTGGTTCATATCAGTCATATGTCCCAATAGATTTCTTGGAAGATACAGGTCTCATCAATTATGCAGAAGGTCATGTATTAGTCAACACTGAGCCAAGTGTTAATGGAACACTTCTTGAATCTGAGGTTGAATCAATGTTCCCCCAAGTCGAGAGTACCGATTCATTCACTTCTAGAGTCGCTGCAGCTCAAGAGAGTAGTTATCAAGTCGGAGGGACTAGGGCTAGATTGCTTGGGGTCACATTTGCCGCTGTTCTAGCCATTGTCGGAACATTGCTTGTAATCACATTGACTTTGAGAGAGAAACAGTATGAAACAACTCTTCTAGGAGTGAGAGGATTCAATTGGCGACAAACACTCACAGTACTTGCTGGAGAAGTTATGGTCCTGGTTCTCTTTTCTTTGATATTAGGAACTGCAACAGGATTCATCCAGCTGTTTGGTGATATATCAAACACCGTGGAGAGTTCTTCCTCAATAATCAGACCACAAATTATTCTGACACCTATTTCAATCGTGAGTATGCTTGCTATCGTTTTTGGAGTGGTTCTTGCCGCCTTGATTCCCGTGATAAATGCGGCTCGATTTTCAGAGGAACGAATTGACATTCTAAGGGAGTAGTGAATATAATGACTAGCTATATAGAAACAAAGGAACTCTTGAAAGTATTCAAACTTGGTAATTTGGAAGTACAAGCATTACGAGGTTTATCCATTAAAATCGAGAAGGGTGAGATGATTGCTATCGTTGGCCCTTCTGGATCCGGAAAGACAACACTTCTGAATATACTAGGTGGACTAACAAGAGCAACAGCGGGGCAATCTTGGGTTGGTGAATATGAACTGACCAATGCTATTGATGCCCAACTCGGATTTATTAGACAGAGAGTTGTTGGACACATCTTTCAGACACTCAACCTTATTCCAACTCTTACTGCATATGAGAACGTTGAGTTACCGATGTTGGCACTCAAGATGCCTAGTAGTGAAAGAAAGAAGCGCGTGACTGAACTACTCCAGACAGTCGGTCTTGAACTGAGAAAGCAACATAAACCTGATGAGCTCAGTGGAGGAGAAAGACAACGCGTTGCTATAGCCGCAGCACTTGCTAACGATCCTCCAATTCTCATTTGTGATGAACCTACAGGAGATTTAGATACAGACACCGGAGCAAAGATTGTTCAGTTCTTGCATCGAGTGAACAAAGAAATGGGGAAGACAGTAATTGTGGTAACCCATGATCCTGCGATTGCTAGACAGACGGATAGAATCTACAGAATCATGGACGGGAAGATAATTTCAGTACAGAAACCTAGCGATACTGAAGAAGTTACAGCAGCTGCTAAAGTCCAGATGTACAAGGATAGATTA
>Ga0315553_10004428_pt1 | contig 10580 bp, 10 predicted proteins | sample SalMarSW160140MG_FD_203099 | JGI IMG/M metagenome (GOLD analysis project Ga0315553, IMG submission 203099) | Salt marsh sediment microbial communities from the Plum Island Ecosystem LTER, Massachusetts, United States - Salt Marsh Sediment SW1601-40 ... | reverse complement strand
TACACCCCCCCCACTGGAAAGCGCCGAGAAGGCCAAGGAATTCATGGTTGAGTTGTTTGACAACGAGGCACGGTAGTGGATTCACGAGAGAGAACATTTTTGTCACTCGAGCATCAACAACCGGATCGTGTCCCTGTGGATTGCTGGATGTCCGCAGGGATGCAGGAAAAAGTAGAAAAAAACCTTAACGCTACTTATGAACGGTTCCTCGATCAAAATGATGTGGATCTTCGCTACATTCAAGGCCCGCGGTATAACGGTCCGGCTCCTGCCGGCGGTGCGGGTTCGTCGAACATCGACATTTGGGGAGTCACTCGTAAATTGGTGAACGTGCATCTGAAGGATGATGCTGGTGAGTACACGGAGGGCTACAAACAAGTGATCCGCAGTCCGTTGCAGGACGCCGGTTCTATAGATGAAATCATGGGATACGATCACTGGCCTTCGCCGGATTGGTTTGATTACAGTGTGATCGAGGAGCAGTGCCGAAGGATCAAGGATGCGGGGCGGGTGGCCGTTTTTATGGGCGACCGTTTGAACAGGATAGCCCAATTGAAACCCGCCTGCTATCTGAGGGGATTCGAACAGGTATTCATCGATATGATAGAGAATCCTGAAATTGCGAGAGCCGTCTTTCAGAACATTTCCGAGTTCTACTTGGAATACGGGCGGAGGATCCTGGAAGCTGCGAATGGGAAAATCGACATTCTATGTACAGGGGATGACTTCGGTACCCAAAACGCCCTATTGATCTCCCTGTCCATGTGGAGGGAATTCTTCAAACCCGGGTTCAAGAAATTTGTCGAACTGGGAAAAGACCATGATATCTACGTCATGCACCACACATGCGGGTCGATCTATCCTCTAATCCCGGATATGATCGAATGCAATCTCGATGTCCTGCAGTCATTGCAACCTGAGGCGGCGAACATGGACCCGAGAGTTATCAAAGAAGAATTCGGAGACAAACTCAGTTTTCAAGGGGGAATCTCGATTCAGAAAATCCTTCCCCACGGCTCCCCCGCGGACGTGCGAGAGCACGTGAAAACAATCCTGGATATCATGTCCCCGCGGGGCGGCTATATCGCCGGCACATCCCATAATATACAGGCCGATACCCCCATGAGAAATCTGGCGGCACTGTTCGAGGCGTACAAGGACTGCGGCCGGTACAGGTGAAATATCCACGCCTTGACGGGAATCCCTAAAAATGGACAATAGCTACACATCATCCTGTTAGGTGAGCGGAGGTAGCACCGTGTCGAAACGACTTGCCGTCATCCCCGAGCTCTGTTCGGGTTGCAGAATCTGCGAGCTGGTCTGCGCCATCGAACACTTCGGAGTCAACAATCCCAAAAAGAGCGCGATACGGGTGCTGATCACCTATCCCCACCCGGTTGTCCGCATGCCGATCGTCTGCAGCCAGTGCAAGCAGCCCGTGTGCGCCGATGCCTGCCCGGTGGAGGCGCTCAAAAAGACCGAGGATCTGGTCGAGCTGGACACGGATCTGTGCATCTCCTGCCTGAAGTGCGTGGATGCCTGCCCCTTCGGGGCCATCTACGCCCACGAGGAGGTGGACTATCCCATCAAATGCGATCTGTGCGGCGGCACACCCCAGTGTGTGGCGAAATGTCCCAAGAAGGCTCTGCGGCTGATCCCCGAACAGGTACTGGGGGAGTCGAAGAGGCTGAACAATGTGCTCAGCTACGCCCACATGAAAGAGATCGAGTACATGGAAAAGGGCGAGAAGAAAACCATCAAGTATGCCGAAATCGGCAAGGAAGAGCTTTAGGAGCGCGCCATGAGCATCAAGTCGGGATATTTCAAGAAACATCTGGCTGTAGATCTGAGCGCAGGTTCCTGTACCCGGGTCGACTTGGAGGAGTCCTTCCTTCGGGACTATATCGGGGGGCGGGGATTCGGGGCCAAGATGGTATGGGACAATCTCGCAGCCCACGATTTCAAGGTGGATCCTCTGGGACCGGAGAATCTGCTGGTCATCGCCCCCGGACCGCTTACCGGCCTGTACCTCCCCTCTTCGGGAAAATGCTCTTTTATAAGCCTGTCCCCGTCGACCGGGGTGTACGGGGACAGCTCCATGGGAGGCAGCTTCGGTGCCGAGCTGCGCCAGAGCGGCCTCGACGTGCTGAGCATCACCGGCAGAGCCGAGCAGTTGTCGGTTCTTCTGATCGACAACGGGGAGAACAAGATCCTGCCCATGCCGGAGCTCGAGGGCAAGGGCTGTCTGGAGACCGAGGGGCTCGTCAAGGAAGCCCTGGGCAGCCACGAAATCAACGTAGCCACTATCGGCCCGGCCGGAGAAAACCTGGTGCGATTCGCCTGCGTCAACGCCGACTGGTCTCGAAACGCCGGACGCACGGGGATCGGCGCGGTCATGGGCTCGAAAAACCTCAAAGCCGTCGCCGTCCGGGGCGCCAAGGATCTTCCGGTTCACGATCTCGACGGATTGATCGCTGAAGCGGAAAAGGCCTACGCCTATATGCGGAATCACAAATTCTTCGATCTGTGGCAGCGGGAAGGGCTGATGAACGTCATGGAATACGCCAATGCGGCGGGCATCCTGCCTTCCTACAATTTCAAGGATGCCAGCTTCGCCCGGATCGGTCAGATCAACGGTGACACCATGCTGGACAGCTACAAGATCGGCGACAGCGCCTGTTTCTCCTGCCCGATGTGCTGCGGCAATATCTGCCTGGTAAAACAGGGCAAATACATCGGCACGGTGGTCGAGGGACCGGAGTACGAGACCTGCGCCATGTTGGGGTCCAATCTGGGGATCGACAATTTCGCAGCCGTGCTCCGCGCCGCCCAGGCCTGCGACGAGTACGGAATCGACACGATCTCCGCGGGAAACCTGATCGGCGCGGCGATCGAGGGCTACGAGAAAGGCATCCTCAGCCTGAAAGACCTGGATGGCCGGCCGATCACCTGGGGTGACGAGGAGGCGATCCTCGACCTGATCAGGAAAATCGCCCACCGGGAAGGGATCGGGGATATCCTGGCTAACGGTTCTCTGCAGGTCATCGAAACCTGGCCGGAGATGGACAAGCTGATCCTGCAGGTCAAGGGCCTGGAGCAAAGTGCCTATGACAGCCGGGCCGGTGCTTCGATGGCCTTGGCCTACGCCACCAGCGATATCGGAGCCCACCATACCCGGGCCTGGACTATCGCCAAGGAGATCGAGTTGGGAAAGGATTGGTCCAACGAGGAGAAGGTGGAGCTGGTCATCTATCACCAGACTCTGCGCCCGCTCTTCGATATGCTCGGCGTCTGCCGCCTGCCCTGGATCGAGCTGGGTCTGAACGAGCAGCACTACGAACGTTTCTACAGTTCCGTGACCGGCGAGCCTGCTACCCTGCCCGAGTTGCTGGAAAAGTCCAACCGGATCTACGACCTGACCCGGCTGATCAACACCCGACTGGGGATGAGCCGTGCCGATGATACCATGCCCTACAAGGTGCACTCGGCTCCGGTGCAGACCGGCCCCACCGCCGGTCAGGTGATCGATAAGAAAGACTTCGAAAGGCTCCTGGACCTGTACTATCAGAAGCGGGGTTGGGATTCCAACGGCATTCCCGCGGCCGGCCTGGAGAAGCAGTACTCCTAATCCTTTGCTGCGACCATCTTCCGCAGGGTCTCGATGCTCAACTCAACGACCCTGTCCTCATCGTTTTGGAAATCCGAATGCAGGTAGTCGACCTCCACGGTCAGGCTGCCCCGGTAGCCCGCCTGATCGAGAATCTCTATGATCCGCGTCAGGTCGACGACCCCCTGACCCGCAGGAACGCAGGCGAAGAATTGCCACATATCCGCGGGCATTCCTTTCTGAAGCCGAACATCCTTTATGTGGGTGGCGTACACTTGGTGCCCGATACGCTGGAGCCCTTTGACAGGATCATCGAGGATGCGCAGGCAGTTGCCCGAGTCGAAGGTCAGCCCGAGAAACGGCGAATTCACATTCTCCATCAGCGTCTCCAGCTCTGCAAAGGTATAATCCTGGTGGTTCTCGATAGCCAGACGGATCCCCTGTCGCTCGGCCTCCTTGACCGCATCGATAAATAGTTTCGAGAGCCTGTCGATCTGTTTTTCATGCTCGTCGAAGCGAAAGCGCCCGTTGTTGCCCACAACCCGCATCACATCCGTCTTGAGCGCCCTGGCCTGCTCGAGGCTCCGCAGCATATCCTCGTAGGCTTCGGGACTTTTACCACCGAGTAATCCGGTTGGATGCCCCCACGCATAAACCCGGTCCAGCTCGAGCTCGTCCAGTCGCCCTCTCAGCTCCGAGAGGTACTGAGGATCCCGCCGGGGCAGAAAGCAGGACTCCAGGGAAACCCCGTCCGCTCCCATCTCCGCGGCGCGGACAAGAAAATCATCAACCGTCATGGTTGTATCGGGAGCCGTTTGGATGGGATAGACTTCACCGAAATAGCGATGGTAACAGTAGCTGTCGATGCCGATCTTCATTTCCATCAGTCTTATCCTTTGCCTCGACTTCGCATTCAATCAGATCGTACAGTAAAGCCTGGGAAATACCAACAAAGATTTACTTCAAACGAAGCGGCCGAACCCCATCGGGCGTTTGCTCGAGCTTCGGTCGCGAAAGATCTCGACGACCGCAGCCCGGCCCCTGGGCAGGGCATGGGGTTTGCTCACCTTGACCTCCACCCGTTCCACCTTGGCATGGGCCAGAGCGAGCGCCGCTACCTCTTCGGCCAGCCGCTCCAGCAACTGGAAAGAGGAGCTCTCCGCCATGGCCGTAATCTCGCCGGCCAGGCGGCTGTAGTCCACAGTATCTTCGAGCCTGTCAGTGCGTCCCGGCTCCTCCAGATCCAGGTGCAGGCAGACATCGATCCCGATCTCCTGGCTGCGTCTTCGTTCCTCCGGGCGGGTGCCGATGCTGCAGGCGACCCGCAGCTCCTGCAGGAAGATCTTGTCTAGGGGATCAGCCATACAAGTCCTCCTTGATGAAGGCTCCCCCGTCCACGTAGATGACTTGGCCGGTGAGATAGTTGTTTCGCAGCAGAAATATCACCGCGCCGGCAACGTCCTCCGGCTCTCCCCAGCGACCCAGGGGTGCCCGGGCGGCCAGCCGCTCCAGCGCCTCCCCACCCTCCCCTTCCGGAGGAAGAATCATCCCCGGAGCCACGGCGTTGACCCGAACCCGCGGGGCCAGCTCGAGGGCCAGCATGCGGGTCAGATCGAAGAGCATGCGTTTGCTCAAGGCGTAGGAAACGTGCTTTCTCATGTAGCCGCCGATCCGGCTGTCAAGAAGATTGACCACACAACCCGGTCGCTCCTGGTCGGCGAAGAGTCGGATCAACCGCAGAGGTGCCAGGGCATTGATGCTCAGATTCTGTTCCAGAGCCTCCAAACCGAGAGTACTCAGAGTGTCCGATGGGAAGATCGAGGCATTGTTCACCAGAATGGAGAGCTGTCCTCCGGGTACGTAATCCAGCGCCCGCCGCCACATCCCCTCGATTTGATCGGGATCGTCCAAGGAGGCTTGAAGCGCCCAGGCGCCGACGCCGCGCTCTTTCAGCTCAATGGTCAGAGACTCCGCTTCAGCCCGGGAGGTATTGTAGTGGACGACGATGTTCACACCCCTGTCGGCCAATGAAGATGCAATGACCCGGCCGACCCGTTTGGCGGCTCCGGTGATCAGGGCGTTTTGTCCGGATAGATCAATCAGGCTCATGGCTGAAGCTTGCGGTCCCTCTTAAACGTGAATGGCCCAGCCTTCGGCCATGCGGGCCATTTCCATCACCCCTTCCGAGAGGGTGGGATGGGCATGGGTCATCACTGCGATGTCTTCGGGAAGGAGCTCCGCGGTCTTGGCCAGCAGAATCTCGTGGATCAGCTCGGTCGCCTCGGCACCCACCACGTGGGCACCCAGGATCTCCCGGGTCTCAGCTTCCACCAGCAGCTTCAGAAGCCCCTCGGTCTTGCCGATAGCCACAGATTTCCCCGCACCGCGGTAGGGAAACACCGCCTTTTCGAACTTCAGACCCGCTTCCTTGGCCGCCTTCTCCGTGTATCCGAAGCTGGCCAACTGGGGCTCGCAGTAGACCGCACCGGGGATGGCATTGGGATCAAGTTTGACCGGGGTCTGATGCCCCGCCAAATGCTCCACGGTGATCTCCCCCTCCTTGGAGGCTACATGAGCCAACATCGGTGAGTTGACCACATCCCCGATGGCATAGACCCCCGCCACCGAGGTCTGGTAGTAGTCGCCCACCGGGACGAAGCCCTTCTCCAGCTTGATACCGAGTGACTCCAAACCGATACCGTCGGTGTTCGGCACCCTGCCGACTACCAGGAGGATCTGGTCCACCTCGAGATCCTGTTTTCCCTCCTTGCCCTCCAGGCTGATCTTGACGACCTTGCCGCTCTTCTTATACCCAGTAGCTTTCGTGGAGGTGTAGATCTTGATCCCCCTCTTCTTGAACGAGCGCAGTAATACCTCCACAGCTTCCTCGTCTTCGAGGGGCAGCAGGTGATCCAGCATCTCCACCAGATGCACCTCTACACCGAAAGCGCTCATGATGTGGGCAAACTCCACACCAATGGCACCGCCTCCCAGCACGCAGACCCGCTTGGGCAGCTTCTCCAGCATCAGAGCCGCGGTGGATGAAAGCACCGTCTTTTCATCGAAGTCAAAACCGGGAATCGACCGTGGTCTGGAACCTGTGGCAACGAGCAGATTCTTGCCCGTAACTTTCCCATGCCCTTTGACCTCGATCTCGTGGGCCGAGGTGATTACCCCCTGCCCGCCGATCAGGTCGATCTTGTTCTTCTTAAGGAGGTATCCTACACCGCGGGACAGCGTATCCGCCGCCTTGCGGGAGAAGGCCAAGACCTTGCCGTAGTCCAACCCGGAGGCGTCGACTTTGACTCCGATCTCCTCCAGTTCCTTTCCGCAACGCATCAGCTCCGCCTGATGAATCAGTGCTTTAGAGGGTATGCAGCCGATATTGAGGCAGACCCCCCCCGGTTTATCCTTCTCAATGACCGCCGCTTTCATCCCCAGTTGACTGGCCCGGATGGCGGCTACATAGCCTCCGGGGCCGGCCCCGAGCACGAGTAGGTCATAGTCGTAATTGGCCATGTCTATCTCCTCGATTTCAAAAAAATCGGGCGGCTGGTGCATCTGCGCACACCGCTGTTTCGCCCCCGGTCGATTTTCTAGTACAAAAGATCTATTGGGTATTCAATAAACGCTTTCAAATCCGATAAAAAAGCCGCCCCGACGGCACCGTCGATGACCCGGTGATCGCAAGACAGGGTCAGGATCATCTGCGATCGGACGCTGATCGTACCGTCTTCGCCGGCAACGGGAGCGTTGTGAATCCGCCCCACCGCCAGGATCGCCGATCCGGGGGGATTGATGATGGCGGTGAATTCGAGGATTCCCGAGGTGCCGAGACTGCTGATGGTGAAAGTCGCTCCGTTGTACTCCTCCGGAGTCAGCTTGTTGTTGCGGGCCTTGTCGATCAAGAGCTTCAGGTCCCTGTCGATCTGAACGATCCCCTTGGACCCGCAGTCCCGCACTACCGGAGTGATCAGCCCGTCCTCCTGAGCGACGGCCAGGGCGATGTCGATCTTCCCGAACCGCAGGATTGCATCACCCTGCCAGCTTGAGTTGACCACGGGATACTTTTTCAACGTTTCCGCAACAAACTTGATCAGAAAGGCATTGGGGGACACTTTTCCAACGGGATCTTTGAGAAGGAGGGCATTGAGGCGCTGCCGGGCCGCCATCATCGCCCCCGCGTCCACATCTATGCGCAGGTAGTAGTGGGGAGCGGAAAACTTGGACTCCGCCAAACGCTGAGCGATGATCTTGCGTTTCCCCGAAAGGGGAACCCGCTCGTCCTTCGCCGCAGGGCCGGCCGCCGTTGGGATAAACGCCGGGCCTGCTGGTCCCTGGATCCCGATCGCTTCCGCAGGTCCGCGAGAGGCTACCTGCCGGAGAGCTTTCTCGATGTCCCGCTTTACGATCCGCCCCGCCGGACCGCTGCCCTGAAGGACACGCATATCGATGCCGCGCTCCGTAGCCATCTTTCGAGCCAGCGGGGAGGCTTTGAGCTGCTCTGCCGAGACCTGAGGGGTGGCCGGCTGAGGGGCGGCGGATTTCGGGGCAACGGTTGGCTCTGGAGCTGCCGGTTGTGCCGTGACTGTAGCGGGTTCTGCCTTCCGCTCCGCCGCCTTGTCAAGTCCGCTGATATCTTCACCGGGTTCGCCGACCACGGCGATGGGATCTCCCACCTTGGCCTGTCCGCCGTCGGAAACCAGAATCTTGAGCAGGGTACCCTCATTGACAGACTCGTACTCCATGGTGGCTTTGTCCGTCTCCACCTCGCAGAGGATATCGCTTTGGGCGATCGAATCTCCCTCCTTTTTATGCCAAGTAACGATCGTTCCCTCCTCCATCGTGGGGGAGAGAGCCAACATCAATACCTGCTCAGCCATTCGCTTGCTCTCCTCTATACATACATCACCCGTTTGGCTGCGGCCACGATCTTCTCCACCGATGGCTGAACAGCCAACTCCAGAGCGTGGTTGTACGGCATGGGGACATCCTCCATGGCTACCATTTCCACAGGGGCATCGAGACTGTCGAAGCAGTTCTTCGAGATCAACCAACCCAGGTACGAGCCGAAACTGGCCGTGGGCCAATCGTTGTCGACGATGACGCAGCGGTTGGTCTTGACCACGGATGAATAGACCGCTTCCTCATCCAGCGGCCGCAGAGATCGCAGGTCGATCACCTCGGCGCTGTAACCCTCCTTTTCCAGCACATCGGCCGCCTCTAAAATCATCTGCATCGGCCTGGAGAAGCTGATCAGGGTTACCGCCTCCCCGGCTCGTTTGATCTCCGCCTTGCCGAGGGGAACGAGATACTCCTCCTCCGGAACCTCTCCCTTCAAGCCGTACATCATCTCAGTCTCGAGGAAGACCACCGGGTTGTCATCCCGGACCGCCGATTTCAGCATCCCTTTGGCATCGTAGGGAGTGGAGGGGGCTACAACCTTGATTCCGGGAATGTGGGTGTAAAAAGCCTGGAAGGACTGGGAGTGTTGGCCTGACAGGTATTCCGCCGGCCCGTTGGGACCCCGGAACACGATGGGCACCTTGAGCTGGCCGCCGGACATGGACAGCATCTTGGCGGCGTTGTTCAGAACCTGGTCGAAGGCCTGGGCGGAGAAGTTCAGGGTCATCCATTCCACGATCGGTCGTAAGCCTACTAGGGCGGCTCCGATCCCTGCGCCGGTGAATCCCTCTTCAGTGATCGGGGTGTCGATGATCCGATCGGGACCATATTTGTCGAGCAGACCCTGGCTGACTTTATAGGCCCCGTTGTACTGGGCTACCTCCTCGCCCATCAGGATGACGTTCTGATCCCGGGCCAACTCCTCGTCCATGGCATCTCTCAGGGCTTGACGAAAGGCAATAACAGGCATCCCTCTCCTCCCTTACACCAGTACGTCTTCGTACATCGTTTCGATCGCCGGCTGTGGACTGTCTTCGGCGAATTGGGCGGCCTCGTTGCTGATGCGCTTGCATTCGGCATCGATCTTGTCAAACTCTTCGTTGCTGAGCTGTTCGGATTTCAGTATCTCCGCCTTAAGGATCAGGATCGGGTCCTGGTCCTTGTACTCCTGCAACTCCTCTTTGCTCCTGTATGTGGCGGGATCGCTCATCGAGTGCCCCTTGTATCTGTAGGTCACCGCTTCGATGAAACTGGGCTGATGATCCTTCCGCGCCCTGTCCACGGCCTCTTTTACCGCAGCATGGACCTTCAATACGTCCATGCCGTCCATTTGGGATCCGGGAATTTCGTAGGAAGCACCCATCTTGGAAAAATCCGTCACCGAGGATACCCGCCGGAAGTCGGTTCCCATCCCGTACTGGTTGTTTTCACAGATGTAGACGATGGGGAGATTCCAAATCTTGGCCAGGTTGAGGCTCTCGTGGAAGGAACCCTGGTGAATCGCTCCGTCCCCGAAGAAGCACAGGACGGCGCCGTTCTCCTTCTTGTACTTGATCTTCAAGGCAACACCGGTGGCTACGGGGATATGGGCGCCGACGATGCCGTTGCCACCCAGCATGTGCTTGTCCACATCGAAAAGGTGCATGGAACCGCCCTTGCCTCTGGAGCAGCCGGTCGCCCTGCCGTACAGCTCGGCCATCATGGCTTTGGGATCCATCCCGCAGGCCAAGGCGTGCCCGTGATCCCGGTAGGCGGTGAGAACGTAGTCTTTCTTCAAATCCAGAGCTGCCACCGCTCCTACAGCCACCGCCTCCTGGCCGATGTACAGATGGCAGAAGCCCCCGATCTTACGTAATCCGTACATCTGGGCCGATTTCTCCTCCAGACGCCGGATCAACAGCATCCGCCGTAGCAGCTCGATGCGGAAGGATTTCTCGCTGCTGCCGGAGGTTTTCGTCGCTTTCTTTTTGTCCTCGGCGCCCGCCGAGTGGTTCGCATCGGTTTTGCTCTTCCCCATACTAGCTTCCCTTTCTCCAACCGGCGACTACCTCCTTCACCCCCTTCATGG
>Ga0315553_10004427_pt1 | contig 10580 bp, 9 predicted proteins | sample SalMarSW160140MG_FD_203099 | JGI IMG/M metagenome (GOLD analysis project Ga0315553, IMG submission 203099) | Salt marsh sediment microbial communities from the Plum Island Ecosystem LTER, Massachusetts, United States - Salt Marsh Sediment SW1601-40 ... | reverse complement strand
TCCCACCGCCGATATCGTTAAAATCCTCAAAGACACCAAGACCGATGTAGTTATTAACTACCTGCCGGTAGGCAGCGAAGAGGCCACCAAGTGGTATGTTGAGCAGGTGTTAGCTGCCGGCTGCGGCCTTATCAACTGCATCCCGGTTTTCATCGCCCGGGAGAAGTACTGGCAGAAGCGTTTTGAGCAGAAAGGCCTGCCGGTTATCGGCGATGATATCAAATCTCAGGTGGGGGCAACTATTGCCCACCGTGTTCTCACACGGCTGTTCCGGGACCGCGGCGTAAGGCTGGAACGTACCTATCAATTGAACTTTGGTGGCAACACCGACTTTTACAATATGCTGGAGAGGTCGCGGCTGGAGTCCAAGAAGATATCCAAGACCAACTCGGTCACCTCACAGCTTGATTACCAGCTTGACCCGGATGATATTCACGTCGGCCCCAGCGATTATGTCCCCTGGCTTAAGGACCGCAAGTTCTGCCATATCAAGATGGAGGGGCGCACCTTCGGTGATGTTCCCCTCAATCTGGAGCTGAAACTTGAGGTGTGGGACAGCCCCAACTCGGCCGGGGTGGTTATTGATGCTATAAGGTGCTGTAAACTGGCTTTAGACCGTAAACTTAAAGGAGCGCTGGAGGCTCCCTCATCTTACTTTATGAAGTCGCCACCGGTTCAGTATACCGATGACCGGGCTCACCAGATGGTGGAAGAGTTTATTGCCACCAATCAGCCCGCGGCGAGCACGCCTGTTTAAGTGATTTACCACGGAGGTTTTAGGCGGCTACGGTGAAGATAGCATTAGTCTCTCCGTATGATTTTGCCCATCCCGGCGGTGTCATCCTTCATATTTCCTATCTGGAGCGCTATTTTTCCAAGATGGGACATGAGGTCAAGGTTATTGCCCCCGCCTCCCAGGCTGTCCCCGACTTTGGCGACCGGTTTATCCCGATAGGCAGACCCCGCCCCATTCCCTCCAGCGGTTCCATTGCCCGGGTTACCATCTCAGTCTGGTTAGCCCCCAAGATAAGGGAAGTACTGGAGCGGGAGAAGTTTGACATCATTCACTTCCACGAACCTCTAATGCCCATGTTATGCACCTCGATTCTCCGATTATCAAAGACGGCCAACGTAGGCACCTTTCATGCCTCTTATGGCAAACCGGGTTACAATTTCGCCCGGCCTATAGGCAAGTGGATTCTGCGGCGGTGGTTCCGCAAGCTTGACGGCAAGATTGCCGTTTCCAAGCCGGCCGTGGAGTTCGCCAGCACAAACTTCCCCGGCTACTATAATATTATCCCCAACGGGGTGGATGTAGAGCATTTCTCCCCCGATGTAGCTCCCATCGAAGAATTCAAAGATGGCAAGCTAAATATCCTCTTTGTCAGCCGCCTGGAGAAGCGAAAAGGCTTAAACTACCTGCTGGAAGCCTTCAAGCAGGTCAAAGAGGAGATTCCCGATTCCCGGCTTATTATCGTTGGCCCCGGCACCAGGCTGCGGCGCAAATATGAGAAATATGTGGCCAGGAGCGGTCTCAAGGATGTTGTCTTTGTTGGCCTTGTCAGCTATGACGAGTTACCCCGCTACTACCAGACCGCCGATGTCTTTTGCGCCCCGGCCATCGGCTCGGAGAGCTTCGGTATTATCTTACTTGAGGCCATGGCTATGAGTAAGCCTATAGTTGCCTCAAATATAAGCGGTTATGCCAGCGTGGTAAGCCACGGCGTGGACGGGCTGCTGGTGCCGCCGGCCGATAAAGACCAGTTAGCCCAGGCTCTGATTGCTCTCCTAAATGACAAGGCGCTGCGGCAGGAGATGGGCGCCAGGGGTAGGATTAAAGCCCTGGAGCATAGCTGGGAGCACATTGCCCGTAGGGTCTTCGCTTACTATGTCAGGGTCTTAAGCGAGCCGCCCTGGAATAAAAAATTTCCCGAATCTAAAACAACAGCTATTTCGGTTTGAGTAAGAACGGGGAGTAGTTCGGTTAGTAAAGTTACACCAGAATCGCCATCCCGGGAGAATCTACCCCAATTCCGCAGCTCCATGGCTTCCCGGTTTACCGAGCCGCTGGTACGGGTTTTAGCCAGGACACCGGTAACCCCTAATGCCTTGAGCTGGTCTGGCTTCATCCTGGCTCTGGGGGCGGCGGCGCTGGTTATCACCGGATACCCTCTGGCCGCCGGCATTGTGGTGCTGGTGGCTGGCTTTTTTGATATCCTGGACGGGGCGCTGGCCCGCCTCACTAAAAGGGCCACCTCCTTCGGCGCTGTCCTCGACGCAACTCTAGACCGTCTGTCGGAGGGAGTAATACTGCTGGCTGTTATGGCCGTGTATGCCATCCAGCAGTCACTGCCGGGGGTTTTAGTGGTTGGGGCCGCCCTGATTACCTCCCAGCTGGTGAGCTATATCAGAGCCAGAGCGGAAGCACAGGGCCTGGAGTGTAAGGTGGGAATATTCACCAGGGCGGAAAGGGTGGTGATACTGGCGCTGGGTCTGCTGCTGAGTTACTTTACCCCCGCCCTGCTTGTTGCCCTGGCGATTATCGTGGTATTCAGCCTGGTTACGATTGTTCAGCGGGTAGTCTATGTATGGCGGCAAAAACCCCCCGCCTAGCCCCTTTATTTGGGGCGCGGTTTATGTTATAAGTTAACGGGGAATTTTTAGCCTTAGCGCTTAACGGAGGAAATAATGCCGGTTGTTGCTATTGTCGGAGCTCAGTGGGGTGATGAGGGTAAGGGAAGGGTGGTTGACATGCTGGCTCAGCAGGCCAAGATGGTAGTCCGTTTTTCCGGTGGTGATAATGCCGGTCATTCCGTGGTTAACCCCCACGGCGAGTTTAAATTACACCTTATTCCCTCGGGCATCTTTGACCCCGGGGTGGTCTGCATCATCGCTAACGGGGTGGTGATTAACCCCAGTGTGTTAATCGGTGAGATAGACCGCTTAAACGAGCGTGGGGTGGATACCGGCAATCTGTTTATCAGCGATCGGGCTCACCTGATTATGCCCTATCACCTCCTCCTGGACGGTATGGAGGAGAAGGCGCGCGGCGGCAGGGCAATAGGCACAACCCTCAAGGGGATAGGCCCCGCTTTTACCGATAAAGCCGCCCGGCTGGGTGTCAGGGCCGGTGACCTCCTGGATAAAAAGGTTTTTAAAGAGCGCCTCGGCACTGTACTGGAATACAAGAATGTCATTCTGACCAAGGTCTACGGGGCTAAGGCTTTATCGCTGGATGAGGTCTATACCCAGTACTGCCGGTACGGGGAGCGTCTTGCGCCTCATATACGGGAGACGACTGTCATGCTGGATGAGGCATTGGGCCGGAGGGAGACGGTTATACTGGAGGGGGCTCAGGGGGCTTTACTCGACCCCGATTTCGGCACCTATCCTTATACCACCTCATCCTCCCCTCTGGTGGGGGGAGCTTGCCTGGGGGCGGGCTTGGGCCCGACCAGGCTCGACCGTGCTCTGGGTGTCTTTAAGGCCTACTGCAGCCGGGTAGGCAGCGGCCCTATGCCCACCGAACTAAAGGATGAAACCGGTGACCTGATTCGGGAAAGGGCGCATGAGTACGGCACCACCACCGGACGGCCGCGCCGCTGTGGCTGGTTTGATGCCGTTGCCGCTCGCTTCAGCAGCCGGATTAACGGCTTAACCGGTGCGGTGGTCACCCGCCTTGATATACTGGATATCCTGCCCAGCCTTAAGGTATGCGTGGGCTATGAATTGGACGAGAAGACGATTGATGATTTCCCGGCCAGCGTTACCGCACTGGCCCGCTGCAAGCCCGTCTATGAGGAACTGCCCGGCTGGCAGGCGCCGACCACCGAGATTCGCAGCTACGGCCAGCTGCCTCTTGAGGCCCGCCAGTATATTACCCGTTTGGAAGAGCTTATGTCCTGCCCGGTGAACCTTATCTGCGTTGGCCCGGAGAGGGCGCAGGCCATCGAGAAGGCGCCCATCTTTTAGGGTATTTATCAACCTCACCCCCTGTATCCCCCTCTCCAAGAGTGGAGAGGGGGAAGTTTTTTTAAAAAAGAGGGGGCTTTAGCCCCCTCTTAAACACCCCTGGTTGGTCGCCTCCCCTTATCCCCCCATGAAAAGAGAATAAAGAGAGGTATAACCTCTATAGGGTGGGAGGGTGGGAAGAAGAACGCTGTCTAAAAACCACCCGGACTCCCCCTTTCGTAAAGGGGGACTAGGGGGATTTCTCCCCAAGAAGAAATAGATAGAAGTATCACTTCTGTAGGGTGGGAGGGTGGGAAATAAGACATACGTTAAAAATGTGGTGGGGACGAGGTTCGGTAAAAACCCCTATACCGGCAAATCAATCCTGTATTTTTTCAGCGTCTCTTTAATGATGGCGGCTGTCTTTTCGCTGACCTCGACCAGTGGCAAACGGGGCTTGCCCACATTGAAGCCGAGGTGGTTGAGGGCGTATTTCATCGGCGCCGGGTTGGGCTCGATGAAGAGCGCGTCAACCAGCGGCAGCAGGTGGCGGTGAATGGCTGCTGCTTCGGCGATTTTACTGTTGAGGATATAGTCCATCATCTGCTTAATCTGTTTGCCCACCAGGTGCGTGGCCACGCCGATGGTGCCGTAGCCGCCGAGGGCCATGATGGCAAAGGTGTCGTTATCATTACCACTCCAGATGCGGAAGTCTTTGCCGGCGTTATTAAGCGTATGAGCTACCAGGCCCATGTCGCCGCTGGCTTCTTTGACGCCGACGATGTTGTCAATCCGGCTTAAGCGTACGATAGTTTCCACCGTCATCTTGATGACCACCCGGCCAGGTATGTTATACATTATGATGGGCAGGCTGGTGTTCTCGGCGATGGCCTTGAAGTGCTGGTAGATGCCCTCTTGATTGGGCTTGTTATAGTAGGGAACTACCGATAGGCAGCCGTCAACCCCGATTTTCTCGGCTGCTTTAGTGGCCGCTACGGCTTCAGTGGTGCTGTTACTGCCGGTGTAGGCGATAATGCTTCCCCGACCCCCCAGCGCCGATTTCACCTCGGTAAACAGGCGCGCTTCCTCCTCCCGGACCAGCGTCGGCGACTCACCGGTGGTAGCTGCCACCACCACGCCGTCACTCCCCGAATCGAGCAGAGCCAGAGCCAGCTTTTTAGCCTGCTCATAGTTAACCGCCCCCTTGGCGTCGAAGGGGGTTACCATAGCCGTCAGTAATCGTCCCAGTTGCTTCACTTCCCCGCCTCCCCGGGATGCAGCCAATCCCTTTTAATCACCTCTTCGGCAATCTGGACGGTGTTCAGCGCCGCTCCCTTGCGGAGGTTGTCGGCGACGACCCACATAACTAGGCCGTTGGGGTGTGATACATCACGGTGAATGCGCCCGACGAAGACCTCGTCGGTGCCGGCAGCTGACCATGGCTGGGGGTAGAGGCTGATGGCCGGATCGTCAAGTACCTTGACCCCCGGTGACTGGGCGAGGATACGCTTGGCGTCATCGGGGGCTATCGGCTGGGAGAATTCTATGTGCAGCGCCTCGCTGTGCCCGATAAACACCGGTACCCGCACGCAGACTGCCGAGATGGCGATATCGGGGGCATGCATTATCTTCCTGGTTTCCTCCACCATCTTCCATTCTTCTTTGGTGTAGTCGTTATCCAGGAAGACATCTATCTCCGGCAGTACATTAAAGGCAATCTGGTGGGGATAGACATGGGGAACGGTGTTCTGCCCCTCCAGTACCTGCTTGGATTGTTCGGTTAGCTCCTCTACGGCGGCGGAGCCGGTGCCCGATACCGCCTGATAGGTAACAGCAACGACCCGCTTTATGGGATTCACCTTGTGTAGCGGGTTCAGCGCCACCACCATCTGGATGGTGGAGCAGTTGGGGTTGGCGATAATCCCCTTATGCAATTTAATGTCTTCCGGGTTGACCTCGGGCACCACCAGGGGCACCTTGGGCTCCATCCTGAAGGCCGAGCTGTTATCAACCACCACCGCCCCGGCCTGGGCGGCTAAAGGCGAAAAGTAGCGGCTTATCTCTGCCCCCGCCGAAAAGAGGGCGATATCCACGTCCTTAAACGAGGCCGGTGCCGTCTCCTTGACCACCATCTCACGGTGATTTACGAACAGCTTCTTACCCGCCGAGCGGTCGGAGGCCAGAAGCTCGATGGAATTCATGGGAAAGTCCCGCTGCTCCAGTACCTTGATGAACTCCTGCCCCACCAGCCCGGTGGCGCCGACTATAGCTACTTTGAGTCCCTTCATGATTCTGTCTCCAGGCCAAGCAGAGTCTCAAGTCCGTATATCAGCCCCTTACGTTTTACCACTCCTCGGATGGCCAGCATGACCCCGGGCATATAACACTCGCGCCCGATAGTATCGTGCCGTATTTTCAGTGTTTGCCCCGCCCCGCCCAGGAGAACTTCCTGGTGAGCCAGCAGACCGGGCAGGCGCACGCTGTGAATACTGATACCTTCAACCTGTTCCCCCCGACCGGCTGAAGCCTTACCCTCCGGGGTGGAGAACGGTTTGCCTTTAGCTTTGGCCATAGCCCTGGCGGTGGAAAGGGCCGTCCCCGAAGGCGCATCAGCCTTCAGGTGGTGGTGCAGCTCGATAACCTCGGCAAAGTCAAAGTACTTGCCGGCTATCTTGGCCAGGTGCATCATCAGCACCGCGCCCAGAGCAAAGTTAGGCATCACTGCCACTCCCACCCCCTTAGCCTTGGCCAGGCGGTCAATCTCTTTAATATCATCGGCGGTAAGCCCGCTGGTGCCTGTCACCAGGTTAACCCCCCGCTCGGCGGATAAACGCACCGCCGGCATCACGGCTGCCGCCACGGAAAAATCCACTACTACCTCCGGCTTGACGGCGCTGATAATATCATCAAGGTTCTGGGAGAGGGGCACCGTGCCCGAGCCGTCGGGCAGAGTCAGCTGCTGCTCAGCCGCCTTGATATCCACCGCCCCCACTAGCTGCATATCGGGCTCCCGGCACAGGGCATCGACTAGTGTCTGCCCCATTCTGCCCAGGGCGCCGTAAACAGCTACCTTTATCGGATTCATCGCCTGGGTCCTCTATTTGGTCCTCGGTTATGATAATTTCCCTGGTTCCGGGGAGGGCGGGAGTCACTTCTTTTAAAGGGGTAGTCTTTGGATGGCCCCTCCTGTGTTCTGTCTCCAGCCGCCTGGTCTGACTTATCTAACACCGCTCGCCTTGACAGGTTTACCCGGCCCATGTCGTCGATGCCGATTACCTTAACCGTTACCTCATCGCCTATCTTGACTTCATCCTCGACCTTGGCTACCCGGTAGTCGGCCAACTCGCTGATGTGGACCAGCCCGTCCTTGCCGGGGGCAATCTCCACCATGGCGCCGAAGTTCAATATCCGTGACACCTTTCCGGTGTAGATGGTGCCGACCTCAATCTCCTTAGTTAGACTTTCTATGATATCAATGGCCTTGCGGGCGGATTCCTCATTGACTGCGCCGATAACCACTATGCCTTCGTTATCAATATCAATGGTCGTCTTGGTTTGCTCAATAATTGCCCTTATAGTTTTGCCGCCGGTACCGATAACAGCGCCGATTTTATCCGGGTCTATGGTTATCTTGTACATTCTGGGTGCGTATTTGCTCATCTCAGGCCGGCTGGTGCTGATGGTCTGCTGCATCTTTTCCAGGATAAACAGGCGGGCATCCCGGGCCTGGGGCAGTGTCTTGGCCACCACTTCCAGGCTGACGCCCTTGAGCTTGGTGTCCATCTGCATGGCGGTGATACCCTTGGCCGTTCCGGCTATTTTAAAGTCCATATCGCCGTGGTTATCCTCTATGCCTTGGATGTCGGTTAAAACCACATAGTTGCCGTCATCACCGGTGACCAGCCCCATGGCTATGCCGGCGACGGCGGCGCTGGTCGGTATGCCGGCGTCCATCAGGGAAAGGCTGGAGGCGCAGACACTGGCCATAGAGGTGCTGCCGCTGGAACTCAGGACCTCGGAAACCAGGCGTATTGTATAGGGGAAGTCCTCAGCTTTGGGCAGTATCGGCTCGATGGCTCGCTCCGCCAGAGCGCCGTGTCCGATTTCGCGCCTCCCCGGTGAGCCGACGCGCTTGGTCTCGCCGCTGGAGAAGGGAGGGAAGTTGTAGTGGTGGATAAAACGCTTCTTCTCCTCTATGCCCAGCCCGTCCAGCGGCTGCTCCTTGCCCACCGAGCCCAGGGTGGTGATGGTCAAAACCTGGGTCTGCCCCCGGGTAAAAAGGGCCGAGCCGTGGGTACGGGGCAGCAGTCCTACTTCGCAGCTTATGGGACGGACATCGGTCAAGCCGCGTCCGTCAATACGCTTCTGCTTCTCGATCAGGTTACTCCTTATTTCAGCCCTGATTTTTGAATCAAGAGCGGCCTTGATAGCTCCTTCCGGGAATTTCTCACCCAGCTTTTCCACTAGCTCTTTCTTCAGGTTGCTCAGCTCTTCTTCCCGCTGTGACTTTTCCGTCTGGCCTAATGCCTGGGCAAGCTTTTTATCAGTCAGGGGCGTAATTGCAGCCAGCGCCTCCGGGTTGACCTCGCTTACCGGCGCTGCTACCTTCGGCTTGCCCATGGCCTGCTGGAGCTGCTCCTGGAGCTGGATAATAGGCTGATTGGCCTGGTGGCCGAATTCTATCCCTTTAAGCACGATGTCCTCCGGAGCTTCTTTGGCTCCGGACTCTATCATGATTATGGCCTCTTTGGTGCTGACCACCACCAGGTCAAGCTGGCTGTCTCCAAGCTGGGCCATGGTCGGGTTCAATACCATTTCGTCGTTGATATAGCCCACGTTTACGGCGCTCACCGGGCCGTAAAACGGTACCGGCGAAATTGATAGTGCCGCCGAGCCGCCGATAATGGCCAGTATGTCAGGGTCATTCTCCTGGTCGGCGGAAAGGACGGTAATGATAACCTGAATATCGTTGCGCCAGGCCTTGGGCAAAAGCGGGCGCAGCGGTCGGTCGGTCTGCCGGCTGGCTAAAGTAGCATCCTGGCTGGGGCGCCCCTCCCGGCGGATAAATCCGCCCGGAATTTTACCGGCGGCGTAGAGCCTCTCTTCGTAGTCAATGGTCAGCGGCAGAAAATCCACCCCTTCCCGCGGCTCCTGGCTGGTGCAAACGGTAACCAGGACTACGGTATCCCCGTAGCGGACGGTTACCGCGCCATCCGCCTGTCCTGCCAGCTTCCCGGTGTCGATAGTAAGCTTTTTACCACCGACCTCAGATTCAAAAGAATTTGATGTTCCCAATGGTTCCTCCTCCGCTTCAATCTTTACTTGCGCAGCCCGAGTCTGGCAATCAGGTTACGGTAGCGATCAACATCTTCCCGGCGGAGGTAGGCAAGCAGTCTCCTTCTTTGTCCCACCAGCTTAAGTAGCCCGCGCTGGGTATGGTAATCATGCCGGTTGGCCGCCATGTGCCCGGTCAACTCGTTGACCCTCTCGGTTAGCAGGGCTACCTGAACCTCGGTCGAGCCGGTGTCCCCTTTATGAAGCTCGAATTTATTTACTATTTCCGTCTTTTTCTCTTTTTCCAAGTTATATCCCTCTGTCAATAATAATACAATAATGATACTACAAAACAACAGATTATAACATAACTCGGGGCGGCTGTAAATTAGTCGTCCTTCTTCCCATACCCGCCCACCCAAAAGGTTGCACCTTTTTCCATATCTCTAACCCCACCCCCAGATGAGGGGGATTAGACTCTTCTTAACCCCCCACCCTCCCTTTTATATCTTCTCCCGCCCGCCGCCCTTTTATGGAAACTGGCTAAAGCCCTTTTTACCCCACCCCCAGAAAGGCGAGTGAATAGAGGTCTAACCTCTATCGGGTGGGAGGGTGGGAAGAAGAACACCCGCTAAAAGGGGGTAGGGTTGTCCAATTCCCCCAGAGAAGAAATTGGTAGAATTATCACCTCTGTATGGTGGGAGGGTGGGAAGTAAAACCAACTCTAAAAACCGGGCAATCCCCCTTTAAGTTTCTGATTAAGGGGGTGGGTTGCTAGGCCAATTAAAGCGAACATAATACGCTTGACTTTATGAAAAATTGGGTGTATAGTTTGCTCTGGATTAGATACCTTGGTAGAGTGTGGTCTAAGCTTAACACCCGGTATGGGTAGGTAACCCTCGGTATTACAACCTGACAATACGGCAAGGGGTTTGGGAGCCAGAGACTGCAGCGATGACAAGGGACTAACAAAATACATAGGAGGTGCAGTTAATGGCTCTGGAAGACAAGACTCTTGTATGCCGTGACTGCGGACAGGAATTCCTTTTCACCACCGGTGAGCAGGAGTTCTATCAATCCCACGGGTTACAGAATGAACCCAGCCGTTGCCCGGAGTGTCGGGCGTCCCGGCGCAAGGAGCGCTGGGGCAACTATAATCAGCCCAGGCAGATGTTTAATGCCGTCTGTGCTGAGTGTGGCGTCGAAACAACGGTACCCTTTGAGCCCAGGGAAGGGCGGCCGGTCTACTGCCGGGACTGCTACGCCAAGCAAAAACAGTCTGGTTAAGCTTTAGCATCTGGTTACCAGCTATATATAATGAATGTCGGTATCTGTCAGGTTAAGCTTCGCTTTCC
>Ga0315553_10004425_pt1 | contig 10580 bp, 12 predicted proteins | sample SalMarSW160140MG_FD_203099 | JGI IMG/M metagenome (GOLD analysis project Ga0315553, IMG submission 203099) | Salt marsh sediment microbial communities from the Plum Island Ecosystem LTER, Massachusetts, United States - Salt Marsh Sediment SW1601-40 ... | reverse complement strand
CAAGCGGTATATCCTGGCGGCGAGCAAGCGAGGCGTGCACAAAGAATATGCAACAAGCTGCCCTGAGCTTTTATTGGGCAGAATATTGGGGATTTGATGCGCAAGCAATATGACAAATGCCGCAGTGCAAAAAAATCGGTTGAGACCTTCGCATGAGTGTCGCGGCCCTTATCGTTGCAGCTGGCCGCGGGGTCCGAGCGGCAGGCGGTAAGCCTCTGATCCCAAAGCAATATTTGCCAATTGGGGGCACCCAGATTCTATCCAGGGCGATTGGCGCTTTTGCGGCCCATCCAGGGGTCGATGAGGTGCTCGTGGTGATCCACCCTGACGATGCAGTGCAGTATGAAAATGCGGCCAAGGCCTTCGCCGACCGATTGAGGCCGCCCGTCTCAGGCGGTGCCCACCGCCAAGACTCTGTCCGGGCCGGGCTCGAAGCCTTGGCCGGGCGGCCACCGCAGCATGTGCTCATCCACGATGCCGCACGCCCCTTCGTCGGGGCGGATCTGATCGGGCGCGTGATCGACGCGCTTCAAGCTAATCCTGCCGCCCTCCCCGCGCTCCCGGTCACCGACACGCTGAAGCGCGGACGCGACGGGCACGTCACCGGCACGCTTCCTCGCGAGACGTTGTGGCGGGCGCAAACGCCGCAAGGGTTTCACTTCGATGCAATCCTCGCCGCACATCGCGCCGCAGCCAAGGAGCTGAGTGCGAGCTTCACCGACGACGCCGGTCTCGCCGAGTGGTTTGGTCTCGATGTTGCCCTGGTCGAAGGCGCTGAAGAGAATCGGAAGCTCACCACGGCGGCGGACATCGCGAGCGCCGACGAGTTGCTCACGCTCCGCGCCGGCGCGCGTTTGGGCACGATCAGGATCGGTTCTGGCTATGATGTGCATGCCTTTGGTCCCGGCGATGCCGTCGTCCTCTGCGGCGTGCGCATTCCCCATCACAAGAAACTCGTCGGGCACAGCGACGCCGATGTTGGCATGCACGCCCTCACCGACGCGCTGCTCGGTGCCATCGCTGACGGCGATATCGGACTTCACTTTCCACCGTCGGACGCGCGCTGGAAGGGCGCCGCGTCGGAGCTGTTCCTCAAGGATGCGGCCGGTAGGGTGCGCGCCCGCGGTGGCGCCATCGATCATGTCGATGTGACCTTCCTGTGTGAATCCCCGCGGATCGGCCCCCATCGCGACGCCATGCGGGCGAAGCTCGCCGAGGTGCTTGGCATCGACGTCGGGCAAATCAGCATCAAGGCCACCACCAATGAGGGCCTCGGCTTCATCGGCCGTGGCGAGGGCATCGCCGCCATGGCCACAGCGACGGTGCGCCTGCCATGAGCGATCAACTCAAGATCGATGCACGCATCATTGGCGGGGCTGGCGCCCTGCTCGATGCCTGCCGGGCGAAGGGCGAGCTGATTGCCACGGCTGAATCCTGCACCGGCGGTCTTGTCGCGGCCGCGCTGACAGCGATCCCCGGCTCGTCAGACGTGTTCGAGCGCGGCTTCGTCACCTATTCCAACGCTGCCAAGAGCGAGATGCTCGGGGTTCCGGTATGGCTGATTGAGCGGCACGGCGCCGTCAGCGAAGACGTTGCCCGCGCCATGGTTGGCGGTGCCTTGACCCATTCCCGCGCTACCATTGCCGTCGCCGTGACCGGGATCGCCGGCCCCGGCGGTGGCACCCCGGAGAAACCCGTCGGTCTCGTGCACTTCGCCGCGGCGCGGCGCGACGAGGCCGTACGCCACGAGCGAGTGCTGTACGGTGATCTCGGCCGGGCGGAGATCCGGCGCGATAGCGTGGCGCGCGCGCTCGTCCTTCTCGCCTCATTGCTGTGACGCCAAGGACCGCCTGCCCGCGCTATAGATCGCGTCGGCGCGCGCTTCGAACGCGTCGGTGTATTTTCGCACCGCCTTGTCGAACAGCCCTCCCATCAGCCGCTCGAGCAAACGCGAGCGGAAGCTATAGGCGATATAGAAATCGACTTCCGAGCGCTCCGCGCTCAACGGCTCGAAGTGCCAGCGGTTTTCGAGAAACGAGAACGGGCCGTCGAGATAGTGCACCAGGATGGTGCGGTTCTCCGGATCGAGAATGACCTCGGTGGTGAAGCTCTCGCGGATCATCTTGTAGCCGATCACCATGGTCGCGATCAGCACCTCCTTGCCGTCGCGACGCTCGCGGCGCTTGAGCGTGAGCTGCTCGCAGAGTGGCAGAAATTTCGGATAGCTCTCGACGTCGGCCACGAGGGCGAACATGTCGTCCGCCGGATGGCCGATCGGGTGCTTGGTCTCGTAAGTGTGCATGCTCGCGATCGAATGGCGCCTAGCGCGCGGCTGCGCTCTGTCGCGCGGACTTCAACCGGGCGAAGTCCTCGGCCGCATGATAAGAGGACCGGGTCAAGGGGCTCGAGGCCACGAGGAGGAAGCCCCTCGCCTTGCCCTCGTCCCGATACGCGTCGAACTCATCCGGCGTCACGAACCGGTCGACGGCGGCATGTTTCCGCGTTGGCTGGAGATATTGGCCGATCGTTAGAAAGTCGACCTCGGCGGCGCGAAGATCGTCCATCAGCGACAAGACCTCGGCGCGGGTCTCGCCGAGGCCGACCATGATGCCCGATTTGGTGAACACGGTGCCGTCGAAGTCTTTCGCCTCCCGCAATAGCCGCAAGGATTGCTCGTAATTCGCGCCGGGACGGATGCGCCTGTAGAGCGACGGAACCGTCTCCAGATTGTGATTGAAGACGTCAGGCCGTGCGGCCATGACCGTGGTGAGCGCGCCGTCCTTGCGCAGGAAGTCGGGTGTCAACACTTCGATGGTCGTTTGCGGCGCCTCGTGCCTGATGGCGACGATCGTGGCGGCAAAATGAGAGGCGCCGCCGTCAGGGAGATCGTCGCGATCGACCGAGGTGACGACGACATGCTCCAGTCGAAGCGCGGCGATGGCCTTGCCGGCGCGCGCGGGCTCCGCGGGATCAGGCGGCAGCGGGCGGCCGGTGCGGACGTTGCAGAAGGCGCACGCCCTGGTGCAGGTATCGCCAAGGATCATGATGGTGGCGTGGCGCTTCCCCCAGCACTCGCCGATATTCGGGCAAGCCGCTTCCTCGCACACCGTATGCAGGCGGTGTTCCCGGAGGACCGCACGCGTCTGGTCGAAGGCCTGCGCGCCTGGCGCCTTGACCCGGATCCACGCCGGCTTCGGCAGAACCGGCGTGTCGGGCAGCCGCGCCTTTTCCGGGTGGCGGGGCCGCATCGCAGTCCGATTGTCGAAAACGCTCACCATGACGTCACGTATCACACTCCAACCTACGCCCTTACGTCCCTCGAACGCTCCGCCAGACCCAGAGCAGGAGAATGGCGCCGACCGTGGCGACGATCAGATTGCCGAGCCAGCCGTAGAAATGGATGTTGAGCAGCGACGCCAGCGAGCCGCCGACGAAGGAGCCGGCGATACCGACGATGAGATTGGTGAGGAGACCATGGTCGCTTGCCGTCACCTTCTCGGCGATGTAGCCGGCGAGGACGCCGATGATCAGCATGCCGAAGAAGCCCACTCCCGCCATCGACAACAGTCCTTGCGCTTCAGTTTCCATTCAAGCCTCCCAGGATTGAAACGAGCTGCAACGCGTTCACCAAGACCCCCGATTCGCGAGGCCTTAGGCCTAATATAGGCGATCTCACTGCTCGCGACAGGCGCGGGGCTCATTTCCTCCGGATCTGCTGCCAGACATAGAGGCAGAGCACGGCGCCAGCCGCGGCGACGACGACCTCGCCGATGACGTTGAAGGCCGTGAGCCCGAGCAACGTGGCGATGAAGCCGCCGACCATGGCGCCGATGATGCCGATGATGAGATTGGCCAACAGGTCCTGCTGGCGGCCCATGGTGTAGGAGGCGATGGCGCCGGCGGCGAGACCGACCAGGAGAAATACGATCAGGCCCAAGATCTTCGCCATCGTGTTCGCGTCCTTTGCTGGCGGCAGCGCGGGGCCGCCGGATCATCAGATATGCAGCGCCCGGCCGTAAGCGTCGAGCACCGATTCATGCATCATCTCCGACAGGGTTGGATGGGGGAAGATAGTTGCGATCAGTTCGGCCTCGGTGGTCTCCAGGCCCATGGCGATGACGAACCCCTGGATCAGCTCCGTTACCTCGGCGCCGATCATGTGGGCGCCAAGCAACTCGCCGCTATCGGCGTCGAAAATCGCCTTAACCAGGCCCTCGGTCTCGCCGAGCACAATCGCCTTGCCATTCGCCTGATAGGGAAAGCGGCCGACTTTCACCGACCGCCCGCCGGCGCGGGCCGCCTCCTCGGTGAGGCCGACGCTCGCGACTTGCGGCGAACTGTAGGTGCACCCAGGCACCCTCGTCGTGTCGAGTGGATGCACGCCGGCAACGCCCGCGATCTTCTCCACGCAGAGCACGCCCTCATGGCTTGCCTTATGGGCGAGCCAGGGAGGTCCGACCACATCGCCGATGGCGTAGAGCCCCGCGATGCCGGTGCGGCACCATTCGTCCACGACGATGTGTCCCTTCTCGACCTTGACGCCCTGCGCCTCAAGGCCGAGCCCTTCGACGTTGCCGGCAATGCCCATGGCGAGAATGACGCGGTCGACGGTCAGCTCCTCGGTGCCGGCCCCCGATGTCCTCAAGCGGGCGGTGACGCTGTCGCCGTGACGGATAAGCGCATCGACCGTGGTACTGGTGCGGATGGCGATGCCCTTTTTGGTGAAGGCTTTGTGCGCGAGAGACGAAATCTCCGCGTCCTCGACGGGCAGGATGCGATCGAGCATCTCGACCACGGTGACCTCGGCGCCAAGCCCGCGATAGAAGCTCGCGAACTCGATGCCGATGGCGCCAGAGCCGACGATCAGCAGCGACTTGGGCAGGCTCGGCGGCACCATGGCATGGCGGTAGGTCCAAATGAGTTTGCCATCGGCTTCGAGCCCGGGGAACTCGCGGGCCCGCGCGCCCGTGGCAATCACGATGTGCTTGGCGGTGACCTCGGGGAGATTGGCGCCATCCTTGCCGGCGACGGCGATGCGTCCTTGCCCCAGCAGTCGCGCTGTGCCGTCGATGACGGCGATGTGGTGCTTCCGCATCAGATAGGCGACGCCATTCGAGAGACGAGCGGCGACTTTGCGGCTGCGCTCGACGACGCGGGCGAGATCGTAGCGAATGTTATCGGCGGCGAGACCGAACTCCTCGGCGTGCCCCATCATCAGGTAGAGTTCGGCAGTCCGCAGCAGCGCCTTGGTGGGGATGCAGCCCCAGTTGAGGCAGATGCCGCCGAGATGCTCCCGCTCGATCACGGCGGTCTTCAGTCCAAGCTGGGCAGCGCGGATCGCGGCGACATAGCCACCGGGGCCTGCGCCGATTACGACGACTTCGAATTGTGTTTCAGCCATGGTCTCAAATCTTGGCGGGGCTCCCCGCACGGCTATTCGCCCGCCTTCAAGGTCTTCACCAATAGCAGCCAATGTCCGCCATGTGGGCACCCTGGAAACATCAACACGGGCTCGCTGGCAAGTGGACCATAGTTGGCGCTGGCGTAGAGGTGCGTTGCGCGCTCATTTTCGCCGGCGACAATCACGCTCAACGAAGGCGCCCCTACCTCCATGGCCTTCGTCTCGGCGAGGTCGAGAAGTTTCCGGGCGAGGCCCCGGCGACGAAACTCTGGAAAGGTGGCGAGCACATTGACGTACCACGAGCCCGGGGCCTTCGCCTCGAGCTTGACCAGCGGCTGCACGATGTCAGGCACCGCATCGAGATCGGACAAATCGTAAGGATCGTCGAGGCGATAGCCGACCAGGCAAGCGGCGACCTCGCCGTCTAGTTCGGCGACGATGGCGTTGCGGTAGGAGAAGCCACCCTCCTCTCGCGCGGCGCGCTCGCGGCCCATTTCGAGAATCGACTGGCCCGGCGCGCGCAATGTGCCCCACAGATGAGCCGGTAACCCTTCGCCGGCGATGTCCACCAGCACGGCGAGGGCCGCGGCGTCGGCCTTGGTCGCTGCGCGGAACTTCGGCGCGTGCGTCATCACACCAGCATGGTGACGGGGTCTTCGATAAAGGCCTTGAAGGCCGCGAGGAGCTCGGCCCCGAGCGCCCCGTCGATGACCCGATGATCGACCGACATTGTGGCGCTCATCATCGTCGCGATCTTGACGGCATCGTCCTTGATCACGGGGCGTTTCTCCGCTCTGCCGACGGCGAGGATGCTGGCTTGGGGCGGATTGATCACCGCGTCGAACCGGTCGATGCCATACATGCCGAGATTGGAGAGCGTGGTGCTGCCGCCCTGATACTCGTGGGGCGCAAGCCGCTTCGAGCGCGCCCGCGCGGCGAGGTCCTTCATCTCGTTCGAAATCTCCGACAGGCTTTTCAGCTCGGCGTTGCGGACAACGGGGGTGAACAGGCCGCCACCATCGAGCGCGACGGCGATGGCGATGTCCGAGGCGCGATGGAGCAGCAAGCCCGCCTCGGTCCAGGCCGCATTGGCGCGGGGAACTTTTTGCAGCGCCATGGCCAGTGCCTTGATGAGGAAGTCGTTGACCGAGAGTTTGAAAGCGTGGGGGCCGTCCTTCGGCGCCATGGCGTTCAGCCGCTGGCGTGCGGCGAGCACGGCGTCGAGCTCGCAATCGATCGACAGATAGAAATGCGGAATGGTTTGCTTGGCGATGGTCAGCCGCTCCGCGATCACCCGGCGCATGGTGTCGTGAGGGATGAGCTCATAGCTGCCTGGCTCGTACAGCGCCAAAATCTGGTCGTCGGATATCCCAGCGGCGGGTCTGCTCGGCGTGGCAGCGACAAGGCGCCGCCGCTCGGGCTCTTCCCCGGGCTCGGGCCGAGGCATCGGCCGCACCGTCTCGACCGCCTCGGCCTCCTGTTCAGCTTCTGGTCGCGCGGTCTGGGCGCGGTCGAGGTCGCGCTTGACGATGCGGCCGTGAGGACCGGAGCCTCGAAGCGCGGCGAGATCGATGCCGCGTTCGCCGGCGAGTCGGCGGGCGAGCGGTGAGGCGAAGACGCGATCCTTGCCGTTCCGCCTGATCTGCTCGGCAATCTGAGTCATGACCTCTTTGGCGATCGATGCAGCGTCGCCGTTGTCCGAATCGGCTCGTGGCGCAGCGTTGAAGACTCCTTCTTCCCTCGGGGGAGAAGGTCGAGGCGAGGGGCTCGGCGCTTCGGCGTCGGCCTCGTCGTCGTCGCCGACAAGCAGGGCAATCGGCTTGTTGACCGGCACGTGCTCAGTGCCCTCGGCGATGAGCAGCTTGCCGATGGTGCCCTCGTCGACCGCCTCGACCTCCATGGTCGCCTTGTCGGTCTCGATCTCGGCGATGACGTCGCCGGACTGCACGCGATCGCCCTCGCGCACGTGCCACTTGGCTAGCGTGCCCTCCTCCATGGTGGGCGACAACGCCGGCATGAGGATCTCGGTCGGCATGGCTTAACCGGTCCGCCCGTTGGCCAGTCGCGCCATGTGCTCTTCCCAATGGTCGCCATCGAAGAGCGTGATCCGGGTGACGCGGACGGCGCCGTCGTCGAGGCAGCGGACATTGACGCTGAAGCCGTAGGGCTTCGACCGCGGCACGTAGAAGCTCTTGATGCCGCAGATGGAGCAGAACAGATGCTTCGCCGCACCGGTGTTGAAGCTGTAGGCGGTGAGCTTGTCCGCGCCCTGGAGCAAGCGGAAGCGCTCCTTCTCGACCTCAAGATGCAGATACCCGGTCATGCGGCAGATCGAGCAGGTGCACTCCTCGGCCTCGATCGCGTCCGGCGCCAGCACCTCGTAGCGCACGGAGCCGCAATGGCAGCCGCCCGGTTTCCAGCTCATCGAAGCTTCGGCTATGTGCCCTACTCCCGGTAACAGACGGATTTCGCCGCCGCGACAACATCATCGACCGACGGCAGCGCGAGCTTCTCAAGGTTGGCGGCATAGGGCATCGGCACGTCGGCGCCGGTGATCTTGACCGGCGGCGCATCGAGATAGTCGAAGGCTTCAAGTGCAACGCGGGCCGAGATCTCCGAGCCGATCGAGCAGATCGGCCAACCTTCCTCGACGGTGACGATGCGATTGGTCTTCCTCACCGAGGCGACTACGGTCCCCATGTCGAGGGGACGGAGCGTGCGAAGGTCGATGACCTCCGCCTCGATCCCTTGCTCGGCGAGGCTTTTCGCCGCGTCGAGCGCGTAAGCCAGCCCCCGCGAATACGAGACGATGGTGACGTCGGTGCCGTCGCGGGCAACGCGGGCCTTGCCGATGGGAACGATGAAGTCCTCGCCCTTCGGCACCTCGAAGCTCTGTCCGTACAGGATCTCGTTCTCGAGGAAGATCACCGGGCTCGTATCGCGAATTGCGGCTTTGAGCAGGCCCTTGGCGTCCGCGGCGGTGTAAGGCGCGATGACCTTCAGCCCCGGCACGCTCGCATACCAGGCGGAGAAGTCCTGGCTATGTTGGGCGGCGACCCGGGCAGCAGCGCCGTTCGGCCCCCTGAATACGATCGGGCAATGCATCTGACCGCCGGACATATAGAGCGTCTTTGCCGCGGAATTGACGATATGGTCGATGGCCTGCAGCGCGAAGTTCCAGGTCATGAATTCCACGACCGGTTTCAGCCCGGCGAAGGCCGCGCCAACGCCGACGCCGGCGAAGCCATATTCGGTGATTGGCGTGTCGACCACGCGCCGTGGACCAAATTCCTGAAGCAGGCCCTGGGTCACCTTGTAGGCGCCCTGATATTCCGCGACCTCCTCACCCATGACGAAGACGCGGTCGTCGGCCCGCATTTCCTCGGCCATGGCATCGCGGAGTGCCTCGCGCACGGTCATGGTCACCATCTCGGTGGCCGGCGCAGCCTCTAGCTCCGGCTCGGTCGGCGCCTTTTGTGGGCCAGCTGGCGCCTGCTCAATCTCAGGCTCCGGCTCACCGAGATCGACCGGCGGTGCGCTTGCCGTCGCCCCGCCGTCTCCCCGAGGCGGAGAGGCGATCGGAGCCTCCACCGCCTCGCCATCGGTCAACAGCGTGGCGATCGGCGCATTGACCTTGACGTGCTCCGTGCCTTCGGGAACCAGGATCTTGCCCACCGTGCCGTCGTCGATGGCCTCGACCTCCATGGTCGCCTTGTCGGTCTCGATCTCGGCGATGACGTCGCCGGTCTTCACCGCATCGCCCTCCTTGACGTGCCACTTGGCGAGGGTGCCATCCTCCATGGTGGGAGAGAGCGCCGGCATCAGGATTTCAATGGACATTTCTCGTCTTAAGCTCTGCTTTGGCTCACGCCACGACGTCGGTGTAGAGCTCGCTCGGGTCGGGCTCAGGGTCGCTGGTGGCGAACTCGGCGGCCTCATTGACGATGGCGCGCACGTCCTTGTCGATCTGCTTCAGGTGGTCATCATCGATGACCCGGGCCTCAACCAGGCGCTTGCCGACGAGCTCGATGGGGTCGCGGCTGGCACGAACCTCCTGCACTTCTTCCCTGCTGCGGTATTTGGCTGGGTCGGACATGGAATGACCGCGATAGCGATAGGTGCGCATTTCCAGGATTAGCGGCCCGGCGCCGCGCCGCACTTGCGCGATCGCTGCTTCGCCCGCTGCCTTGACCGAGCGCACATCCATGCCGTCGACCTTCATGCCCGGAATGCCAAACACCGAGCCGCGATGATAAAGCTCCTCGGCGAGGGCGCTGCCGCGCTGCACCGAGGTCCCCATGGCGTATTGGTTGTTCTCGATGACATAGACGACCGGGAGTTTCCACAACGAGGCGATGTTGAAGCTCTCGTAGACCTGGCCCTGGTTGGCCGCGCCCTCGCCGAAATAGGTCAGGCACACGCGGTCGTTGCCACGATATTTGTTGGCGAAAGCGAGCCCGGTGCCGAGCGGCGCCGGCGCGCCGACGATGCCATGGCCGCCGTAGAAATTCTTGGCGACCGAGAACATGTGCATCGAGCCGCCCTTGCCCTTGGAATAGCCGTGGCGGCGGCCCGTCAGTTCGGCCATCACGCCCTTGGGATCCATGCCGCAAGCGAGCATATGGCCGTGGTCGCGGTAGGCGGTGATGACCTGATCGCCCTCTCCGCGCGCCAGCTGCATACCGACGACGACGGCCTCCTGGCCGATATAGAGGTGGCAAAAGCCGCCGATCAGGCCCATGCCATAGAGCTGGCCTGCCTTTTCCTCGAAGCGGCGGATCAAGAGCATGAGGCGATAGGCCTCGACTTCCCGCGGACCGGATAGCGGCGGGGCGCTGCCATGCTCAAGCACCTCAGCCGAGGCCAGGGCTTCGGACGGGGTGATGGACGGCGCGGAGGCCGGCGCCTCGGGCTGCTCGGCCTCATCTGACGGCATGGTCAATACGTGTTCCTCGCGATTCAACGCGTTGTTGCGTGAACGCTAACACGAGTTTGGATTCCGCTGAAAGACAGGCCCGGTTGGACAATTTTAGGGCTTGACGGACGACCCCCGTTCCGCGGCCGGCGCGCGGCGCTTCAGCATGACGAGATCGTCGGGATGGGCAAGGTTCAAAATGGCCCTGGCGCGCTCATCGAGCATGTCCGGGTCGAGGCTTTCGGGCCTGAGCAAGGCGACGTC
>Ga0315553_10004423_pt1 | contig 10584 bp, 8 predicted proteins | sample SalMarSW160140MG_FD_203099 | JGI IMG/M metagenome (GOLD analysis project Ga0315553, IMG submission 203099) | Salt marsh sediment microbial communities from the Plum Island Ecosystem LTER, Massachusetts, United States - Salt Marsh Sediment SW1601-40 ... | reverse complement strand
TCGCCTTGGCCGGATTGACGACCGGCACGCCGGCCGCTTCGAGTTGTGCCAGGGCGTCCATACGGAACACTACCTGCTCGAGTGAGCCGGGCGGCATCGTCCGCACCAGCACACAGTCGACGGTCGACAGATCGAGCTGGTCTCCATTGTCGTCCCCTTTGTTTTTGCCGTCCGCCAGCACCACCAACGCGCGGTCCGGGCCGAGCGACGACGCCAACTGGCTGAACGTGGCCGCCGTTACCCGATGGCTCTGGCCCGCCGCGCGCACCAGGTCTTTGAAGTACCAGCTATCCGGCGAACCGAGGACCACAACGTGCATGTTTTTCCGCGCTCCACTTACGGACTGGTCGCTTAAACGACCAGTCCAAACTCTGGACTCTGGACTCTCGACTCTGGACTAACTTAAGCGACCAGTCCAAACTCTGGACCCTGGACTCTCGACTCTGGACTCTCAAGCTCCGCCAAACGACTCATGAATCACGCGCGGCAGCGCGTGGCCGAAGCGATGGAACTGGCCCGTTTGCAAATTGACAAACTGCACGACCGCCGGGCTGAACAGCAGCGGATCGATCTTGTAAAAATCGTGGCCGCTCTCTTTGAAGATTTGGGAGAACGGCTGCCCATGGTCCGGCGACGCGCAACTGGGCACCTTCGGCCCGATCTCTGCGAGCAGAGAATCGTCACAGCGGACGTACAGCGTCACCTGGCCACCGTAGAGCACGGCGTCGTTGGTCCGCCCGATGCCCTCCAGATCGTCGGCCGCCACCGGGGGCAGCGGGGCCGCGCCCACCCCGCTGAGGACCTGCGACAGGTCGAATCCCACCTCCAGCAGCTTGTGCAGGGCCGTCTCCACGGTGCGCGAAACCACTTGCAACGTACCCGCCAGGCTGCTCGTTCGTGCGACCAGCAGGGTGAGATTCGCCAGTTCGACTCCGCAGGCTTCGGCGATGTAACGGCAGACGTCCTCCGGTGGCAGCCGGCCGCTCTCCAGCACGCCCACCGCCACGTCGGGCTGTTCGCGGCATCCGATCCGCTCGAACAGATCTTCTCGTCCAGCGGCGACCCGCATCGGTCCGGAGCCCATGGCAAAGTAATCGTCCGACTTGATTTCCCAGCCCGCATACTGCGAGGCCATGCACGCCGCGAGCGGATGGTCGGTGACAACCTGCACGGCCGGGCCCATCCAGATGCTCTCATCACTCGGCACCAGCGCCACGCGGGCCAACCCCGCCAGGCAGATTTCCGCCATCCGCTGGCCGGCCTCCAACCCGCCAATCGCGTCGATGCCGCAGTCGATCAGCCGTGCACCCGACCCGTCGTCCGCGCTCGATGTCACGGTGATCCGCAGCCGCGCGGCATCCTCCGCCAGACGATCACAAAGCTCAGCCGCCCGCTGGTTCAGTAGCACGGTATGTTTACCCGCAGGATTGAAATGAAACGTTCTCGATCACACACGCAGCATGCGCGACGGACTGGTCGCTTAAGCGCGTCCAGAGTCCAGAGCGGAGAGTCCAGAGTAGCAAGGAAATCCAGCACTAGAAATTCGGTTCGCAAGACCTTATTTCGCATTCCTCACACTGGACGCTGGACTCTCACCTCTGGACTCTCCCAGCCTACCCGACCCGGCCCGGTGAGAGAACAGCCTGCGGGCCCGTTCCGCTAGGACGGCACGGCCGAGAGCGTTAGAATCGGATGTGCCCCAAGTGCCGCTTGCCCCTGCCGCTCGTGGAGCTTCTCAACGTGCCGAGCCTGACCGTCGAAAACTACGTTAAGGCCATCTACCGGATCAGTTCGAGCCAGGAGGGTCGCCCGGCCGCCACCGGACAAATCGCCACCGAGCTCGGCGTGCTGCCCGGTACGGTCACCAGCATGCTCAAGACACTCGGCGAGAGCAACCTGGCCACCTACACGCCGTACGAGGGTGTGCGACTCACGGCGGCCGGGACCGCGCTGGCGCTCCGCGTGCTCCGGCGGCATCGGCTCATTGAGCTGTTTCTGGTCAAGACGCTCGATTTGAGTTGGGACGAGGTGCACGAGGAGGCCGAGCACATGGAACACGCCGTGAGCGACCACCTGGTCGATCTCATGGACGCCAGTCTCGGTTATCCGGACGCTGATCCGCACGGCGACCCCATACCCCGGGCCGATCTTTCCATGCACGTCGGCGACGAGGGACGCTCGTTGGTCAACTGCCACGTCGGCCAGCGGTTTCGCCTGGTTCGCGTGATCGATCAGTCGCCCGAGTTTCTCCGCTACTTGAGTCAGTCGGGGCTGGAGCTGGACGCCGAAGGCGAGATGGTGGCCAAGGAGCAGGAGGCCGGCGTGGTGACGGTTCGACTGGCGGGCGAGGTGGCCACGCTCGCTCGCGAGGCTGCCGACAAACTGTTGGTGGTCGATGCCGACACGGTCGATTGATCATTTCCGCTGGCGGCTTAGCGCAGGACTGGCTCACAACGCATAAGTCAGTCCCGAACCAGATACTTCACGATCGTGCTATGTTCGCTCTTTTCCGCCAAAAACAGGCAGGCTAGCGAACCTGTGCGAGCGGTTTGACGGCTGCTCCCGTACCCTTTACAAAGAAGGCAACGACCGGCTTCCGGCGAGAGGCCCCTGCAAAGGGAGCCTTGCGAACCTGGTCAGGGTGGAAACACAGCAGCCATAAGCTTGTGCTGCTTTGTGCAGTGGGTCTCTCGTCGGGTGCCGGTCGGCAGTTCGTTGGTCAAAAAGTGGAAGAGTCGAAAAGCCAAAGAGACATAGGGCTGGAATGCTTCTCCTCGACTCCGCGACTTTTTAACTCTTCAGCTTCTCCAGCTTGTCAACCGAATCACGCGGTAATCCACTCATGGCCGAATCGTCCACCAGCAAATCATCGACTTCCGATGTGCCGACCGGGCGAACGGCCGAACCGTACGTCGTCATCGCTCGCCGCTACCGCCCGCAGGCGTTCGACGAATTGATCGGCCAGCAGCACGTCGCCCGGGCGCTCGGTAGCGCGATCGAGAGCGGGCGGGTGGGACACGCCTATTTGTTTACCGGTGCCCGGGGGGTGGGCAAGACGTCGGCCGCCCGCATTCTGGCCAAGGCGCTCAACTGCGAGCAGGGACCGACGCCGACGCCCTGCCAGGCGTGCGACATCTGCCAGAGCGTCAGCGGCGGCGACGACGTCGACGTTTTGGAAATCGACGGCGCCAGCAACCGCGGCATCGACGAAATCCGTCAACTGCGCCAGAACGTCAACATCCGTCCGAGCCGAGCGCGTTACAAAATCTACATCATCGACGAAGTGCACATGCTCACCCGCGACGCGTTCAACGCGCTGCTCAAGACGTTGGAAGAGCCGCCCGAGCACGTGAAGTTCATCTTCGCCACCACCGATCCGAACAAGATACCGATCACCGTGCTCTCGCGCTGCCAGCGTTTCGATTTCGCCGGCATTGACGTGCCGGCCATCGAGCAGCGGTTGGCCCAAATCGCCGAAAGCGAGGGCGTCACCGCGGACCCCGAGGCGCTGACCGTGCTGGCGCGACGCGCCGGCGGCTCGATGCGAGACAGCCAGTCCTTGTTGGAACAGTTGCTCGGCGCTGGGGGCCGATCGGTTACGCTGGCCGACGTTACCGCGCTACTCGGGACGGCCAGCAGCGAGCGTGTCGCCACGCTGGTCGAACGGTTGTGCGAACGAGACGCCGCCGCCGCGCTGGGCGAATTGGACGCTGCACTTGCCGAAGGGGTCGAGGTCGGCCAGCTTATGGAGCAGTTGTTGGGCACCTATCGCGACGTGTTGGCCGCCGCGGTCGGCTGCGCGCCGGCGCAGTTCATGTTCAGCACGCCCAGCCAAACCGAGGTGTTACAAGCAACGGCCGATAAACTGGGTGTGACGACGACCCTGGCCATTGTCCAGATTTTGGAGCAAACGCTCGGCCGGATGCGGGCCAGTTTGCACGCACGCATTCTGGCAGAGTTGGCGCTGGTCCAGATCAGCCACTTGGAAGATCTCGACGACCTTGCCCAAGTGATCGCCGACCTGCGCGATCAGCAGCCCGCGCCCGAGCGCTCCATGACGCAAAGACCCGCGGCCGGGCGCGACTCAAAAAAAAACGAGGTAGCCGCGGCAAGTAGGTCGGCCACCACCTCGCCGGCGTTTGAAGCGCAGTCTTCCTCGGCCGTCGCTACGTCGGCGCCGTCGGTTGCACAGACCGGTGCTGCGGTTTCCCATGTCGCTGCGGACATCACGCCTCTCACCGAGGAAACGGTCGATGCTGTCTGGCAGCAAGTGCTCGGCCGCATCGAGGGATTGGTCGCCGAACATGCGACCTACGTGGATCACGTAGCAATTTCTGCGCCAAACCGGCTGGTAGCCAGCTTCAAATCGGCGTATAATTTTCATAAGTTGCAATGCGAGCGGCCCGAGCAAAAGGCGCTGCTCGAACGGGCGCTGGCCGAAGTGACCGGCGATGTGATGCGGCTCGACTTTGATCTGGCGCCGGCCGATGAGGAGGACCAACCATCGAGCGACCCGCCGCGACAGCCCTCGCGGCGCGAGATCCACGCCGAGGTCGGCCGTCGACCGTTTGTTCGCCGGGCCATGGAGTTATTCGACGCGTCCGATTTCAAGCTGAATTCGTGGAACGGTCCGTCGTAACTGCGGCCGATCGCATTGAAACAAACTGGGCATAGCAAAAGATCGCCACAAAAGATCGCCACATTCGACGAAGGAGCTCAACACGTGCTGAAGGGATTAGGTAACCTCGCCAACCTGGGTTCGCTCATCAAGCAGGCTCAGCAGATGGGAGGCAAGCTGCAAGCGATCAACGAAGAGCTCAAGGGTCGCCGCGCAACGGGCTCGGCTGGAGGCGGCCTGGTCGAGGTGGACGTCAACGGTACCGGTGAGGCTCTGGCCGTTCGCATCGATCGGTCGCTCGTTGAGAAGGGAGAGGTCGAAATGATCGAAGACCTCTTGCCCGCCGCGTTCAACGCCGCCCAAGCTAAGGCCAAGCAGATGCACGCCGAGGCGATGCGGTCAGTTACGGCCGGGTTCGACATGCCGGGACTCAACGACGCTTTGGAAAGCATCACCGGCGGCGACTCCGGCGAACCTCCGGACACGACGGCTCACGACCATTCCGGCAAGTCGGAGGAGACGAAGGATTGACCCGCGGAGCGATACGAAGCGAACAGCGGATGACAATCGCAGAACGAATGACACCCGAAAGCAACCGACGCGCCGCTGCAATTCGCACCCCACAAGAGTCGACACACAGCAGATGATTTCCGAATCCGTCACCAATCTGATCGACCAGTTCGCCAAGTTACCCGGTGTGGGTCGCAAATCGGCCGAGCGGCTGGCCTATCACATTTTGCGAAGCCACCGCAGCGAATCGCTGGCGCTTGCCGACGCCATTCGCCAGGTGAAGGAGAACGTGCATCACTGCAAGGTTTGTTACAACCTGGCCGAGGGCGACACGTGTGAGATCTGCGCGGACGCTCGCCGCGATCCGTCGCAGCTCTGCGTAGTCGAGCAGCCTCGCGATCTGATCGCGCTGGAACAGTCGGGCACGTACAACGGTCTCTATCACGTGCTGCTGGGACGGGTTGCGCCGCTTGAAGGGATTGGACCGGAAGATTTAACCATCGACGCGCTTGTCGAGCGGGTGCGGACCGGTACGATACGGGAGGTGATCATGGCGACCAATCCTACGCTCGAAGGCGACGGGACGGCGTTGTACATATCCAGCCGCCTGGCCGATTTTCCGCTGGAAGTGACGCGTCTGGCTCGCGGCATCACGATCGGCAGCGTTTTGGAATTTGCCAATAAGGAGATTCTGGCGGATGCAATGGCCGGCCGTCAAAAGTTTTGAACCCATAAAGGCCGTCGCGGAGGTTCTGGGCTGGCCAAAAACAAGGTAGAGTTTTCAGAGCCCGCATCGCGGCGAGCCAAACTCCGGCGGGCGGATTTTGCCGTAACAATCAAAATACAATACTGCCAAGCGCGGTATTCACTGATCTAAAGAACACCCCGTCAAAAGCCACTCAAACCCGAATCGCGATCATGCGACTTTCCGTCGGCCAACAGATGCAGATGAGTCAGAAGCAGGTGCTCGCACCGCGGATGATTCAGTCTATGGAGATTCTGCAGTTGCCGATCCTTGCCCTGCAGGAACGGATCGAGCAGGAGATGGAAGAGAACCCCGTCCTCGATCAGGCCGAAAGCGACACCGATACCACCACGGTGGTTGAATCGGTCGAAGAGGATGCCGAAGCCGAACATCCGGACGCGCCGACCGAGGACGAACGCGAGCTGGTCGTCGACGAGACCAACCACAATGAGGACGACTTCGAGCGGCTCATCAACATGGCCGACCAGTGGCCCGATCACTTCGAGGAGCGATCGCGGCCTTCGCGCGGCCAGATGGAGATAGAGAGCGACCGCAAGCACGACGCGATGGCCAACATGGTCGCCCGACCGCAGTCGCTGCAAGACTACCTGCACGATCAGCTCAGTTGGTTCGAGCTGGCCGAGGGCGTGCGTCAGATGGCCGATCGCATCATCTACAATCTCGACTCCAACGGCTACATGAAGACGCCGCTGGTCGAGTTGATCGACGTGACGATCACCGACGCCGACAAGCGTGCCGCCCAACTGGCCGTTGCCGAAGAGGCGCTCGAGATCGTGCAGAAGCTCGATCCACCCGGCGTGGCGGCCCGCGATACGCGCGAGTGTCTGCTGTTGCAGCTCTTGCCCGGCATGCCGTTCTACGACGAGTTGCGAACACTCATTACCAATCACCTCGAAGACCTGGCCAACAACCGCTTGCCGCTTATCGAGCGAAAGACCGGTTACTCGATCGAGTTGATTCAGGCGGCGTGGGACGAGCTTCGCAAGCTGAAGGCCAAACCGGGCGCCGATTTCAACGACGTTTACGTGCCGAACGTCACCCCCGACGTGTTCATCGACCGCGACGACGACGGCCAGTACAAGGTGCGGCTCGAAGACGGGCAGCTCCCGTCGCTGTTTATCAGTCCGTACTATCGCAAGCTGCTGCAGATGGCCGGCACCAATCCCGAGACACGCGAATACATCAAACGCAAGATCAACGCGGCCCAGTGGCTCATCGAATCGATCGAACAGCGCCGCAGCACGCTGACCAAGGTAGCCCAGGCGATCGTCGATCACCAGCGGGCGTTTTTGGACCGCGGTCCCGAGGCGATCGAACCCTTGAAGATGCAGCAGATCGCCGACAAGGTGGGCGTGCACGTCACGACGGTCAGCCGGGCGGTCGACGACAAATGGATCCAGACGCCGCGAGGCATCTTTCCGCTGAAGCGGTTCTTCGTGGGCGGCACGGTCAGCGCCGACGGCGAGGAAGTGGCCTGGGACACGGTGCGCCTCAAGCTGCAAGAAATCGTCGACGCCGAGGACAAATCGAAGCCGCTGAGCGACGACGAACTGGTCAAACGACTCGCCAAGGAAGGGGTCAAGGTCGCCCGTCGCACGGTCACCAAGTATCGCAAGGCGATGGGCATCCCCAGCAGCCGCCAGCGTCGCGACTGGTCGAAACGCGACAGTGAGAACGGCGCGCCGCGCGGCTGATTCGGCCGGGCGACCGTTCAAGCACGTCGCGCCAGCGAGACCGCTCGGCAGTCGTGGCACCGCGATTCTGACCGCCTCATTTGTTGCCCCGTGCCTGGCCGCCGTGCGCGTTTTCGAGCGAGCCTTTATTGGGGGACCCAGGTCGTGTTCGAAAAGTGTCCGCCGAAGCTGAAATACCCGTGCGGCGCGACCACTTTTCGAATCACGCAAAGGCGAAAGTGGAATGCCGAAAGGCGCATGGTAGAAATCCGAAATCCGAAGTTCGAAATACGAAACAAATCGTAAATTCAAAGCACGAATGACGGAAACGCCCCGAAAACTGGCAACTGAAAACCGGCAACGGGCAACTTCTTCACGCTACCAACAACCAGCAACTAACAACTGGCTGGCGGCGGATTGCTGACCGCTGAAAGCTTTTTCCAAGTTGCCAAAGAGCGTACCACGATGTTTATCTCAATCGCTGGACGGGAGTATACCATAAGGGGTGGCCAATTTCAATGTCAGATTTCAAAATTGAAGAGGGATTGGGGATGCAGGATGCGGGAGACAGGGAAGAGCGAAACGGATCTGAGATTCGTCTTTATCCTGCATCTCGCAATCCACAATCCGCATTCCGCAATTGATCTCCCCCTTCCACCTTCCTATTTCCTCTCTACACTGAATTCTCAACTCTCGACATTGGACTCGCAACATGCCCGACATTGCTCCACTGGACGTGATTGCCGTGGGGGCGCATCCCGACGACGTGGAAATCGCCTGTGGCGGGACGCTCGCCCGGCTCGTGCAGCAAGGCTACCGCGTGGGCATCGTCGATCTGACCGACGGTGAGCCGACGCCCGGTTGCCCTTCGCCCGAGGTCCGTCTGGCCGAGGCCCGTGCGGCGGCCGAGGTGCTCGGCGTGCACGAGCGGGTGACGCTCGATTTACCCAATCGCCGGCTGTTCGACACATTCGAGGGCCGCGTGGCGTTGGCCACGGAGTTTCGCCGCTATCGCCCGCGACTGGTGATCGGTTTTGGAGAAAAGACGCCGCTGGCCTCGCCCGACCACTGGCAGGCGATGCAGTTGACCGACGCGGCGGTTTTCTACTCGCGGCTCACCAAGTGGGACGACCAGTTCGACTCGCAGTCGCCGCACACGATCGAGGCCCATCTGTATTACACGCTTTCTTTTCGCGGTCTGCACGTGCCGCCGGGCGCGGGGCACGTGGTCGTCGACGTGGCCGACACGTTGGAAATCAAGATGCAAAGCATCCGCTGTTACAAGTCGCAGTTTCCCCCGGCCAAGGAGTACGTTTTCGACCGGGTGCGGGCTTTGGCGCTGCAGCAGGGCATCGCGGCCGGGCTGCAAGCTGGCGAACTGTTGGTCAGCCCGCAGACGCTGGGCACCGACGACCTGATGCACACACTCTTTGGAAGAGGCCAGGCGCCAGAGTCAGGAGAGTAAGGGGGAATGGGGAATGACTTAAAGGCGAAAGTGGAATGCCGAAAGGCGAAAGGCCTGGGGAAGAGTTCTCCGTTCCAATTTGAAGATTATTCCGCAATCCGCAATCCGAATTCCACATTTCTTCTGACCTCCGACCTCTGTCCTCCCACTCACTACTCACTACTCACTACTCACTACTCACTACTCACTACTCGCTACTCGCTACTCGCTACTTCCTACTGGCTGAAAGCCGATAGCCGATAGCTGACAGCCCGCTTCAACGCAACAGATCAAGCACGGCCTCGATGTCGGCCGGCAGTGGGGCCGTCCACTCGATCGGCTCTCCCGTTGCCGGGTGGGCGAGCTTCAATCGCGCTGCGTGCAGCGCGTGCCGCTCGAGGACCGCCGGGGCGGCGACGTCGGAAGCGGAACTGTTCGCGCCGGCGAGTTCGGCCGCCGTGATGCGAGCCCTGCCGCCGTAGAGCCGATCGCAGAGCACGGGCAGGCCGATGCTGGCCAGGTGAACGCGAATCTGATGCGTGCGGCCGGTCTTGGGCAACACGCGCAACAGCGCGAAGCGGCCGAACCGCTCGACCACCTCGTAGAAAGTTTGCGCTTCGCGGCTGGTCGTGTGGCCCTCGCGGATCGCCATGTGCTCGCGCTGGTGGGGATGCATGCCGATCGGCCGATCGACGAGGTCGCGATCGCGATCCGGGTTGCCGCAGACGATGGCCGTGTATTCTTTCTCCGTGCGGCGCTCGGCAAACTGCCGGGCCAGGTGCACGTGCGCGGCGTCCGTCTTGGCGACGACAATCACGCCGCTGGTGTCGCGGTCCAGGCGGTGCACGATGCCGCTTCGCTCGGCGCCGCCGACGGTGCTGAGCTCGTGGAAGTGGTGCCGCAGCGCCGACACGAGCGTGCCGGCGGCGTGGCCGCGCGCCGGGTGGACGACCATGCCGGCCGGCTTGTCAATCGCGGCTAGCTGTTCGTCTTCGTAAAGCACGTCGAGCGGGATCGGCTCGCCGGGCGAATCGTCCGGCGTGCGTGCGGGCGGCGTGAAGCGAACCGACTGACCCGGGCGAAGCCGCAGCGACGGCTTGGCCACCGTGCCGTCGACCGTGGCGGCACCCTGATCGATCGCGCGGCGAAGCTGCGTGCGGCTCAGTTCGGTCAGTCGATGGGCCAGAAAGGCGTCGAGCCGTTCTCCGCCGGCGCTCTCGTCGACGACGAGTTCGAGCGGTTGCGAGGCTTCTTCGCGCAAGGACATGGATCGCCCTATCACGGCCGCGAGCGGAGCGAGGTGTGATTTGTGAGAGGCGTACGCCCAAGGTTCAACTTATCGGTGTACTGACCGATTTGCAAGCTTCTTGAAGAGCTAGGCGTCGCCTTGCTATCGTCGCAACCTCATGTACCCGGCGAAGATGAGATACGCAATGATCACTAACCAAATCAATATAAACCAAGACAAGAATCTCACGTCTACTTGTTGCGACTCTGTCAGGAGTGCTTCACCGACGTCGGTAATGACACCGAATGCTACAAAAATTGCACAACCAAGGTTTGCGTAGCCAAG
>Ga0315553_10004422_pt1 | contig 10586 bp, 8 predicted proteins | sample SalMarSW160140MG_FD_203099 | JGI IMG/M metagenome (GOLD analysis project Ga0315553, IMG submission 203099) | Salt marsh sediment microbial communities from the Plum Island Ecosystem LTER, Massachusetts, United States - Salt Marsh Sediment SW1601-40 ... | reverse complement strand
GACGCGGGGCTTGAAGCGGCGCGCGGCGATGCGCTGCGGCGCGGCGCGGACGCGATCATGGTGATCGGCGGCGCCGAGATTTACGCGCAGACAATGCCGCGGGCGTCCCGGCTGGAAATCACCCGCGTGCACGCCAATCCGCTAGGCGACACGCACTTTCCCGCGATCGATCCGGCAGTCTGGCGCGAGGTCGCGCGGCGCGAGGGTGGGGTGGGGCCACAGGACGAGGCGCCGGTCACCTTTCTGCGCTTCGAGCGCCTGGGTTCATTGGCTTATTAACCCACATGGCAGCGCGGCCCCGCGCCGCAAGTGTCTGCGTTGATCAAAGGGTTGGTTTCCGTTAACCCAGGGCACATGTAACACTAGGCGGCTGGGGGGACAGGGCACAATAGCCGGACGCCTGCGATATCCGGCCGAAAACAACCGGCCGAAAACAAAAGGAAGGGCTCGACGATGCCATGGAGCAATCAGGGTGGCGGTCCGTGGGGACCTGGCCCCAAGGGGCCCTGGGGCTCCGGTCCACAGTCATCCGGGCCGAGCCCCCCCGACCTTGAGGAATTGCTGCGCCGCAGCCAGGACAAGCTGAAGAACGTGCTTCCGGGCGGCAGCCTTGGTAGCCGCGGGATCGCGATTCTGGTGGTCATCGTATTGGTGCTGTGGGGGCTGTCGGGCTTCTACCGGGTGGAAACCGATGAGCTCGGCGTGGTGCTGCGTTTCGGCAAATACGTCCGCGATGCCAGGCCCGGCCTCAACTATCACCTGCCTTATCCGATCGAGACGGTGCTGACCCCCAAAGTCACCCGTGTGAACCGCATCGATATCGGCATCCGGGAGGATTTGCGCCGTAGCGCCAGCATGCGCGACGTTCCCGAGGAGAGCCTGATGCTCACCGGCGACGAGAACATCGTCGATGTCGATTTCTCGGTGTTCTGGGTGATCAAGCCTGACCAGGGCGCGGCGGAGTACCTCTTCAACATCCAGAATCCGGAAGGGACCGTGAAGGCGGTGGCCGAAAGCGCGATGCGCGAAGTGATCGGGCGGTCCGAGATTCAGTCGGTCCTCACCGGCGGCCGGCAGAAGATCGAGACGGCCGTGCATGAACTGATGCAGAAGATTCTCAACAACTACGGCGCGGGCATCCAGATCACCCAGGTGCAGTTGCAGAAGGTCGATCCGCCGGCCCAGGTGATCGATGCATTCCGTGACGTGCAGGCGGCGCGCGCGGACCTCGAACGTGCGCAGAACGAGGCGCAGACTTACGCTAACCGCGTCGTGCCCGAGGCGCGCGGTCGCGCGGCGCAAATCACCCAGGCGGCGGAAGCCTATCGCGAACAGACGGTCGCCGAAGCCAAGGGCCAGGCCGGCCGGTTCGACAAGATCTACGACGCCTACCGCGAAGCGCCGGACATCACCCGCGAGCGGCTTTATCTCGAAACCATGGAACGCGTGCTTGGCGGCACCGACAAGATCATCGTCGATGCGGCGGGCAGCGCCAACGGCGGCAGCGGCGTCGTTCCCTATATCTCGCTCGACGAACTCATGAAGCGGGCGGGCAAGGCTACGTCTTCATCATCGTCGTCGTCTCGCACGCAATCGGGAGCAAACCGATGAGGCTCGGAATTGCAGGCGGCATCCTCGCAGTCGTCGTCGTTCTCCTGGCGATTGTCGCTTACACCGCATTGTTCACGGTGTACCAGACGCAGCAGGCCTTGGTCGTGCGGTTTGGCGAGCCGGTGCGGATCGTCACCGCGCCAGGGCTCCATTTCAAGGTCCCGTTCATCGACAATGTGATCTATGTCGACAAGCGGATTCTCGATCTGGAAAACCCGGCACAGGAGGTGATCGCCTCCGATCAGAAGCGGCTCGTGGTCGATGCCTTTGCGCGCTACAAGGTGGTCAATCCGCTGCGTTTCTATCAGACGGTCAATTCGATCGATGGCGCCAATTCCCGGCTTGCTACTTTGCTGAATGGCGCGCTGCGGCGCGTGCTGGGCGAGGCCACCCTGACCGAGGTTGTGCGCGACCAGCGCGAGGAACTGATGTCGCGGGTGCGCCAGCAACTCGATCACGAGGCGCAGGCCTTCGGCATTTCGGTGGTCGACGTGCGCATCCGCCGCGCCGATCTGCCGGAGCAGAACAGCCAGGCCATCTATCAGCGCATGCAGACCGAGCGCCAGCGCGAGGCGGCAGAGTTTCGCGCCCAGGGCAGTCAGCGAAGCCAGGAAATCCGCGCCCGGGCCGACCGCGACGTGACGGTGCTGGTTGCCGAGGCGACCTCGAAGGCCGAACAGACCCGTGGCGAAGGCGACGCCCTGCGCAACCGGATTTTTGCCAAGGCCTTTTCCAAGGATCCGGACTTTTTCTCGTTCTACCGCACCATGCAGGCCTATGAGGCCGGGCTGAAGCCCAGCGATACCCGGATGCTGCTGCGGCCTGATTCCGAGTTCTTCCGTTATTTCGCCAATCGCGGGACGAAGGACCAGGCGCAGGCGCCGTCCGCGACAAAGACATCGCCGGCGGCGACGCCATCGAAATCGTCCGCTCAGCCGCAGTCCTCGGCACAACCGCCACCGTCAGCACCGGGGCGCTCTTTGTCGGCCACACCGCAGCCGGCGCAGTGAGACACGACCTTAGCTTTCGGGGGCGATTCGACTTGCCGACGCCCCCGAATGTCCGCGTAATGGATGGCGCGAATCGACGCCGAGGGAAGGCCGGTTCCAAGGACGGCGTTGCTCCGCTCATCGAAACGGAATTCACGCCAGGGTTCAGACTCCAGCCGCCGGACGAATCCCGATGTCCCAGCTCTTTGTCGCGCTTGGCTTGGTCTTTGTCGTGGAAGGGCTGTTTTTTGCGGCATTCCCGGGGCCGGCGCGACGCTCGGCGGTGGCGATCCTGGAAACGCCGGAGCAGGCCCTGCGGGTGATCGGCGTGATCAGTGCCGCCATCGGCGTCTTCGTCATCTGGATGACGCGGCTGTTGACCTGACCCCCGCAGGCATTTGATCGACCAGTGAGGGCACAACCCAAGTGGCAAGCGATTTAACGTAATCGCTCTGCCGCTTATCTTTTCGTTGTCGCATCGTGTTTTCGCGAAACCGGTTCCCACTTTCGCGCACGATGCTTACAGCGCCGGGTCCGGTTCCGGCACGACGATCCGGCGATAGAGGTGCCAGGTGGCGTGGCCCAGGACCGGCAGCACGACCAACAGGCCGAGGAATGCCGGCAGGCACGCGACCACCATCAGGACGACGACGACCACGGCCCAGCCGATCATCGGACCGGGGCTCGCGACCACCGCGCGGACGCTGGTGATCATTGCGGTGACGCAATCGACGTCACGGTCCAGCAGGAGCGGGAAGGATACGACCGTAAGGGAGTAAAGGACGAGGGATAGCACCGCGCCGGTCACGTGACCGATGATCAGGAAAATCCATCCTTCCGGCGTCGTGGTCACCAAGGTGAGGAATTCCTGCAACGATGTGAATGACTTCAGGCCAAGCATGAGGGCGATCAGAAGGCGGACCTGATACATCCAGACGACGAAAATGAAGACCGTCACGAACGCCATCCAACCGAGTTCGCGTCGTCCCTGGGCCCAAATGGTGGAGAGTACAACGCCCCAGGACAGCGGCTCGCCGTTCTCACGGCGCCGGCTGACTTCATAAAGGCCGACGGCGATGAACGGCCCGATCAGGGCAAAGCCGGCCGCCAATGGATAGGCGAGATAGCTGACGCCGAGGGCGAAGGCGCAAAGCACGATGATATTGCCGCCGACGGCATAGACGGCGCCCAAGACCAGGCCGTAGAGCGGCGCGCTTTGAAAGTCCCGCAAACCTTTCGCCAACGAATCCACGATCTCGGGCACGGTCACCGCGCGCACGACCGGGTCGCGTTTGATCAAAGTCTCAGGAAGGGGTGGCGACGTCTCGATGTCGTCGTCGTCGGTCATGGCTGCCCCCGGTCGGCTTGCGTCAATCCCGAATGCAAAGATTCGCGCCAAGCTACACTTTTGGCAAGCCTTTCCACCAGCTTTCGGCAGGAATCGTTGGGCCTCCGATCGGTCGCAATTTGCCCCCGACTCTTGAACAAATGCTAACGCTTTCAACGACAAATGCCGCAACGGGGCGTTTCGGACCGCGACCGCAGGGGAGCTGTTAACGGTTTTCAGCGAGATTAGCCGTGCTGGCGGCGGCCATTTTGGCATGGAACCAGAGCCAAGTCTCGGCGTTATTGCGGGTAGCGTGGGCCGGTGACGGCTGCCAGAGCGGGGGGAATACAACTTGACTCGTCCTGATCAGATCAAGCGCGGGCTTGAGGGTGTGCGTGTGCGTTCGCTGACGCCGATGCATGGTTCGGTGAGCGTGTGGGCGGCGCTCGGCCTCGGTGCCATCGTCAGCCTGTTCGCGGTGAGCACGTCCGAGGCGTCGTATTACTACAATTACGGCAGCTACTACGGGTATGGTTATCGTGCGCAACCGAGGGTCATTCGGCGCTCGCGCGGGGTCACTCGGAAGCGGGTGCGAAGGCACCGCGAAGATGTTGCAAAGAAAGCGAAGGAGCCGGCCAAGCCGATCAAGGGGCCGCTGACGATCGTTGTGTCGATCGGTGATCAGCGCGTGCGCGTGTTCGATACGGTCGATCAGATCGCCGAATCGCGGGTCTCCACCGGCATGCGGGGCTATGGCACGCTGACCGGTGTGTTCAGCGTGCTCGAGAAGGATCGCTACCACCACTCGAATCTTTATGGCAATGCGCCGATGCCTTATATGCAGCGCCTGACCTGGTCGGGAACGGCAATGCATACGGGCTATGTTCCGGGATATCCCGCCTCGCATGGTTGCATCCGGCTGCCGAACTCGTTCGCGGTGCGCCTGTGGGGCATGACCAAGCTCGGCGCCCGCATCATCGTCGCCCGCCACGCCGTGCAGCCTGGCGAAATTTCGCATGCGATGCTCGACAGCCTGAAGCATACGCCGGTCGAGGCGGTTCCGATCGTCGAAGGAACGACCGGCAAGGTCGCGACGAATGAGAGCCCGGTGACCGACGGCCTTGGCACGCCAATGCCGGGTCTGGATCCTGCCACGCTCCGTCCGGCGATTCCGGTCGCGACCGAATCACGCATCGCGCCGGTCGACCCAGGGGCACCTCCGGCGCAGTTGGTGAAGTCGGAGACGGTGAAACCGCTTGAGACGCCGCCGATCGTGGCGATGGGCACCGATACGCCGGATGCGGCCGCGCAGCCTGCCGCCACCGTTCCGGCAATAGTACCGCTGCCGACGCCGGCTCCCGAATATGCCAAGGCCAAGCCGGGGCCAATTCGGATCTTCATCAGCAAGAAAGAGGGCAAGCTGTTTGTTCGCAAGGGCTTCCTGCCGCTCTTCGACGTGCCGATCAAGATTTCGAATCCGGAGCTTCCGCTGGGCACGCATGTCTACACGGCGACCGAGTTTCAGCCCGACGGGATGACGTTGCGGTGGATGGCGGTTTCTCTGCCGCCCGAACTGCGCTCCGGATCGCATTCGAGGCGCCACCGGCGGGGTGCGAAAAGGGAGCAGCCGGAACAGGCTCCGGCCGTCGCAACCGCCAGCGCGAGCGAAGCGTTGAGCCGGGTGGAGGCGCTGCCGAAGGAGGTGCTTGATCGCGTAGGGCCATGGATCGAGCCCGGTGCGTCGGTCACCATCTCCGATAAGGGCCTCGGCCCGCAGACCGGAAAAGGCACAGGCTTTATCGTGCTGTCGCGCTGACGCAGGCGATCTCGCTTCAGGATAAAGAATGGCCGGGCCGTGCGCCCGGCCATTCTCGTTGTGATGCGGATTTCATTGCGATGCGGAAATTTACTTGGCAGCCTAACGATTCCTGGCTAGAGCGTTTTCGAGCAAGCTGGCCCTCGGATTTGATTCGGAGCCGTTGTTGCTTCGCCGTCGACAACGCGACCGCGCGATAAGCAAAAGAGCGCAATCCGATCCCGCCCAAAACGGAATTCGGTCTAAGCACCAGGGCTTCAGCGCGTTTCGTGTGGGCGTCAAAGGATTGCGTGCGGGAGCCGCCAGTCGGCTGACGGGGGCATGGGAATGCCAGACGTTGTAAGCGTCCTGTATTGCACGGCGGTGCTGTTTGTGCTCGCCGGCCTGGGTCTCGCCGCGCGTCGTATCCCGCAAATGACGTTGCTGGTTTATGGCGGGTGTTTTGCGGTCTCGCTCGTGCTCGTCGGATTATCCCTCGCGGTGCTACTCCGCCACGGCGCCGTTGCCAGCGTCCTGGTCCTTCCGATGGGGCTGCCAGGCGTCGGTGCCAACTTCCGGCTTGATGCACTCTCGGCGTTTTTTCTGCTGGTCATCAGCATCGGCGGCGCGGCGGCGAGCCTTTACGGCGTCGGCTACGGCCATGCCGAGCACGCGCCGTTGCGGGTGCTGCCATTCTATGCGGTGTTTCTCGCCGCCATGACGCTTGTCGTTCTCGCCGCCGACGCATTCACCTTCCTTCTTGCCTGGGAATTCATGTCGCTGGTCTCCTGGGCGCTGGTCGTCGCCCATCACGAAGAGCCCGCGAACATCCGCGCCGGCTACATCTATCTGGTGATGGCGAGTTTCGGCACGCTGTGCCTTCTCCTTGCCCTCGGCCTGCTGGCGGGCGCGAGCGGCGACTATGCCTTCGCAGCCATGCGTGCAGCCCGGCCCAGCCCGACGCTCGCCGCCATTGTCGCGCTGCTCGTTCTGGTCGGCGCCGGCTCCAAGGCCGGCATCGTGCCGCTGCATGTGTGGCTGCCGCTCGCGCATCCCGCTGCGCCGAGTCATGTGTCGGCGCTGCTGAGCGGCGTGATGACCAAAGTCGGGATCTACGCCTTCATCCGCATCGTGTTCGACATCGCCGGTGATCACAGCCCGTGGTCCGGCCTGATCGTGCTGGCGATCGGCGGCATCACGGCGGTGATGGGCGTGCTCTATGCCCTGATGCAACATGATCTCAAGCGGCTGCTCGCCTATCACACGGTGGAGAATATCGGCATCATCTTCATCGGGGTCGGGCTTGCGCTCGCCTTTCGCGCCAACGACCAGACCCTTGCGGCGGCGCTCGCGCTCACTGCGGCGCTGTTTCACGTGCTCAATCACGCGCTGTTCAAGAGCCTGCTGTTTTTCGGCGCTGGTGCGGTGCAGGCGGCGACCGGAGAGCGTGACATGGAAAAGCTCGGCGGGCTTATTCATGTTATGCCGCAGACGGCGATCGTGTTTTTGATCGGCTGTGCGGCGATTTCCGCGCTGCCGCCGCTCAACGGCTTCGTCTCCGAATGGCTCACCTTTCAGGCGATTCTGGTGAGCCCGCAACTGCCGCAATGGAGCCTGAAATTCGCGGTGCCCGCGGTCGGCGCGCTGCTTGCGCTTGCGGCGGCACTCGCAGCGGCCTGTTTCGTCAAGGCTTACGGCGTCGTGTTTCTCGGTCGGCCGCGTACACCGGTTGCGGCGACGGCGCACGAGGTCGATCGCTTTTCGCTGACGGCCATGTTTGCCCTTGCCGTGCTCTGCGTGTTCGCCGGCATTCTGCCCGGCTTCGTGATCGACCTGCTGTCATCGGTGACCGCCATGCTCACCGGCGCCACGCTGCCGAAGCAGGCAGGACTGCCCTGGCTTTCGATCGTCCCGCTGGCGGAAAGCCGCAGCTCCTATAACGGCCTCATCATTTTCGCTTTCCTCTTGAGCGCGGGAACGCTGGCGGCGCTCGTGATCCATCGCTTTGCCACCCGGGCGACGCGGCGCAGCGCCATCTGGGACTGCGGCTTTCCGCTCGACAGTCCGGCAACGCAATATACGAGCTCGAGCTTCGCGATGCCGATCCGGCGGGTGTTCGGCGCCTCGGTGTTCCAGGTGATCGAGCATGTGGACATGCCGCAGCCGGGCGAAATGCGCGCCGGGCACTTTCAGGTCCGCGTGCGTGATCCCGCCTGGCGCTTTGCCTATGGCCCGCTGGCGCGCGCCGTCACGCGCGCCGCGCAGCGGCTGAACCAGCTGCAGTTCCTCACCGTGCGCAGCTATCTCACGCTGGTCTTTTCCGCGCTGATCGCGCTGTTGCTGGTGGTGGCGGCATGGCGCTGACGATCGGCTTCATTCTGCAGCTCGTTCAGATCACCGTCATCGTGGTGATCGCCCCGTTCGTGCTCGGCGTTACCCGCACCATGCGCGCGCGCCTGCTGCGCCGGCGCGGCCCGCCACTCCTTCAGGCGTATCGCGACCTGTGGAAGCTGATGCACAAGGAAGCGGTGATCGCGTACAATGCCTCATGGATCTATCGCGGCGCGCCTTATTTCGTTTTCGCCGCCACCTGGGTCGCTGCCGGTTTGGTGCCGACTTATGCCACCGGACTGATGTTTTCCTGGACCGCCGATCTGATTGCGATTGTCGCGCTGTTGGGAACGGCCCGGTTTGCGCTTGCACTCGCGGGCATGGACATCGGTACTGCCTTCGGTGGGATCGGCTCGTCGCGCGAAATGCTGATCGCCTCGCTCGCCGAGCCGGCGATGATGCTGATCGCCTTCACCGTGGCGCTGATCGCAGGCACGACGCAGCTCTCCGCGATCGCCACGATATTTCTGACCGCCGAGACCGGGGTGCGTGTCTCGCTGGGGCTTGCATTGCTTGCCTTGATCGTCGTCGGGGTCGCCGAGAATGCGCGTATCCCGGTCGACAATCCGGCCACCCATCTCGAACTGACGATGGTGCACGAAGCGATGATCCTCGAATATTCTGGCCGCCATCTCGCGATGATCGAGGCGGCGGCCGCCGTCAAGCTTGTGCTGTATTTCTCGCTGATCGCTTGTTTGTTCTTCCCCTTTGGCCTCGCCATTGGCGACAAGACGGCAGCGGCCGTCCTGTTCGGGCTGGTAACCTGGATCGCGAAGATGCTCATTCTTGCGGTGCTGCTGCCGATCGCCGAGACCAGCGTCGCGAAAATGCGCGTGTTTCGCTACCCCGCTTTTCTCGGCGGCGCCTTTGCTGCGGCGGCGCTCGCCGTGTTCTTGCGCTTCGTATCGCGAGGATTCTGATGCCGCCCTTGTGGTTCGATATCGCGCATCTCCTCGCCGGCGGCGTCCTCGTCCTCAGCCTGGTTCTGCTCTACCAGGATCGCGTCACCGCGGTGATCAATGTCTTTGCCCTGCAGGCGGTAACGCTCGCGCTCTCGGTTGGCTGGCAGGCCTTTATCCAAGGCCAACCGGCGCTGCTGGTGACGGCGCTGATCGCAATCACCGTCAAAGGCTTTATCATTCCGATGGCGTTGCACCGCATCGTCCGCCGTCTCGACGTGCATCGCGAGGTCGAGCAGGTGATCGGTGGCGGCGCCACGATTCTCGCCGGCCTCGCACTGGTCGCACTGGCGATCCTCGTGATGCAGCCGGTGACTGGCACTGGCGATGTGTTCGCGCGCGAGGATATTTCGTTCGCGCTCGGCGTGGTGCTGCTGGGCCTGTTGATGATGATCACCCGCTACAATGCGGTGACCCAGGTGATCGGCTTCATGTCGCTGGAGAACGGGCTGATCCTCGCCGCCACCGGCGCCCGCGGCATGCCGCTGGTGGTTGAGATCTCGGTCGCGTTCTCGGTCCTCATCGCCTTCATCGTGTTCGGCGTGTTCGTGTTCCGCATCCGTGAGCGCTTCGACACGGTCGACGTCACCGTGCTCGAGCGCTTCCGCGGCGAGCGCAAGGAGCACGTGTGATGGCGACGGTGCCTGACGCGCTTCCCGTCGCCATCGTGCTGATCGTACCGGCGGTGGCGATTCCGATCCTGGCCTTCGTGTCGAACTACCGCCTGAGCGCGGCGCTCAACATGCTCGCCTGCGGCTTGACGCTGGCCGCTGCGCTATCGCTGCCGTTCATGCCGCGCTTCCGCAGCGATCTGCTCATCATCGACGACTTCAATATCTTTTTTCTGGTGCTGACCACCTTCGTCGGCTTCACCACCAGCGTTTACAGCGCGAGCTATATCAGCCACGAGCTCGAAACCGGCCGGCTGACACCGGTGCTGCTGCGCTTCTATCACGCGATGTATCAGGCGATGCTGGGCGCGATGAATCTGGCGCTGGTCTCCAACAATGTCGGCCTGATGTGGGTCGGCGTCGAGGTGGCGACACTCGCGACGGTGATGATGGTCGGCACCTATCGCACCCCGGAAGCGATCGAGGCGGCGTGGAAATACTTCATTCTCGGCAGCGTCGGCATCGGGCTCGCCTTTTTTGGCACCGTTCTCATCTATCTCGTTGCTGCGCATGTGCTGGGCGGCGGTCTGCCGGCGATGGCCTGGGACTTGATCGTGCAGCATGCGGCGCAGTTCGACCCGGCGCTGCTGTCGCTTGCCTTCGTCTTCCTGCTGGTCGGTTACGGCACCAAGGTCGGGCTCGCGCCGTTCCATGCCTGGCTGCCCGATGCGCATTCGGAAGGACCGACCCCGATCTCCGCGGTGCTGTCGGGACTGCTGCTGAACGTCGGGCTCTATGCCCTGCTGCGCTTCAAGATGGTGCTGGCCGGCAACCCGGCCGCCATCAATGTCGGTGCCATCATGGTGGTGGTTGGGCTGATCAGCCTCGTCTTCGCCGCCTTCA
>Ga0315553_10004421_pt1 | contig 10586 bp, 9 predicted proteins | sample SalMarSW160140MG_FD_203099 | JGI IMG/M metagenome (GOLD analysis project Ga0315553, IMG submission 203099) | Salt marsh sediment microbial communities from the Plum Island Ecosystem LTER, Massachusetts, United States - Salt Marsh Sediment SW1601-40 ... | reverse complement strand
CGACCGAAAAAACAAAAAGATACAGTAGATAGCGGGTGATTCTTGTCATCATGATCTGAAGGTTTTTTAATGGGCTTTTACCATACAAAGGTATAATTTATCTTCGTTTTTTCACACCCCATGGAACCCGGATAACAAAGGATTATTTAGTGGATTTAATTCAAAACCTCCTCCCCCTGATCCTATCCGCCAATTGTCGGATCAGGATCTTTCCCCCTCCAAGAGGGGGATATTTTGCACATTCCTCATGGATTGGGATATAACTGTTGTGCCCTGTTGAAAAGATTTCATGTACTAAGTCCTCAATCGCCCGAGGGGCGAAAAACCGGCCTTTTGCCACAGGCATTCTCACATAGTGATCCCTAACGGGACTATGGAAAAAATTTTAGTGCAAAACCAGGCGAAGAAAATTCCGGTCTTTTCCTGTGATATAGTGACATTCCCTTAAAGAAGTCCAACACACAATATTACTTCTTAAGCGGGCTCTCTAAAATTGCAATTCATTTGATTAGCAGATACCCATATCGTCCGTCAGGACGACTTTTGCCCTCAGATCATTTTCAGAAAAAGTGCCGGTTGATGCAGGTTGCGAAGCGCGGGTCCTTGTTCAATAATGGAGCATTTGAACGGTGGTTTGTGAGGCGGATTAAATCCGGGTTTGCCTATGGCAGGCTGTTGAGAATAAAAAACGCCTGTCATACAGGTTCCTTCTGTACAACAGGCGCAAAGGCATATATCAAATTTTCAGGGTTATTCAGCCTCCAGCTTATCCGTTTCCTTCTTATCGTTGGATTTGCTATCATCCTCCTTCGTGGCTTTCCTGAACTCCTTCATCCCCTGACCCAGTCCTTTCATCAGTTCGGGAATTTTTCTTCCACCAAAAAGCAAAACGACAAGTAATACGATAATGATTATTTCGGTAGGCCCTAAAAAACCGGCTTGATTAAACAGATTCATCGTCTGAAATTTTAAGTTGTTACCACAAAATTAACATTATTTCTTTAATAAGCGGATAATATCGTTTCCATTTGCAAACAGCAGCAGAGCAAGCAGAAGGATCATACCGGTTATCTGGGCATATTCGAGAAACTTATCACTCGGTTTCCTGCCTGAAACAACCTCATAGAGGAGAAACATGACATGCCCCCCGTCCAGAGCCGGAATGGGCAGTACATTCATGATGGCAAGGATGATCGACAGGAATGCCGTAAGGTTCCAGAAGGAGTACCAATCCCACTCTCCCGGGAAGATGCTTCCGATGGTGATGAAACCACCCAGTGATTCATACGCTTTCGTTTCACGTGAAAAGAGCAGCTTGAACTGTTTCAGGTAATCCACCATGGTTTTTACTCCCTTGGCAATTCCGGCAGGAATCGACTCAAAAAAACCATATTTCACCGATTTGAACTCAAAGAACTGGCTCAGATCATGCGTAATGCCGATCAATCCCTCGTCGGATACGGTTACCGGAATATCCAGCTCCTCCATCCCCCTCCGGACATTGATGATCACCTCTTCCCCATTGTGTTCCCTGATCTTTTTCGAGTACTCATCATAGTATTCGAATCGCATGCTGTTAAAACCCACGATCTCATCGCCTGGTTTAATTCCTGCCGTGCGGGCGGCGGAATGCTTCATATACCCGTCTACGATCAGCGGGGAAAACGGCATCCGTGCATCGATAATGGACTTCCCTTTAATGATGGCCGGGATAACCGACCTGGGGATCTCCAGTTCCATGCGCCTGCCATCCCGCTCGATCTGCATCGTTTTGCGTTCATTCAAGACAATATCGGGGATGATGCTATAAAACTTCTCTATTTCCTGGTTATCGACCGAGATGATCTTGTCACCATCTTGCAGCCCCATCTCCCTGCCAATGGAATCGACCACGATTCCGTAGGCCACATTCTGAGTCGGCAGGTAGCTCTCCCCCCACACATAGAGAATGGCAACATAAAGGATCAGGGCAAGGAGGAAATTAACGGTTACCCCGCCAAGCATGATGACCAGACGCTGCCAGGCTGGTTTTGATCTGAATTCATAGGGCTGGGGGGGCTTTTTCAACTGCTCCTTGTCCATCGACTCATCGATCATCCCGGATATCTTAACATAACCGCCCAGCGGAAGCCACCCGATGCCATACTCGGTTTCTCCCTTCTTATATTTGAACAGGGAAAACCACGGATCGAAAAAGAGGTAAAACTTCTCCACCCGGGTTTTGAACACCTTCGCAAAGATGAAATGTCCCGATTCATGAAGGATCACCAGAATGGAGAGACTCAGTAGAAACTGTGCTATTTTAATGAATACTTCCATACGATCTTCTTTGCCCCATGATCATGCTGTGGAGAAGGGAATACAAAGTAAACTATTTTATCATTGATTTTGCAAACATCCGGCTTTTCTGGTCGGTATTTTTATAATCCTCAAGAGACGGACTGGATATGAAATCACACTGTTTCATGGTTTTTTCAATGATTTCCGGCATGGTCATGAAACCGATTCGTCCGGTGAGGAATGCTTCAACCGCCACTTCATTTGCCGCATTCAGGGCACAGGGCCAGTTTCCGCCTTTCTTCATCGCCTCGAACGAAAGTGCAAGGTTACGAAATTTTTTTGGATCTGCCGCTTCAAAAGAAAGCGTCGGATAATCCGTAAAGGTAAATCTCCGGGAGGTTGTTCTTTGTCGTTCCGGAAAGGAAAGTGCATAAAGAATGGGCATTTTCATATCGGGCAATCCCATCTGGGCTTTCATCGAACCGTCGACAAACTGAACGATCGAATGAATGATGGATTGCGGATGGATAATGACTTCAATCTGTTCGGGCCGCAGGTTGAACAGCCACTGTGCCTCGATGGCTTCAAGACCTTTATTCATGAGGGAAGCCGAATCAATGGTGATCTTATCCCCCATATTCCAGTTCGGGTGTTTGAGTGCTTCTTCCCGGGTCACCCGTTCCAGGGACTCCACGGACAGCTTCCGAAACGGCCCGCCGGAAGCGGTCAGGTAAATCTTTTCCAGGCTGCCGGGATCTTCCCCGAGAAGGCATTGAAATATCGCGGAATGTTCAGAATCAACCGGCAGGATCAGGGTGTTCATTTCTGCCGCCAGGCGGGTAATGTAATCCCCTGCCACAACCAGGGTCTCCTTGTTTGCCAGGGCAATCTGTTTTCCGGCCCGCATGGCGCTTACGGTCGGGAACAACCCGCTGAATCCCACCAGGGCTGTCAGGACCATATCAATCGATTCCATTTCAACTACCTGGCTCAACGACTCCTCACCGGCAAAAACCTTGATGGGTAAGTGGGAGAGCGAATCCCTGACAACAGAGTATTTGGATTTGTTGGCGATCACCACGGCATTCGGTGAATGGTCTTTTGCCTGTCGGATCAGCAATTCGGCATTCTCATTGGCCGTGATCACCTCCAGCTCAAACTGCTCCTTCTGTTCCTCAAGCACCTGCAGTGCCTGGCAGCCGATTGATCCGGTAGATCCTAAAATGGCAATTCGCTTTTTCATGAATGGTCTCCGGGGGTATGATTTTGACAGGGGTGAGGTGCTGCATTCGGTCAGGCACTTCTCCCCGTATCTTGTTTAGAAAACAACATATTTTTCGGGATCCAGCGCCTTCCCATGGTGCCATAACTCAAAGTGCAGATGCGGACCGGAAGTGAACAGCTCTCCCGAGTTGCCGATAATGGCAATGCTCTCACCGGCTCTCACAAAGGTGCCAACCTTTTTTAGCAGTTCGGCATTGTGCTTATAAACGGATACCAGGTCATTCTCGTGCTGGATCTGAATGACATAACCCGTCTCGATCGTCCAGGTTGCCATGATAACGGTGCCATCCAGGGTAGCTGAAACAACACTGTTTGGCGAACCGACCACATCCGTGCCGAAATGGCTCTCAACGGCATTGAAGGAGTTGGTAACCATCCCTTTCATCGGTGTAAAGAAATGAACGCTGGAAATCTGATCCCGGGTAACGTCTTCCGTATTGACAGAAAGATTGTACTGTTCCTCCACCTCGATCTGGTGCCTGAGCAGTGAATCTTCGAGCGATTTGGTAAAGCTGATCTCTCCCAGTTCAATGTTGGTATCCTGCTGGATGGTGTAATTGTGTGGCTCTTCGCCGGAAATGATACTGGAAATGTTTTCAAAATACTGGTCCCTGATCCTGAGTTCATTCTCGAGCGAATCGAGCAGGTAAGCATTCATGATGATATTTCGCCTCATGTTCCCGTCCGGATACCCTGGAATGAATTCCCTGAGGTTGGTAAAGGCGATCAGTACCGTGGTGGCTGTAATCAGGAAGAGGATGAGAAATCCAACAAGGATGAAGACACTCAATTTTGAAAACCGTACCTGCCAGACCTCCTTTAAGGTATGGTCATTTAAAATAGTAAACCGGTACCGGTATTTCCATTTGCTGACTTTTTTTGCCGGTTTTGCCATGCTTCGTTCTCTTTTTTCCGAATGGTGCAAAGATAGTAGAAAAAAAACGAAAAGGTTTGGTAGAAAAGGGTGAAAAAGTAGGCTAAGGTTGAGGCTGAGGCGAAGGGAGGGAGATTTCAAATGCCTTAAATGCCTTGAATGCCTTAAATGTCTCAAATTAGTTTAAATGAGGATAGGGATAAAAAAGTCTCCAGTCTTCAGTCACCAGTCTACAGTAGCAGGTAGAATAAAGTTCGAATTACAGAGTTCTGAGAAGTGAGTTGGTGTTGAGGAATTTCGGCTTTGGTAAATAGGGACAGCTACCGATTTACTTTTTCTTTATTTGTCCTGGCGTAAATACACCCAATCCCCGGAGGGGATTAATAATAAATAGCCCCGGGTAACCCCGTGAAATAATTCGCATTCTATCATCTGCCTGGCATCTTGCGTATGGCTGGTTAATTGAACGTTGAGCGTTCGATGTTCGGTGTTGAACGATTAAAAGCCCCATCGGGGCCGCAGGTTGGTAGCAAGGGGCTTGTCCCATAGGTGGCATAGCCATGCCTTTGGCAGATCACTATGTGAAGCCCCTGGAATAGATGACTACAAAAATCCCGGTTCAACTGCCCTGCCATTCACCGGGAAAACCCTTCATGGACCGTTGGTCGCCAAACGCCTAACAGGACAAAATCTTTTAAAACAGAAAACCATAAACTGAAAACTTGAAACTGCGATTTCCTCCTGGAAATCGCTCCCATGGACCGTATAGCACGGACCTGGTTCATTGCACAACAAATCCTCCCCCTTTTATTCCCCCTCCAGAGGGGGACAACGCATAATTCCCGGATCTGCATCTGAAGATCGGTGTAAATAGGTTGCTGTCCCTATTTAAATACATACACGTTTTCATAGAATTGCAGGTCTGATGTGATGGTGTTGACGACAAAAGCGACTCTGTTTTTCGAACTTTTTTTCAATATATGTGCTTCATATTAGTCCAATTTTTCTCATTTCCCAAAAGCACTTTTCTGTTGCATTAATATCTACCGAAGCATTATGAGCTTCTTCAAAATCTTCTCCAAATAATTTCATATATAATTCTGACAATTTAGGCCATTTATATCCATAGGGCCCCGGAATTCTACAATAATTAGTCGATGATTCCATGGTACAAAGTTTCCCTTTTTTGTTAAAGTCACTTTGAATTCTTTTTCTTATAAATTCCGCACCTAAAATTTTTTCATCAAAACTAATGTTATGAGCTACAATGAAGTCAGTTTGAGCAATTAGTTCGTTAAATTTGCTTAGAACCATTTCAAGGTCTGTTCCTTCATCAATTGCTCTTTCAGTTGTAATACCATGGACTCTACTTGCATCTTTTGGAATTTTAAAATTTTCAGGCTTAATAATAAAATCATCGACTTCAATACGATTTCCTTTGTTATCGCTAAGAATCCATGCAATTTGAACCATCCTGGGCCAGTTATTCAAATCTGTTACAGGGGCTCGCCAGTTCCTTGGTAATCCTGTTGTTTCTGTGTCAAAGAATAAATACATATTTTGTTTTTATTAATGGTTTTGTTTCATTGCATTACCCACAACTAGTAGATAATATTAATGTCATTATCTATTCAATTTCTACGAAACCTGCGTAGTAATTCCGGAGGGACTACGGTAATAAATCTGAAATTGTCCGGACTATATTTGGTTGTTAGTTTTTGGTTTACTTTTTTTCAGGGCCCTTCCCTTGGAGCTCCTTCAGCTTCTCATTCAGTTTGCCGTATTTCTCCAGGAGCTCCTCCATGTTGTCAAGGTTCCCCTGCTTTATAAACTATTTTTCTATTTCAGGCTAATTTATCTTTTGTCCAACAAGCAAATAATATCAATGTCACTATTTATCCATGAGTTCCAGGCAGGCAGCTCTATTTCTTCAACCAGGCCATTGCTTTTTTGTAATCGTCAAACACAAAAAGATAATACCCTTTATTGGCGAATACGTTTTCAAAGAACCGCAGGTTTGTGTTGATGGTATTGACGACAAAAGCGACTCTGTTTTTATGTGAAATATCCAGCTCTATGAACTGATGGGGTCTGTAATACGTAGTAGTTATATTGACAATAAGTTCCCCGTTTCTGAGATCGATGAGGCTCTTCCGGCAATCGTGTATTTCCATTTCCCCCTTGATCTGTTTCACCAATTCAAGGGAAGGATCCTGCCGTAAGGTGCCGGTTATTCGAACCCGAAGGACCTCTTCTTCTTTTAGATATTCATATTTTATCGTCGTTTCCTTCAATTTTTTTTCACCTTTTATTTGCTTCCGGCTCATAGGTTTGCATAATGAATTTTACCAATCCTTTCACTCCTTTATTCCGAAAACCGGCAAAAGGTTACCCTGTTTTTCGAACTTTTTTTCAATTTCGGGCTAATTTATATTGGGTCTAAATAATTCCGCAAGAACTCCCCTTGGTAAATAGGGACAGCTACCTTTTTAAAATTACAGAGACCAGATTGCGCTTGTAAATAAGAGAGCCAGATGAACCTTTGGTTCTGTTGGTGTCCCGGTTTACATTATTCGTTTATAATCCCTGAAGGCGATGAATAATAAATAGTCCCGGATTACCCAGTGAAATAACCTCTCATTTTCAACACTGCATCTATGGTTCACAATGTTGTTTCGCTTCAACAATTCGTCTTAGAGTATCGCTATTTCACAGGGTAACCCGGGGTTGTTAGGACACCAACTCAACCGGTTCAACTGCAATCTATCTTCACCGGGAAAACGCTGCATGGACCGCAAGATGCCAGACTATAATTAGAACATACAACATTCAACTTCCAACAAAAAACTGAAAACTGAGAACTTTAAACCGTAAACTGCGATTTCCTGCCTGAAAACGGGCCCGTGGACCTGGGAGGAAGTACTAACTCTGAAAAGTCTGCTGCTGAGGCAGGATCAGCATTGTAGCATTAGCATTAAATATTTTCCAATACTGGCAGTAATACTACCTATTTATCTAAATTTTTAATGTGAATAGCGCTTATAAGTTTTGCAATTCATTAAAAATATCCTAATTTTGGTAGTATGACTACTAAATCTGACAAAAAATTAATGAGTCTCCTGGCCAATCATGTGCCGGGAACAGTTCTTCTTGCATCATGGCTGGAGAAGAATGATATCTCCCGGGATCTGCAAAAATATTATCTGAAAAGCGGCTGGCTTGAATCTTATGGAGTTGGCGCATTCAAACGACCAAATGAAAATGTACAATGGATTGGCGCTTTGAATTCAATACAGAGACAAACTAACCTGTCAGTCCATGTTGGAGGATTAACGTCCATATCACTTCAAGGATTTTCACATAATGTCCGCCTTGATAAGGAACAACTCTATCTGTTTTCACCACAATATGTTAAACTACCAAAGTGGTTTCTCGATCAGGAATGGGATAAACAGATAATACATGTAAAAACGAAGTTTCTACCTGCGGACCTTGCATTGTTTGAACATTCCCAGGATGGGTTGAAATTAAAACTATCATCACCTGAGCGTGCAATCCTTGAGTGCTTGCACCTGACCCCAAATCGATTTGACATGGTGGAATGCTATCAAATTCTTGAAGGTCTTTCAAATCTCCGGCCAAAGGTTCTGCAGGAATTATTGGAGAAATGCAATTCCATAAAAGTAAAACGTCTGTTTTTATTTATGGCTTCCAAAGCAAATCATCAATGGTTGGATTTTATCGACCAAACCAGAATAGAATTAGGAACTGGTGACAGGATTCTTGTAAAAAGTGGGGTTTATATATCAAAGTATAGGATATCAATACCAAAGGAAATGTTTGCTTTATGATCACCCAATCTTATATTTCACATGCCGACCTGCTTCTGCAGGTTATACCTCACATAGCCAAAGAGAAAACACTCGCACTGAAAGGTGGAACTGCTATTAATCTTTTCTTGCGGAACATGCCTCGGTTATCTGTTGACCTTGACCTCACATATCTGCCTTTTGACAACAGGGAAACTGCATTAACCAATATCTCTGATTCACTTGGCAGGATCAGGGAACGGATAACGAAATCAATCCCAGGTACCACCGTTAACAATCATACCATCGAAGGAAATGATATCAAATTGTTGGTCCGGTCTCAAAATGCACAAATAAAAGTCGAAGTAAACACGATAACAAGGGGTCATCTCCATCCTGTGAGATTACTGCAGGTAAATGAAAAGGTACAGGAAAGATTCAAGAAATTTGCTGCAATACATGTGGTTTCAGATGCAGAACTCTATGGAGGAAAAATATGTGCAGCACTTGACCGTCAACATCCCAGGGACCTGTTTGATGTGCATTTGTTATTTACCGAATCTGGTTTTAATGAAGAGGTGAAAAATGGTTTCATTGAAGCACTTGTAAGTCATATGCGCACATTGCATGAAGTTTTACAACCACATCTGCTGGATCAGAGGTCTGCATTCGAAAACCAATTCGAAGGAATGTCCACAATATCCTTTACCTACGAAGACTTTGTAGCTACTCGTCAGCGTCTTGTCAAAGAGGTAAATTCGAGTCTTTCAGACAAAGACCGTTCCTTTCTGCTGAGCTTTAAACGAGGGAAACCGGATTGGAATCTCTTTCCATTCCCCGGACTTAAAGAAATGCCAGCTGTTCAATGGAAACTTATGAATATTCAAAATTTGATAAAATCTAATCCTGTAAAACACCACGAATTAATTATTAAACTGGAATCGTTGCTAACTTAATTTGTAACTCTGTGTTCATTTTTCACGCCGCAAGAAACCATCTTCATATCATATTCAACATGCTAATAGAGCTTGTAGTGGAGGGGCAGGATTATTCACTCTCCGCCTAGCGGAGAGTTCATGAACTCGTCATCCGCCATTTGACGAATGACCCGGTTTCGGATTGCTTCGCAATCCGTGGACCTGAAGGGAGGTACTTACTCTGAAAAGCCTGCCGGACAGGATTACGGGCCCGGAAAACGGGCCCGTGGACCTGAAAGGAAAAGCTTACTACAAAATGGCTGTTTGGGCAGGATTGCTCATCGCTTCGCTCTTCGCGGACCTGGTAAGGGATACTTACTAAGAAAGAGCCAGGCTGCTTCGCAGCAATTCGGCTTTTTTAATTTCATTGTCCTTATAAAAACAAGCTTTTAACGGCCTGAAATTAAAAAAGCCGGGTACTGTCGTACCTGGCTCTTTCTTAGTAGCGGGGGCAGGACTCGAACCTGCGACCTTTGGGTTATGAGCCCAACGAGCTGCCACTGCTCCACCCCGCAGTATATTGGAATGCAAATGTACTGTTTGTATTCGTTTTCTCAAAATAATTGTGCTACTTTTACAGCCCGGAAACATTATCTGACGGAGAAATCCGATTTTTTACCGCTAACCAAATCCCCTGCCATGCCACGTGTTTTTAAACCGGTCGATATCAGTAAAGAAGAAAAAGAGTCCAGAAAAGATTATTTCGACCGCCATACACCCCATGTGATCTGCGAAAACTCAGCTAAAGAGGGAGAAAAATTCAAAGTCAAGGTGAAAGTGGGTGATCGGTACCCGCATCCCGACGACCACAACCACTTCATCAGCTATGTCCAGCTCTGGAACCGCGAAACCCTGCTCGCCGAAACACGCTTTACCTCCGGTGCCTTCGGAAATAAACCCGCCAACGTGGAGGTGGATTTCTATATCATCCCCGGTCCAGCCAACATGAACCTTACCGCTATGGTTCTCTGTACCAACCATGGATTGTGGCAATCTGAAGAGAAAGCAGTGGAAATCAAGTGAACAGCGGGCTTTTTTTACTGTAAAACGAACCTCCTGGTTCGTTTATTTGGCAGTGATACGATGACTTTCCAATCATCGTGCCCCGGCTAAAGTCCGGGGTACGACTTTCGAGGGTTCAAAAACCCGTCGCCTGAACGCCAGTCGGGAGACGAAAAAATCTGATCCACAGGTACAAACTGGGTCGAAATTCGAGGCCTCGCTCAGTCATCGTATCACTCTCTTCCATATCAACGTCAGCATCTTCCGGTCCATACAGCAGTTTCCAGGTGAATAACATTGAAGTTGGACCGGTTTTCCTTCTACCGGTATTTTCTAAGGACATGCCGCCCCGATGGAGTT
>Ga0315553_10004419_pt1 | contig 10588 bp, 11 predicted proteins | sample SalMarSW160140MG_FD_203099 | JGI IMG/M metagenome (GOLD analysis project Ga0315553, IMG submission 203099) | Salt marsh sediment microbial communities from the Plum Island Ecosystem LTER, Massachusetts, United States - Salt Marsh Sediment SW1601-40 ... | reverse complement strand
CCGAGCTATTCCAATCGTACGGCGATACGGGGCCTATTCTGCAGTACCTGTTCGCTGCTGTCCAGCGACGCGAAGGCCGCTGGCGAGCGGGGCGCGGTCGGTGCGATACTCTTGGTGAGGGGGAAGCATCATGGCCTACAGCGAGTCGCTCGCCCAGCGCATTCGCAGCGCAATCGCCCGCCGCCGGGGCTTTGCCGAAATGAAGATGTTCGGCGGCGTCGGCTTTCTGCTGCACGGCAACATGTGCGTGGGCGTGTGGAAAAGCTCGCTCATCGCGCGGCTCGGCCCCGACCAGGCCGAAAAGGCACTCAAGAAGGCGCACGTCGTGGAGTTCGACATCACGGGCCGCCCGATGAAAGGCTGGGTGATGGTCGAGCCCGACGGCATCGACACCGACAAGCAACTGGCCGGCTGGATCGAAGAGTCGATCGCCTTCGTCGCCACGCTGCCGAAGAAGTAGCGATTCGCGGGCGAACGCAGCAGCAGACCGAAACATTGAGCGATTGCGCCACGTCTATGAACGCACCAGGAGCCGACTGGCTGCCAGTTGCCGGAATGGCATCTAATGGCATATATTGACAGCATCTAATCTTCGTGCTAGGCTCCCAACAGACACGATGCGGAGCCTAACTTCTCATGCCCAACACGCTGAATCTGTCGCTCACCGACGAGCTGCGGGCCTTCATCGACGCCAACTGCGGCGACGGAACGCTCTACGCCACGCCCAGCGAGTTCGTCCGCGATCTTTTGCGGCAGCGCAAGGCACAGCTTGAGGCGCAGTCCGTGCGCCAGGGAATCCTCGAGGGTTACCGCGACGCGATGGACGGCCGCGTTGTTGAGTTCCGCGGCGACCTCAAGTCCGTTCTTCGGAAGGCGAAGAAGTGAGCCCCCGGCGGAAACGGCTCGCCAAGCTGCTTCTTACCCAGCGGGCGATATCCGATCTTCTCGACATCGAGGCCTATTCGATCGAGCAATGGGGCAACAGACAAGCCGACAAGTACCTGAAGGATATCGAATCGGGCCTGCGGTTGATTCGCGAAAACCCAGGCGTTCTGGTCTCGGGCGAGGGATTGCCCGAAGAGCTTCGGTTCCACCGAGTCAACAAACATCTGCTCGTTTGCGACGTGCGAAACGAATCGGTCGTCGTGCTCACGGTCATTCACGCCAGCATGGACATTCCGAATCGACTAGCGGAATTGGTTCCGCAGCTTTCCGCCGAAGTCGCCCTGCTCCACAAAAGACTGTCATTCGAGGCAAGGAGGTAACCTGACGGGAGGCCGTGCGGGGCGAATGCTCCATGATCGCTGGGCTCGTTGAGGACCGCCGCGCCGGGGTTTTCTCGGCCGTTTTCGGCGCAATCCGGCCAAAATGGCCCTGCCGCGAATTGCGGGAAATACTGGTTGACATGTCGGAATGTGGCGATATGATTGATTGTGGAGAGAGGGAACCAATCCATGACTCGCACCAAGAAAACCCGCGAACCCCGGCTGACCGATCTGGATGCGCTGTCCCAGGCGGCCGAGTGCCTGAAGACTCTGGCCCACCCCCATCGGCTGCGGATCGTGCAAATGCTGCTGGGGGGCCGGTACACCGTGGGCGAGTTGGCCGAGGCTTGCGACATTCCGAGCCACATGGCCTCGGAACACCTGCGGCTGATGCAGCGGTGCGGTTTCCTGGCCAGCGAGCGCGACGGCCGCAAGACGTATTACCACGTCGTCGAGCCGCACTTGGCCAACATCATGCAGTGCGTGGAAGATCGATTCGGAGGTAACGGCTCCCCGTGAGGTCAGAGTTTTTTTCACCCAATATATCGTCTTGTTGCGACTTTACGATCTAAAATCAGCCCGAACTGACTCGCCAACATACCAAGGAGAACACCATGAACGTCCCCACCATTTCGCCACGAAAACTGCACGACTGTTTCGCTGGCGGAGAGAACGTCAACCTGATCGACGTTCGCACGCCGGTCGAGTTTCGCGAGGTTCACGCCGAGGGAGCGCGCAACGTGCCGCTCGATTCACTCGATCCGGCCGACGTCATGAAACAGCGCAACGGCTCGGCCGACCGGCCGCTGTACGTCATCTGCCGCACCGGCAATCGGTCCAACAAGGCGTGCGAGAAACTCATCGCGGCCGATTACGCCAACGTCGTCAACGTCGAAGGGGGCACACAGGCGTGGGACGAAGCGGGGCTGCCCGTCAAGCGCGGCAAGAAGGCCATCTCGCTCGAACGCCAGGTGCGCATCGCCGCCGGGTTCCTCGTGCTCGTCGGCGCGGTGCTGGCCCTGACCGTGCACCCCTACTTTGCCGCGCTGTCGGCAATCATTGGCGCCGGGCTCATGTTCGCGGGCATCACCGACACCTGCGGCATGGCGATGGTGTTGGCCCGGATGCCGTGGAACCAGGTGAATCAGAACAACCACGTGACGGAAAGCGATCCGGCAAAGGGAATCAACGTGAAGAAGGAAAGCGAATCGCCATCCTGCTGTTCGAGATGACGGTGATTGGCGATGTACATGCCCCGCACGGGGCAAGACAAGCTTGTCCGAAAACTGTCCCAGAGAAGGGGACAGGCACATTTTGCTCCGCTAACCCAGAAACGCGGCTCAGTTTCCAGCGGCTCCGCAAAATGAGCCAGTCCCCGACGGTTTTCGGACAAGCGCAAAGGAGAATGCCATGTTGCTCTACCAACGATTTGTTCCCGGTTTGGCGATCGCCTCGTACGTTGTCGGCGACGAGCGGACGGGCGATGCCGCGGTGGTCGATCCGACGCGCGACGTCGACGACTTCCTCCGCTACGCGGCCGAGAACGACCTGCACGTCCGGCACATACTCGAAACGCACGTCCATGCCGACTTTGTCAGCGGCGCGCGGGAGCTGAAAGCCCGACTGGCCGGCGCACCGCGAATTCACTCGTCCGGCTTGGGTGGACCCGAATGGACGCCCCCCTACGCCGATCACGTCGCCGCCGACGGCGATGAAGTGCAGGTCGGCTCGATCCGACTACGAGCGTTCCACACGCCCGGCCACACGCCGGAGCACATCTCGTGGGCCCTGTACGACGACACCCGCAGCAAAGACACGCCGTGGCTGGTGTTTACTGGCGACTTTCTGTTCGTGGGCGACGTGGGGCGTCCCGACCTGTTGGGCGAAGAGGCCCAGAAGCAGCTCGCCCACCAACTCTACAACAGCGTATTCGAGCGGCTGCCAGCGCTGCCCGACATCACGGAGATCTTTCCCGCCCACGGAGCCGGTTCGCTGTGCGGCAAGGCGATCAGCTCGCGGCGGTCGTCAACGGTGGGCTTCGAGCGGCGATTCAACCCGGCCCTCAAGCAAAAGCTGGAAGAGGAGTGGGTCCGCGACCTGATGGCCGACATGCCGCTGGCACCGCCGTACTTCCGAAGGATGAAGCGGGTGAACAAAGAAGGGCCGGCGATCATCGGCGCGGAGCTCCCCGGCCAGAAACGATGGACCGCCAAGGAAGTGCACAACCGCATTTGCGAGAACTGCCTGATCCTCGACGTGCGGAGCAAGGAGTCGTTCGCGGCGGCGCACATCCCCAGCTCGATCAACATTCCCTTCAGCCCCAATCTGCCGACGTGGGCCGGTTGGGTGCTACCGTACGACCGACCCACGCTGATCGTAACCGATAGCGCGGCCCAGGTGCCCGAGGTCGTCACGCATTTGCTGCGCGTCGGCTTCGACGACGTGCAGGGCTTCCTGCAAGGGGGCATCGACACCTGGGAAACCAGCGGCTACCCGCTCGACACGCTCAGCACCTGGTCGGTGTTTCGGCTCGCCGAGCGGCTCAAATCGGGCGCAGGCAAGCTGACGGTGCTCGACGTGCGCACCGAGAAGGAATGGAACTCCGGCCACATCGACGGCGCCATTCACATTCACGGCGGCAAGCTGCAAGAGCGGTTCGCCGACGTGCCCCGCGACAAGCCGGTGGCCGTGGTCTGCGGCTCGGGGTATCGCGGCAGCATCGCCGCTTCGTTCCTCAAGCGCGAGGGTTACGAGGACGTGGCCAATGTGGTGGGAGGCATGGCGGCGTGGAGGGCGGCAGGGCTGCCGAGCGCTGCCGCGTAAATGCGAGTCGACCCTTTCCTCTCCGCAAAGAGGAAGAAGAATGGAAAGAGAAACGGAAAGTGGTCTTACAACTGAGGAAAATCGCCATGGAAATCCTGGTAATCGCCGGCGTCGTCGTCGTTTGGCTGGCGCTGCAACTGTGGATTCTGCCGGCCCTCGGCGTGCCTACGTGACTGCGAGGCAATTGCCGGGTCGGTTCGACCCACGAGAAGCCGCACGTAGACGCCAACGGACGCCAATCGGAAGATCATCGCAAATAAGGGTGGCAACAAAGCAATCGCCGTGGTACCGAAGCCATGTACATCGTCGTCATCGGGGCACTGCTGATCGGGCTGACGCTGGGACTCATGGGATCGGGCGGGTCGATCCTCACCGTCCCGGTGCTGGTCTATCTCTTGGGCCACGACGACAAGACGGCCATCGCCGAATCGCTGGGCATTGTGGGAACGATCGCGCTGTTCGGGGCGGTGCCTTACATGCGCAGTCGCGAGGTCGATTGGCGCAACGTGCTGTACTTCGGCTTGCCCGGCATGGCGGGAACGTACGGCGGGGCGTGGCTCTCGCAGTACGTCGCCGGGGCCGTGCAGTTGACTCTGTTCGCGCTGGTGATGCTGCTGGCGGCGTGGATGATGTTCCGTCGGCCGACCGCTCGAACAACCATCGACGAATCCGAGCAAGCCGCCCGACCGCCCCTTGCGTGGGTGATTGCCCTGGAAGGGCTATGTGTGGGCGTGGTGACCGGGCTGGTGGGAGTCGGCGGCGGGTTTTTGATCGTGCCCGCCCTGGTGCTGTTTGGGAATCTTCCCGTGCGCTCCGCGGTGGCGACGAGCCTGCCCATTGTCGCGGCCAATTCCCTGAGCGGCTTCGTCAAGCACCTGGCCGTGCTGAGCGGTCGGCACGTGGCTATCGACTGGACCACGATGAGCGTGTTCGTGCTGCTGGGCATCATCGGCGCGCTGGCCGGCAACCTGGTCGGCTTGCGCATCAACCAGCGCTCGCTGCACCGCGCGTTCGCCGTGTTTCTCGTCGTTATGGCCGTGTTCGTGCTGGCGAAAGAAGGCCCGCGCGTGTTCACCACGGCGACGACACCTACAACGACCGCCGCCACGCTATCGGTAGTCGAGCCGCGATCGACAGCCAATGAGCCCGCCCCACCCGCTGTCCGAATTACACTTCCCAGCTTGAACCGCAGCCCGGCGGTGCGTAATACTGTCATCGAGCCCCTCGATCACTCTCACTCCAAGCCGGATGCGCCATGACTCGCGATATCGCCACGCTCGGCGGGAAACCGCGACCCAACCATCAGCGCAGGCTGCAAATCCTGCGCTTCCTGACGCCCCAGCAGAAGCTGGCCCAGGTGTTCCAGCTCAACGAGCGAGCGCTCAAACTCTTCCGCATCGGGTTGCGCCGCCGGTTCCCCAATCTAGACGATGCCGCGTTTGAGAAGCTCTACCTGCAAATGCGCCAGCGATGCCACAACAGGAACTACTGACGCACGTCATTGCGACTCTGCAAGAGCTCGGCATCGAGTTCATGCTGAGCGGTTCTCATGCCTCCAGCCTGCAGGGCGAAGCGCGGACCACGCACGACATCGATCTGGTCGCGCGGCTGAGCGTCGACGACGTTCAACCGCTTCTTGTTGCGTTTGGGGCCGATCGCTTCTATCTGAGCGAACCTGCGGTCGCGGAGGCGACTCGCTCGAAGCGGATGTTCAATCTGCTGGAATCGTCGACCGGCGAGAAAGTCGACTTCTGGGTGCTGACCGACTCTCCCTTCGACCAGTCTCGATTCGCTCGCCGCCAGCGGATCGACATCGGCGATCAGTTTGTCGACGTGAGCGCGCCGGAGGACACGATCCTCATGAAGCTGCTGTGGTGCAAGCAATCCGGCGGCAGCGAGAAGCAGTTTGGCGACGTATTGCGAGTGTACGAGCTACAGGCGGAGTTGCTGGACAGGGAATATCTCGACAAGTGGGTGCGGGAACTACAGATCGAGGATCTCTGGCAAAGGGTTGTGGCCGAGGCCGAGCCGCTCTGCCCGCCGGAGGGTCCCACCCCCTGACGCCGATGCCCCCGGTGCGGCGCGCACCGATGGTTCTCGCCGCTGAAACGTGGCTCCCGCGCGCTTGCGAACGTGTTACCGCCGACCCCGGCGCGCCCGCTGGGATTCCACCACCGTGCGGCCTTCGAGCTTGTCGAGAGTTTCCATGAAGCGAGGACGATTGCCGTACTTCGCCCGGATTTCCGAAAGCAGGGTCATCCATTCGTCGCCGCAGCCAAGCGACTGCATGATCGGGCGCATCTTTTTGAGATACTCGGCGGCCGCCGAGTATGCGGAGGGGTCGGCGTGCGGCAATTGGGCGTCCAGACTGCTGCGGTAGATCTTGAGCGCCCGCTCGGGATGCGACTGGGCCACGGCGGCCGCGACTTGATCGGCATAGGTTGCATCGCCCCAACCCCAACCACCCACGACTCGCCTTTCCTGTGCCGGCATTTTGTCGAACCAGCGCAGCACGTCGTCCGGCTTCTTGTCGGCGATGGCCATTTCCAGCAGCACTACGTAGTGGGGGCGCGGAACTCCGGCTCGCACTTTACCGCGTACGGCGAGAGGAATCAGATAGTCGGGAACCGGGAGCGTCCAGGCCGGGTCGATGCGCAGGCTCCGCGCCCCTTTTCGCATTTCGGTCCGCTGGATGGGCGAAGCCCCTGTCTCCAGGAACTTTAGCGCCGCAGCACGCACCGACTCTTCGCACTTCGCCTTGCGCGCCTGAACCAGCAGCTCATTGAAGCCGGTCGCGGAAGGCTGCTCGAAAAAGTTCAGCGCCTCGTGGGCGGCCACCACGTCCCACTGTTTGCGCCGCTGCGCCACGCCGCGCAGCGAGGTCGCCAAATGCGACGCAATGCCCGGCAGCTTCTCGCACGTCTTCTCGATGCCTTCGCGGGCCCACCGCTCGGCGTCTTCGTATTTGCGCTCGCCGATCAGGTAGTCCACCAGCCGTTCGTAACTGCCGGTCGTTCGAGCCTCGGCTTCGTAGAGCGACAGTAGCTCCTCGTCGCGGCCGGCCTTCTCCAGCGCGAAGGACAGCCAGCCACTAACGCAATCGCGGCGGTACTTGCGACTCCACGAATCGCCTTCCGACTCTCCCTCCAATTGCGACGACCGGCTCAAACGACGGGTTAGTTCCTCGACGACCGCCGACCAATCTTCCTTTCGCCAGGAGGCGTCGAGAACTTTGGCGGCGGCATCGTGGAGTACGTCATAGTCGTCTCGCAAACAGGCGTCGATGGCGAACAGCAGCTTCTGCGGCGCCGCGAGCGAGGATTCCCCGACGGCCTCAAACACGACCGACATGCAGTCGGCCACCGCCATCCCGGTCTCGCCCTCGTCGTCCGACTGCTCGATCTGGCGCATCGCCGCCTCAATGAACTCTCGCCCGAGCTTCACCACGGCGTCGGCTTGACCCAATTCGACCAGGCGTTCCAACCGGTGCTTCAATCGGCTGTAGTCGGGCGTAAACCCTTCATGGTCCCAATGGTGCTGCCAGCCGATTTCCGACGTACGCTCCTTCATTTCGCGGCGCGCCTGGGCGACGAGCCGATCGACGTCCCCCTCGCTCAGCGCGATCCGCTCGCGAAATTCCTCTCGCAGTTCTGGGAAACGCCCCACCAGCGAACACACGAGATCGGCCAGTTCCTGTCGATCCTTGGCCCGAATGTGCTCTGCGATTTTCTCTTCCCATTGGGCGCGGGTGCGCCGGGCAGGATCGCGCTTGGACTTCCCGCTCCGCCTGCCGGGCTTTGCGCGTTCGTCGAATTCGTCTTCTTCCGCGTCGTCGAAGACCCCCTCGTCGTCGATGTCTTCCGCTTCATACTGATCGTCGCTGCCGTCGAGCTTCGCCCAACGTTGATCCTGGGGATCGGCCGTCGGAACTTGCGTCTCGTCGGCCATTGCCTGAAGGTACTCGGCCACGACCGCCACGGCGTGCTTGCAACCGCTCGCGCCGACGGGACAGGTGCAACGGGAATCGAGGCGCTCGCCGCGTTTCCCGGCCGCCAGTCCTACGCTGACGATGTAGCGATCGCCCCCCATAACGGTTGCCAGCAGCCGGCCGTCATCGGCGACGGCCAGATCGTGAACCCGCCCCCCGCGCTGGTAGGCGCGGCCCCGCGAAACGCTGCGATCGCCGGCCCACCGCTCCAAGTCGTCCCAAGTCAGCGCGGTCCAGCCGTTGCCCGCCTTGCGGCCCTGGGAGGAAAGCCGCTTCTTTGATGCCCGCTTCTTCGCAGTGCTCCGTTTCATCGTTGATTCCTTTCTCTCGACAACGGGGAGCTGGTCGGCGCGGCGGGCGACGTACTCCCACGGATCGTACCGTCTGTCACTCCCGGTCGGCGGCGGCCAGCGCCCCTTCGTCGATGCGCGCGGCGAGCTCCGGTATGGCCGCGGCGAGCACGTCTTCGATTTTATCGGCGAAGACGATTTCCAACTCCGCCCGCACCTGTTCGGGCAGATCGCGAAGATTCTTTTCGTTCTCGCGTGGCAGAATGACGCGCCGCAGCCCGGCTCGGTGTGCGGCCAGCACCTTTTCCTTGATGCCCCCCACGGGCAGCACCAGGCCGCTCAAGGTGATTTCGCCCGTCATGGCGGTGTCGCCGCGCGATGCGCAGTCGGAGTAGACGGAAGCCAACGCCGTCGCCATCGCGACGCCCGCCGAGGGGCCGTCCTTGGGAACCGCGCCAGCCGGCACGTGGACGTGAACCGCCGATTTCTGAATTTTCTGGGCGTCCAATCCCAGCGACCGGGCTTGCGACAGGATGTAACTGCGGGCGGCTTTGGCCGACTCGCGCATCACGTCGCCAAGCTGGCCGGTCAGCAACATGCCGCGGCCCTTGGGCAACAGCACCACTTCGACGTACAGCACCTCGCCCCCCGCTTCGGTCCACGCCAAACCGGCCGCCACTCCGGGGCGGAGCGTGCGGCGGGCTTTTTCCGGAAGGAATCGCTCGGCGCCAAGCAACTCGGCCAGATCGGTGGGCTGCACGCTGGCGGTGTGCGTGTCGCCTTGGGCAAATCGCGTCGTGACTTTGCGGGCAACACGGCCGATCATCCGTTCCAGCTCGCGCACGCCGGCCTCGCGCGTGTAGCGACGAATGATGTGGGCCAGGGTCTCGTTGGAAATGGTCAATTGCTCGGCGGTGAGACCGGCTTCCGAGAGCTGCCGCGGTATGAGATAGCGGCGGGCGATTTCGCCCTTTTCCTCGTCGCTGTAACCGGCCAGCCGCAACACCTCCATTCGATCCAGCAGCGGACGGGGAATGTTGTCCAGCGTGTTGCCCGTGGTAATAAAGAACACCTTGCTGAGGTCAAATGGCAGGTCGAGATAGTTATCGTGAAACTCGCGATTCTGCGCGGGGTCCAGAATCTCCATCAGCGCCGACGCCGGGTCGCCGCGGAAGTCCCGCCCCAGCTTGTCGACCTCATCGAGCATCAGCACAGGGTTACGCACGCCGGCGCGGCGAATGGCCTGGATGATCCGTCCCGGCATCGCGCCGATATACGTGCGGCGGTGGCCGCGCAGTTCCGCCTCGTCGTGCAGGCCGCCCAGGCTGATCCGATCGAACATGCGGCCCATGGCCCGTGCTATCGACTGGCCCAGCGACGTTTTGCCCACGCCGGGGGGACCGACAAAGCACAGAATGGGGGCCTTGGCCTGGGGGTTCCTCTTCATCACCGCCAGGTGCTCGATGATGCGGTCCTTCACGTCGCTTAGGTCGTAGTGGTCTTCGTCGAGCACCTGGCGGGCGTGCGGCAGGTCGAGCACGTCGTCGGTTGTCTTGCTCCAAGGAAGCTCCAGGGCCAGGTCGATGTACGTGCGGGCAATCTGAAAGTCGGGCGCGGCGGGCGACATTCGCTCCAGGCGGACCAGCTCCTTCTCTACTTCCTTTTGCACGTTTTCTGGCAACTGGGCTTCTTCCATGCGGCGCCGCAGCTCCGAGGCCTCCGCCTCTTCGGGATTCTGCTCGCCCAGTTCCTTCTTAATGGCCTGAAGCTGCTGGCGGAGCATGTATTCGCGCTGCTGCTTGCTCATTTCCGTCGCCGCCTGGCTGGCAATCTGCTGACGCAACTCCAGCACCTGCACCTCGTGCGACAGATACTCGTGCATGATCCGCAGCGCCTGCTCGACTGTCGTCGAAGCGAGCAGGGCCTGCTCCTTCTCCAGACCCAAAGCGAAGATGGCGCCGAGGAGGTAGACGAGCTGAATCGGCCTTTCGACGCCTTGCAGCAGCGCCTCGACCGGCACGTTCGTTTGCGGCTGAATCAGCTCCAAGGCCCGCTGCGCCAGCGTGCTTACCTCGGCGTACAAGGCTTCGATCTCGGTATTCGTGTCGCTGGGTTCGGGTAATGCTTCGACTTCGACCTTCAAATACCCCTCTTGCTCGGCCGCGCGGACCAGCCGCACGCGCGATTCGCCCTGCACGATCGCCTGAATCACGTCGCCCGCG
>Ga0315553_10004418_pt1 | contig 10590 bp, 10 predicted proteins | sample SalMarSW160140MG_FD_203099 | JGI IMG/M metagenome (GOLD analysis project Ga0315553, IMG submission 203099) | Salt marsh sediment microbial communities from the Plum Island Ecosystem LTER, Massachusetts, United States - Salt Marsh Sediment SW1601-40 ... | reverse complement strand
ATCTTGGCCGTTTGGGTGGTTGTTTCAGCTTTTATTCTCAAAGAATCCTTTGTGGCTAAGCTTTTTAAGGCAATCTTACCAGGCGTTATAATAATTGTCTTGGCTCTCTGGGTAGCGTTGTCCGGGGCTATGTAGACATATTATCCGAAATGAACGGTGACTGCCATGCCGCTCCCCTAATCGAGTTTCGGGTAGACCCGTCCCCTACTTCTGGGCGCTGACCCGGGAGAATATAGAGACCAGGACCACGGCTGTAATCACAGAGGCGATAACGTTCACCGAGTTGAAATCGGACAGATACTCGATGATGTCGGCAAAGAGGAAGTCGATGAGCCCGCCGAGGAACGACCCGATCAGACCTACGATCAGCGCCCCCCAGAACTTCCCCAATAGAGGTTTTCTCAGGATGAAGGCGTAGAACACGGCCGTGGCAAAGCCGATGGCAAAGTATGTCAGAGCGACGTTGAAGTAATAGAACAGCATTTTCTTTGTCTACTCACTTTAGGGAAAATCTCGGTCAATTTCTCCGAGTTTCACAGGCTCGCTGCGTAGGGATCTGAAGTTGACGAAGTCGTATCCGTAGCTGACAGCATAAAGGACTATTTTCGCCTCGCCAATTTCAATAGCATCCCATATTTCAGTTGTTATATCTAGATCCCCATCGCTGAACTCGGAAAAACGTTTGTAGGAATCGGACGTCTCGTCGGGCACGTCCCTGCGGATATCGGTTATCTCTATGAGGATAGGAGGAGGATCAGGGAGGGAGGAATCGCCAGGCAGAGGATTTGGATCTATAAGCGTAGGTGTACCGTCATCGACGATTTTGGGAAACGGATCCACAAGATCGAGGGTCGACTGAACTCCAGTAAAATCAACGGTCAGCTTGAACTGATCATTATCCGGGGGTGAGCCGCCCGGCGTTCTGTCATTCGGTTGTATCCGTATAAGCGGGTGTTCGATCTGCCCCTCCTTGTCAGAACTGGCATGGATCCGGCGGAAACCGTTCACCCCCAGGTCCTGGAACTCGACGATATCGTTCGGATCCGGGTTGTCTTGGGATCGGTACATCCTGTAGTAGAGATCGAAGCCGATGAACTCCGTTTCACTGTTGTTGGTAGTTTTCCAGAACGAAACTGTCTCGCCGCTTTTAACAGGATTGCTGGGGGGGTTCAGCTGAGGGATGAATTGCTCGATACCGCAGGTGTTGAGCAGGAGAATCAGCAGCATAGAGACAAGGGAAGCGATCAGGGAACGAGGAGACGGTTTCATCGCTAAATTGATTTTACCCCTACCCTCGCCTGGATTTCTTGATTTCCACCGGTTGCGGAGGCTCCAGTCCGTCGATAACGTCCACCAGTTCGTAGATCAGAACCGGCTTGTTTTTGCCCTTGACGCGGATGTTGTCCAGCTCCCGCACGATGACTCGATCCTGAACCAGGCCGTAGGTATATTCGCTGATGATAATGTTCGTGTAGTAGGACTTGTTGGTCCCCTCGAGCCGGGCGCCAAGATTCACGTTATCCCCCGTTAAAGTATAGTCCATTCGCTGCAGGGATCCCATGTTCCCGACCGTCATGATGCCCGAATTGACCCCGATCCCGATGTTGATCTGGCGGTCCGGAGGCCACTTTTCGTTGAGTTCGCCCAATACCTCCATCTGCCTTAAGGCGCACTGACAGGCCAGCATGGCGTGATCCTCTTGGGGTAGAGGCGCGCCCCAGAAGCACATGATCTCATCCCCCACGTACTTGTCCAGGGTTCCCTCGTATTCCAGGATGATGCCGGTCATGGCGGTGAGATATTCATTCAGATGGTTTACCAGGGCCTGGGGACTCATGCTCTCCGAAAGGGTCGTAAAACCGCGAATGTCGGAGAACAGGACCGTCAGATCCTTGTCCTGGCCGCCGAGCTCAGGGGGATTGTCGATGATCTGATCCACTACCCGGGGACTGACGTAGGTGCCGAACATGTCCCGGATACGGCGTTTATCCTTCTCCTCTGTCATGATTCTGTACACGATGACCGCCAGGAAGGTCAGGAAAACGCCCAGAATCGGTGTGGAGAGTGTTATGATCTGGTTGTACAGGTCGAAGATCAGCATGACGGCGAAGAAATAGATGATGCCCAGGGCCAGGGAGAGGATCAGGGACCACACCGTTGGCAGCCGGGAGGCCATGAAGGCGGTTAGAAGCACCACCAACAGCAGGATCAGTGCGTTGCCCCAGTTAGGCAGGTAGTGGAGGAAGTTGTTCATCAGGATGGTGTTGAGGGCGTTGGCGTGGATCTCTACACCGAACATCAAACCGTAGGGAGTGGTTTTCTCGTCTTCGGCAATACCCTTGGAAAAGGGCCCCACCATAAGGATCTTGTTGCCCACAGCCATGGTCCGCGGCCAGCGGGCCGGGTCCGGATTGGGTATCCTGGAGGCGTAGCCGGCGAAAGAGCGTACCGGAAAGGTCTGATGTCCCTGGGGAGAGGCGCTGGAGGCTATGCCCATGTAGTTGATCAGCAGTTGTCCTTTGTCGTTGATCGGGATCCTGATCTCGTCCATCTGCCTGGTGACAGGCGGCTGAACCACGTTTCCCTCTTCATCCGAAACCGCGGGCCTCACCAGCAGCTGGTAGGGCTCCCAGCTCTGGGTCTCGACATTGAACTGCTGGGGTGAGGGAATCCGCACGTGTTTGCCTAGAACAACCTCGATATCCCCCAGATCCTTGTTGAAGTACTCGAGGGCAATGGCCAGGGTGATCGCCGGCAGGAAGCTGTCCCGGTATTTCCGCACCACGTAGTAGTAGCGGTCCGGTTGTTTGTCGTTGTCCGTGTCCTCGGCTTTCTGAGGAGCCTTCTTCTCCATGGTCCTGCGCAGATTCTCGATGACCTGCTCGGTAAGCGGGTACGGGACGTCGTGGAACACCTCGTCGGTATCCACCCAGGCCAGCCGGGTGAAGTTCTGCCGCTCCGCCTCGGTGAGGTCGGCGGGGGTGAGCTCCGCCAGATCGATTTCCTCCAGGAGCACGGCTGATTTCACCAGCATCGGTTGTTTCCGGTAGACCTGGTCATCATCCTCCACGAAGTTGGGATGTCCGTAGCCGTGGGCCACCCTTGCATAGGGTTTCAACGGCGGATAGATGCCGTACAGCGTCTCTACCTGGGTCCAGTCCCCCTGGATGTTGGTGATCGTCCCAAAGCGATCATACAGGATCTCCTGCCGGGCGAAGTACTCCTCCTCGGTTCCGGCCGGATTGGGTACCCGGGTCAAAACCGACTCCAGGAACACCCGCCGGTTTTCGGCAATGCTCTGAACCATGAGCACGTCGTGCTCCGGCACCGAGGGCTCGATGAAGAAGATGTCGAGGAACAGGGCCCGCTCCCGCTCACCCTGATTCCTGATCTTGGCGAAGTTGCTGATCAGATTCGCCTCGGTGTAGCGGGGAAAGGGCCAGCGGCCAAAGGTATCCAGGCTCTTGTCGTCGATTCCGATGATCAGGATATCCGGGGAGATCTTCGGATTTCGCTGTTCCAAGGTCACCCCCTCCTGAACCCGGGTTCGTCGGGCGAAATTCTTCAGGCGGAAGTTGAAATCCAATACATTGAGCTCCAGGTTTGAGATGAGAACGGTTTGTGTGGAAATAAGGAGAAGCAGGATGAATACCAGCACTCCTATGAGCAGACCGAAGTATCTGGTTTCGAACAAACTGGAGCTTTTCTTTGCCACGGAAGACCTCCCGTCTACTCGGCTATTCTGCCCTTGACTTTGAGATCGATTATACGATTTCGCCCCATCTTTGTCCAATTGCTCAGAGGGAACTCGTCCTCCATCCGGTCGTACACCTCGAAAGCGCTCTGATAATCTTCACCGCTCTCGTAGAGGCGCCCCATCGCAAACAATGCATGGGGCACCACAAAGCTCTTCGGATACCGCTCCGACAGATCCCGGTAGGTTGTGATCCCCTGCTCCAGATCGCCGGCCTGCTCGTAGGCCACTGCGGCATTGAACAGGCTGATGGGGGCCAGATAGGACCTGGGAAAGGAACCGGCCACGGACCTGTACCCCTCAGCGGCTTCCTGCCACTGCTCATTTTCGAAGGCCAGATTCGCCCCTATGAAGCCGGCTCTCTGGGCCGCGTACTGCCTGGGATAGCGCTTCAGGATCTGTTCGATCAGCTGTTCCAGTTCCTGCTGAAGCGATTCCCGGGAACCCTCTTCGCCGGCCGCCAGCCATTGCCCGTAGAGGCTCTGTGCATGTTCGGCCATCAGGGTGGATTTTTCCCGGGATCGCTTGTGCCACTCCGTCCAGCCGAAGTATGCGACCACGAATGCGACCAGAGCCATAAGGATGACGAGCAGCACGATACGGTACTTGTGCAGAAAAGCGCTCAATTGATCGACGAAGCGAGGTTTAGCCTCGGTGCTTCGCTGTGATCTTACATTCTCCGGGCTCAACATAAGCGTCTCCTTCTCATCGGTTGCAAACCAGTGAATCCCTGAACGGACGGAGCACCTCGCCCCCTAACGACTGATATTCAATTCCTTGATCAATCGCGAGAGGTAGGTTCGCTGGATTCCCAGCAGTATTGCCGTCTTGGTCTGATTCCACCGATTCATTTCGAGAATTTGTCTGACATAGTGTTTCTTAAAGATATTTACGGCTTCTTTTAAGGACCTGCCGTTGTAGGCATCCTCGGCCCTCTCAGTAAGCTTATCCATCACGAACAGGTCCGGGGTAATGCTGTCGCTCTGAGTAATCACCACGGCCCGTTCCACCGCGTTTTCCAGCTCCCGCACGTTCCCCGGCCAGGAATAGGAGAGCAGTACATCCAGTGCCTCGGGCGCAAAGCCGGTGATCTGCTTCTTGATCTCCCGGTTGAAGCGCTTCAGGAAAAATTCCGCCAGTACGGGGATATCGTCCCTTCGTTCCCGCAGCGGCGGTATGTAGATGGGCAGAACGTTCAATCGGTAGTACAGGTCCGCTCTGAATCTCCCGCTGCCCACCTCCGTTTCGATGTCTTTGTTGGTTGCCGCGATGATGCGCACATCGACCTTTATAGGTTCGCTGCCGCCGACCGGCTCGAACATCCTGTGCTGGATCACCCTGAGCAGCTTGACCTGCAGGTTCAGGGGCAGGTCCCCGATCTCATCGAGAAAAATCGTCCCGCCGTCGGCCAGCTCGAACCTGCCCCTGCGGTCGCTGCTGGCGCCGGTGAACGCCCCTTTGACGTGTCCGAACAGCTCGCTCTCCAGGAGGTTCTCCGGCAATGCGGCACAGTTCACCCGGATCAGGGGGTTGTTGCTGCGCGGGCTGTGCAGATGGATTTGTTCGGCGAACAGCTCCTTCCCCACCCCGCTTTCCCCCAGTAGCAGCACCGAGGAGTCGGTCCTGGCGGCCCGCAGGGCGATTTCCAGCTTCTCCCTTATGGGTTTGCTTTCCCCGATGAAGGTATGGTAGCCCTTGTCGGTCTGGATCGCATCCTGCAGGAGGGTGATCTCCTGCTGCACCTTCTGCAGGGAGCGGGAGTTCTGCACGGCGATCGCCGCCTGGGTGGCGAAGATCTCCAGCCACTCGAGGTCCTCTTCGCTGAAATTGCCCCCATCGATCTTGTTGATGATTTCGATAACCCCGACACAGCGTTCCTTCACCCGCATGGGCACGGCCAGGATCGATTTTGTCGGGAAGTTGATCTTTTCGCTGATATCGGAGAAGAATCGGGAATCCGATTCCACGTCGTTCACGATCAGGGATCGGTTGTTGGCCGCTACCCACCCGGCGATGCCTTCCCCCATGTTCAGGGAGAAGCGCTGGACCTCGGGCCCTTTTGCGCCAAGGGCTATCTCGAAGTACAGTTTGTTGTTCTCCGGATTGACCAGAAGCAGAGAGGAGGCATCCGCCTCCATCAGCCGGGTGGCTGATTCGATTATGGTCCGCAGCAGCTCCTTGCCGTCGGAGTACTCGGAGTTGATCAGCGCATTGATCTCAATGAGGGTCTCGAATTTGTTGCGATCGATTGCAGATTTCAACATGGGGTGGACTTTAGCCCCGATCAGTCCTTGTTTTTATCTTTAATGAAATCGGCGAGGGTTGTTTTCTCCTCTTCGGAATCGTCGTGGATATAATGCACCATGGTCTCCTGCTGAACCTGCCTTGTGTACTCCCGGAGCGACAGGGCGAGCTTTTGCTTGTCCACGTTGACGTCCGTTACCACGGCTTTGATGGTATCACCTACTTTATAACGCTCCAGAACGTCATCGATCGACTCAGTGCCGGGATCGAAGAGATTCGACTTGTTCACCAGGCCCTCGATCTCCCCCTGCACTTTCACAAAGAAACCGAAATCGGTGATGCCGGTGATTTCCCCTTCGATCACGCTTCCCCGGGGAAACGCTTTGGAAAGGGACCGCCACGGATCCTCGGTCAGCTGCTTGACCCCGAGCTTGATGCGCTGATTCTGCTTGTCGATATCGATGACCATTACCTCGATCTCATCACCCTCGTTGTACAGAGCCGAGGGGTGTTTGGGCCTCTTGGTCCAGGACATATCGTCGAGGTGCAGCAGGCCGTCTATCCCCTCCTCTATCTCGAGGAAAACCCCGAAGTTTGTGATGTTCTTGACCTGCCGCTTCAGGCGCATCCCGACCGGGTAGCGTTTGTCGATATCGTCCCAGGGATTGGGCAACACCTGTTTCAGGCCCAGCGACAACTTGCTCTGCTGGATATCGTAGGAGAGGATTTTCGTCTCCACGATGTCGTTTACCTGAAGTAGTTCCTTGGGATGTCTGATTTTTTTAACCCAGGATAGCTCCGAGATGTGGGCCAATCCTTCGATTCCCTCCTCGATCTCGACAAATGCACCGAAATCCGTGAGCTTGGTGACCTTGCCCTTGACCACGTCTCCCGCCTGGTAGTGGTCTTCGAAATGCGTCCAAGGGTCTTCGGAGAAGTGCTTCAGGCTCAGATTGATCTTCTTCTCTTCGGGATCGAGGCGGATCACCTTCACCCGGATCTCATCGCCCAGGGAAACGATCTCCTTGGGTGAATTGAGGTGCCCCCAACTCATGTCATTGATGTGTAGAAGCCCGTCGAATCCTCCCAGATCGATAAACGCACCGAAGGAGGTGAAGGTCTTGACCACCCCCTCCACTTCGTCGCCGATCTCCGTGTTCTGAAAGAACTCTTCCCGCCGGCGGCTGTTTTCCTGCTCCAGCCATTGCCTGCGGTTGACGACGATGTTGACCTTGCTGTGATGGTAGAGGCGCTCCACCAGGAAGGAGGATTTCAAGCCTACGTATTCGGCGGTATCGCTGACGCGGAACATGTCGGTTTTGGAGAGAGGCAAAAAGGCGGTTACCCCGTTGCCCAGGTCTACTTCAAAACCGCCCTTGATGCGCTTGGCGATCGTACCCGGGACCGGTTCACGCTGGTCAAAGGCGATGCGAAGGTTCTTCCAAAACAGCTTCTCATCCGCCTTCTTCTTGGATACCACGACCTCCCCGCGGCGGCTCTCGCGATTGAGAAGAATAACGTAAACCGTTTCGCCGATGGTCGGGGATTCCTCAAACTCCTCAATCGGGATCTTTCCTTCGGATTTGAGGCCGACATCCACGTACACGAACTCGCTGTCGACCTCCACGATCTGCCCGGGCACCATCTGTCCTTCCGCGACTTGGGCAAGGGATTGCAGGTATTCTTCGCGCAGGCGCTGATCGTTGAATTCATCACCGTTTGTCAATTCTATAGAGGTCATTGCCCGTACTGTACTCCCGATTGATTTATCGTCTACTCGTAACCCTGAGGATTTCCCGTACTACTCTGTCACAAACTTTATCGATGGTCAAGTCCGAAGTGTCCAGATACAGGGCGTCGGGCGCCTGCTCGAGCTTTCCGTAGGGCTTCTCTCTGTCGAATGAGTCCCGTTGCTCGATGCTGCTTCGTATCTGTTCCGGATCCAGCCCGCTGCGCTCCTCCCGGCTCTGCCGGTACCTGCGGGCCGCTCTGGCCTGGATCGATGCATCGAGGAAGATCTTCACTGCCGCGTCGGGAAAAACCACGGTACCGATGTCCCGCCCCATTACTATAAAATCCCGGACGCCAACGATTTCCCGGACGCTTTTGTTCACGGTCTTGCGGACTTCGATAATCCTCGAGTGGAACGAAGACCAACTATCGATACGGTCGGTATGAATGCCGGTCAGGGGCTCACCATTCATCATCAGCGTAGCGCCTGACATCTCGAAACTGCATCCGGCTGCGATCCGGATTACGGCGCTCGTATCCTCCGGATCGTGAGCCGATTCCAGCACGGCCTTGGAGATCCCGCGATAGAGTAGCCCTGAGTCCAGATAGCCGAAGCCTACGGCGGCCGCAGCTTTTTGGGCGATCGTGCTTTTCCCGCTTCCGGCCGGACCGTCGATCGCCACGATCATCCTGTTGCCTCCTGGCCGGAGGACAAAAACCAGGCCACTTCCTTCCGGCTGAGCCGACGATAGCCCCCCGCAGGGATTCCCCGCAGATCCACACAACCGATGCGAACCCTGTGGATTTTGCTGGGGTAAAAACCGAAATGCTCGAATACCCGACGAATCTCCCGGTTTTTTCCCTCGATCAGGGTGAGAACGACCTTTCTCGGTGTTTTATACTGATACCCCCGCAAACGATAGCTCTGCCCCTCGATGATCAGCCCCCGCTTGTAGCGCTGCAGGATCTCCTCTGGAAACGGTTTCTTGGTTTCGACCTGGTATTCCTTTTCGATTCTGGAGGAGGGATGAGACACGGTCTTTGCGAAATTGCCGTCGTTCGTGTAGAAGATCAGGCCGCTGGAGCGCAGATCGAGCCTGCCCACGTGGAAGATCCGCTGCGGGATATCCTGAAGCAGATCGAGCAGCAGAGGACGGCCGCGGCTGTCGCTGTTGGAACAGAGGTAGCCGGCGGGTTTGTTGATCGCCACGTAGACCTGCTCCGTCTCGGGATGCAGCTGACGGTTGTCCAGAGCTACACGATCCGAGGGCGTGATTTTGCTGCCCAATACCGCGGTCAGGCCGTTGACCGTTACCCGGCCCTCGCGGATGTAGGTCTCACAGCGCCTTCTGGAGCCGACGCCGCAGCGAGCCATGTACACCTGTAGTCGGATCTGTTCACTCACTCGAACTTCTCTGCGTCCAGCTCGTCGAGTTTCGGCAGGTCCGCAATGCTGGCCAGCCGGAAGGTCTTGAGGAACTCCTTCGTGGTTCCATACTGAACCGGACGGCCCGGGACCTGCTTCTTGCCGACTTCCCCGATCAGATTCTTGCTCGACAGCAGCTTGATCATCCCGTCCGCCGACACACCCCGGATACTCTCTATTTCCTGCCTGGTGACAGGTTGGGAGTAGGCGATGATGGACAGGGTCTCCAGCGCCGCCCGGGAGAGCTTTTCCTCACTGCGCTTGCCATAGCGAGGCTTGAGCATATCCCAAAGCCGCTGTTTTACGACAAACGTGTATCCCCCGCCCAGCTCCGCGATCTCCAACCCGTGGGCTTCCTCCGCGTACCTGCGGCGCAGCTCCTCGATAACCGCGCGTACCTGCCCGCGGTTCAACCCGGTGATGCGTCCCAGCACAGAGGCATCCACCGGCTCATTCTCCAGAAAAAGCACGGCTTCCACCAACGCCGCCGACTGCTCAAGGCCCATGGCGCTCCCCCGCTTCCCTTCCCTTGAGAAGAATATCTCCGAACACCTTGTTCTGAAAGACCACGACAACCGCGGATTTCACCAGCTCCAGCACGGCCAGGAAGGCGCAGATCACCTCCATGATCGAGCTCTTCTTGATCACCAGATCCGTAAACATGAACTCACCCATGGAATCGAGCAGCTCGTAGATCAGGGTTATCTTTTCGTTCACGGTCACCTCTTCGTACATGTCCACGACCCGCTCTGCGGGAAAAGAGGAGAGGATGGAGGAGAAGGTTTTCAGCAGGTCCCAGACCGTGACCTGTTCCCACAGCTCCTCATCCGTAAACGGCAGAATCGGTTGGGTGCTCCTGCGTTCCAGCGACCACTCCGCCTCCTGCTCCTTAGCCTCTATCAGCTCGCTCAGCTTCTTGTACTTCTGGTATTCGATCAGCTTGTCAACGAGCTCAATTCTGGGATCCTCCAGTTCGTCGGCAAAGGCAAACTCCACGGGCAGGAGCATCCTGGATTTGATGTACAGGAGCGTGGCAGCCATCAGGTAGAACTCGGTGATGTTTTCCAGATCGATCTTGGTGGCGTAGTTGAGATACTCGAGGTACTGCTCGGTGATCGTGGCAATGGGTATGTCGTAGATGTTGATCTCCGATTTCTTGATCAGGAACAGCAGAAGATCCAGCGGACCTTCGAAGCTTTCCAGTTTGAACTCGTGTTTATCCGTATGAGAATTATCTGCCATTGATTTTGCGAAATTCAAAAAGAGTATATGCTCAAGCTCTGAAGATGTAAACGCCTTGATCTTCCAGGCTCCGCAGGCTCTCCGCCAGGGGACGTTCGCTCTCCGGATCCCGCAGATTCGGCTCCAGCTCCAGCAGGGGGATCAGCACGAACTGCCGTTCCTTCAAACGGGGATGGGGAATACTCAACTCCTC
>Ga0315553_10004417_pt1 | contig 10590 bp, 8 predicted proteins | sample SalMarSW160140MG_FD_203099 | JGI IMG/M metagenome (GOLD analysis project Ga0315553, IMG submission 203099) | Salt marsh sediment microbial communities from the Plum Island Ecosystem LTER, Massachusetts, United States - Salt Marsh Sediment SW1601-40 ... | reverse complement strand
CCAGCGCGCGGTTCGCCGAATTCGGCCCCTTCTACACGAGCTACATCGTGTCGGCGGCGGAGATGCTGGCGCACTGCCGCGTTGCCCGGTGAGGTAGCTGGATTCGCTGGCGTACCTGAGTACGCCCGCGTACCTGAGTACGCCCGCGTACCTGAGTACGCCCGCGTAGCTGAATTCGCAAGAATTCAGCCGCGTCGGCAGGCTGCACGGTAAAATGCCCTGCGTTGGCGGTACGTGTCTGAACTGTTGCGAGTTCAGCTACAAGTGCGAACTCAGCTACACGTGTGAGTTCAGGTACTGGTGCGAGTCAGCTACTTTTCCTTGTCGGAATCGTCGCCGCTCTTGTCGGGCTTGGCCGTTTTGGGCACGAGCACCAGCCGCACCTTGGTCCCCTTGGGAGGAATGCGCTCGGAGAACGCTTCGAACACAAGGTCGGCATTAGCCTGACTGCTCTCGACGGGCAGGTCGAGCATGGCGGTGGGGAAGTTCGACACGCAGATCAAATCGCCGCCGTCTGCCTGGTAGAAGCGCTCGCCCGTGCTTTCGTCGGTCCAGAAACCGCTGCCGCCAAAGACCCAGTTGGCCTCCATGGCCTTGCCGGTCTTGGCATTGCGAATCCAGTCCTGCGCCCGGGCCTTGTGATTGTTGCCGTCGGCGTCGCGCCACAGCACGAGGACCTCGACTTCATCGCCGCTGGCGGGAACGTACTCGGGATCCCACGTCGCGGGCTTGCCGGGTTTGGCTCCGACGGCCAACAGCGCTGCGTGCACAAACTTCGCCTTGCTGTTGACGGCCACGATCGCTTCGTGCGTCTTGGTGCCCTTGGGACAGGCGAACAATTCGAGATACCCCTTGGTCAGGCAGATTTCGCCATCGACCACGACGATCTTCCGCATGGGGTCGATCCAAATGTCGTAGTCCTTCGCCAGTCGAACCAGACCGCGCGGACCGGCGGCCTCGTCGCTCTCGGGCGTGTCTGACTGTTGCGGCGAATCGGGCCCGCGGTCGAGGTTCGCCTGCGCTTCGCCTTCCGCATCGCCGCCTTCTGCATCGCCGGCTTCTGCATCGACGCCGCTTGCGGACGGCACATCGTCTTGCGCCACCGCAGCGCCGGAGAATACCCAAGCGACCGCTGCCAGCGCTACCATCCACGAGAACCGGGCGCGCGAAGATCGCATCACATTGACTCCTGTAAGCTCGCGTCGACTGTCGCCGCCAACACGCTTATCGAAGGTGTGGGCACTTGACTCACGCCATCGTACTTGCATTATAGCTTATTCATCGTTCGTCACACACCAGGAAGTTAGGGGCTGTTTCAAAACCGTCGGGGACTGGCTCATTTTGCGCAGTCCGCGGAGCAAAGTGTGCCTGTCCCCTTCTCCGCTGACGGTTTTGAAACAGACTCTTAGCCGGAGCACTGTCGCCATGCGGTCGGACACGGAAGCCGCCATCCTGCATAAAATCCACGCCACGACGACCAAAAGACGGGGCGCCAACGGCAAGCCGCGCCGCACTCCTCCGCCAAGCAAGTCGCGGTCGACCTATCCCTCCGCCCATTCTGAAAAAGCACGGGCCGCGGTGCTCCGCTGCCATTGGTCGCCGCGCAGCCCGATGCTCGCGGTCACCTACGACCCGCCGGCGGTTACGATCGAGCTCGCCACCGCCGGCCAGCCACTTTTGTCGGGCCCGTGGAACGTAACGGTGAAGGTCGACGGACGCTCGCTTCCGCCCGCCGGCTCGTGGGAACAAGTTTGCTGGCAGTGCGACTACGACGTCGATTACCTGGAGCTATCCGCACCGCTCGCACCGTCGTGGCGTATCGAGCGGCACATGCTTTTGTGTCGCCGCGACCGCTTTCTGCTGTTGGGCGACTGCGTTTTGGGCAGCGGAAGGAAGCGAATCGAGTACCAGAGCACCATTCCGCTGGCGCCTGACATGGCGCTGAAGGAGGCCGCGGAAACGCGCGAGTGCACGCTGCACGCGGAAAGGAGCGCCGCAGCCAGACGCCGCGCGAGCGCCACGTTCCGAGGTGCCGTCGCCAGGCAGGCGGGAAATGGACGTTCGAACGGCAATGGCCGCGCGCGGAGCGAAGCGCTGCGCGGCTCTCTCGCCGGTTCGCCGGGCGCCGCGCGAGCGCTCGTTCTCCCCGTCGCGCTGGGAGAATGGCGAAGCGACGGCGCGACGGGCCAGTTAGCTACCCAAGGCGACCAGCTTGCTCTGTCGCAATCGGCGGTCGGCGGGTCGCTCTACGCGCCCTTGTTCATCGATCTTGATCCGCGCCGCATCGAACAGCCGTGCACGTGGAGACGACTCACCGTCGCAGCTCGATTGAAGGCGGAACCGCCCGACGTCGCCTCGGGCTTTCGCATCCAGGTGGGCAACCGCCAGTGGCTCATTTACCGCGCGCTGGCCTGCCGCGACAATCGAACGGTGCTGGGGCAGAACTTGCTGTCCGAATTCTTCGTCGGCCGATTCCAACGCAAAGGCACGACGGAGTCGTTGCTCGAAATCGAGTAGTCGACGAAAAGACCCGAAGGGTTAGCGAGGGCTCGTACGCGCGCCATTCCACGAGTCGATTTGCCCTCGTTTACGCTTCGGGTTGCTACCGGCAGCGCGGAATCGGTGTTGCAGGAGTTGTGTCTCCATGACCGCTGCTCGCATCGCCGCGAATCTGGCAAGTGTCCGTGATCGCATGGCCGATGCGGCACGGCGCAGCGGGCGCCGCGCGGACGATGTCACGCTCGTGGCCGTCACCAAGTACGCTCAAATCGACCAGGTGCTGGCGCTCCTCGATGCCGGCTGCCGTGACCTGGGCGAAAGCCGTCCGCAGGAATTATGGCACAAGGCCGACGAGCTGGATAAGCTGCGGGCGGATTCGGACGTTCGCTGGCATTTGGTCGGACCGCTGCAAAGAAACAAGGCGCGGCGCACCCTGCCGTATGTTTCGCTCATCCACTCGGTCGAAAGCTGGCGGCTGTTGGAAGCGATCGACCGATTGGCATCCGAGCGAGGCCGCCCCACCGCCGTTTTGCTGGAAGCGAACGTGTCGGGCGAGGCCGCCAAGCATGGTTTCGCGCCCGAGGAGTTGCCGCCTCTCGTCGATCGGCTGCCTGCTCTCGCACACGTGCACGTTCGTGGGTTGATGACCATCGCAGGACTTTCCGGTGTAGCAGACGAAGCTCGCCGCGAATTCGCACGGCTGCGCAAGCTTCGCGATGAGATGCGCGCGCGGACAAGCGGAGCGTCACCGGAGCGAGTTGCGTTCGAGGAACTGTCGATGGGCATGAGTGGCGATTTTGAGATCGCCATCGAGGAGGGAGCCACGCTGGTGCGCGTCGGCTCGGCCCTGTTCGAGTAAGCGGCGACGCCTTCCGGGTAAGTTGTCAACGGGCTGAGCCGCCATCGCGTTCACGTAAGAAGGTAACGAGCCAGAACTCGATGATCCACCTCCAGCGCCATCGCGACGGTGTCGTGCTGCCTGTGCGTGCCACCGCCGGCGCGCGTCGCGCCGGGATAGGCGGCGAGCACGACGGCGCGCTCAAAGTGTCGGTTACGCAACCGGCCGAGAAGGGAAAGGCCAACAAGGCGATTCTCACCCTGCTGGGCAAGGCGCTGGGACTGTCCAACGACCGCATCGAGCTATTGAGCGGCGCCACAACCCGACAGAAGCGCGTACTCATCCGCGACGCTTCGCTTGAAGAGCTGGCAACGCGGCTAGACAACTTACTCGAGCAGCATCCGCCTGACCGGTAGGCCGCAGAAAGATCCCCGCGAATTCTTATCGCGCAAACATGCTTGTCATGTCTTGCGAATCGGGCCACCCTTGTAGAGGCTGGACCTCGCATCTATCATTGATTAGCGTGCTAACTATCGAGCGATTGGGGGGGCCTTGCAGCGTCGCATCGCGCCTGACCGACAGACGGATTGATGTCCCGCGCATGACCTGCGCTCATGTCGCACCAATCTCGTCGACTGTGTGGCGAAAGGCGGGCATTTCGGCTTGTCCCAAATCCGTTCAAAGAAGGGGACAGGCAAATTTCGCTCAGGGGGCTCCGGTGAGTAAAACTGTTTCCGATGGCTTCGAAACATGAGCCCGTCCCCCCACGGTTCTGGGATCGGCTCTTATTTAGCGCTGCGATGTTGAAGTCACCGTGGCACGTTCGCTTGAGAGTCTCGCCGCGCAAGAGCATTGCGCGCATGCTCGCGCTCTTGCTCGTTACGGTGTTCGCCGTGGCCGTGATGGTGGCCAGCGGTGGGCGATGGTGGGGACTTCTCGGCCAGCGCGCCGAGGAGCCGACCGCGGCCGACAATCACGACGAGCTTACACCTGCTCCCGTCGCCGTTCGCCGACTTGAGCAGGAAACGGTCGAGCTCACCGAAACCTGGTCGGGAATGATCCGGCCGTTCGAGCGTTTCAGCTTCGCCTTCGAGTCCGCCGGCCGTATTGAGACGCTCGGTAAGGACGACGACGGCGCCGATCTCGATCTCGGCGCGCGGGTCACACAAGGCCAGGTGCTGGCCGTGCTCGACCAACGAATCCTCTTGGCTCGTAAGCAGGAAGCCAATGCCCGGCTCGAATTGGCTCAGGACGAACTGCGCCGCGTGCGCGATCTGCACGAGCGCACGCCCGGCGCCGTGTCGGAGGTCGAGATGCGCCAACGCGAGACGGACGTAATCGTCGCCCAGGCACAGGCCGCGCAGACCGAAAAGGAGCTGGAAGATGCCACGTTGCGCTCGACGGTCGACGGCGTGATCTCGCGTCGCTTCGTCAAGCCGGGCGAGTCGGTCAACCCGCGCCAGGCGGTGTTCGAAGTCGTGCAGGTCGACCGCTTGCTATTGGTGGTCGGCGTTCCCGAATCGCGCATCGCCCGGCTCGTTGCGCGGCAGCGCGATATCGAACGGCGGCGTCGCGAGGCCGATCGCCTTACGCGAGTCGGGGGCGTGCCCGACCACGATCGAGAAGACCTTGTATTCAAGACCTACGTGACGCCGGCCGGCAACAATGTATTCAATCCACAGGCCCAGCCTCTGATCGGCGAGGTGTACCGCATTGGAGAGACGTCGGACGACAAAACGGGCTTGTTCGAGGTCGAGGTCCTTTTGGAGAACCGCGAGGGGCGCTTGCGCCCGGGCCAGATCGCGCTGGCAAAAATCGTAACCGACCGCCGCACGGCATATCGCTTCGACTCGTCGAGCGCCGTCTTCCGCGAGAACCGCGCGTATCTTTACACGGTGCAAGGGCCCGGTAACGTCGCGCCCGCGGCGTCGGACGGTGATGCTGCAACGGCGAATCTCCGTGCCCGAGTGTTCGAGCTGGAACCGGGCAATTACGTCGAGCAGGGATTCGATCTGATCGTCTTCGAGCTGCCGCCCGAGCACCGCACGATTGTCACTCGTGGGCAGCACCGCCTGGTCGACGGCCGCCCGGTGGAGATTGTGCCCGATGCGAGCGGCAACGAAGAGCCCGCGGACGCGGCTGCCCAAACGGTCAACCAGTCTGCCACTTTGGCCGACGTGCGGCTGCCATGAAAATCACCGAAAAGGCCATCGACCACCCCCGCTGGGTGATCACCATCGGCGGGCTCATTCTCGCGCTGGCTGTCGTCGCCGCGCTCGACATTCCGATCCAGCGCACTCCCGCCATTACCAAGGCGGTCATCCTCGTGGCGGTGCCCCATCCTGGCGCCCAGCCCACCGAGGTTGAGGAGCAGATCACCCGCAAGATTGAGGACAAGCTCTATCGCCTGAGCGACGTCGACTACATCGCCTCGACCAGCATGCGCAGCTCGAGCATCACGCAGGTGGTGTTCCTCGACGGCGTCGATCCCGAGACCGCCCGGGGCCAGGTGAAAGACCTGGTTGACGAAGTGCGCCGCGAGCTGCCGGCCGGTCGCGAGGTGGTGCCCATCGTCACCGACATCGACTTCGAGAGCTTTCCGCTGATGGTCGTCAACCTCGTCGTACCCGACGGATTCGACGAGCGCTCGCTCAAGCAGATCGCCGAAGAAGTGCAGGACGATCTGGAGACCGTGCCCGGCGTGGCCAGCACGCAGATTTTCGGCGGCCGCGAGCGCGAAATCCACATCGACGTGAACGTCGACCTCGCCATGCAGCACGGCCTGACACTGGGCGACTTCCGCCGGGCGCTGGCCGAATACCACGCCGAGCTGCCGGGCGGGCCGCTCGAAACCGGCGACTTTGAATTCCAGGTCCGCAGCGACACCAAGTTCCGCAACGTCGACGACATTCGGCAGGCAGTAGTGAAGCAGGAGGAAGATCGCGTCCTACGCGTCGGCGACCTGGCTGAGGTAAGCGACACCTACCGCCGGTTGAAGAACGTGGCTTATCTGAACGGCAAGTCCTGCGCCACGATCATCGTCTACAAAGAATCGAACATCAACACGCTCAAGACCGCCCAACTCTTGCACCGCCGCGTCGACGATTTGGGTGGGCAGTACCCCGCGGTGCAGTTCTTTATCACGCGCGACACTTCCGACGAAATCTCCCTGATGTTCCGCGTGCTGGGTTCGAGCTTTGTGTTCGGCGCGATGCTCGTGTTGCTCATCTTGAGCTGGACCATGGGCCTGCGAATCTCGCTGCTGGTGTTGTTGGCCATTCCGCTCAGCGCGGCCGCCGCGATCGCCTGCCTCTATTTCGGCGGCATCCCCGTGTCGAACATGGTGATCTTCTCATTCATTCTCGTCATCGGCATGGTGGTCGACGGCGCCATCATCGTCGCCGAGAATATCCACCGGCACATTGAGATGGGCGAGGAACCCGTCGTGGCCGCCAAAGCCGGCATCAACGAAGTCGCCCTGCCCGTGGTGATGGCCGACTTGACCACCATCGCCGCTTATCTGCCCATGGTGCTGGTGCCGGGCATCATGGGCGACTTCATGCGCGTAATGCCCATCGTGGTCAGCGTGGCGTTGGGCGGTTCGATTCTGGTCGACCACTTTCTCATCCCCACGCTCGCAGCTCGTTGGTATTCGCGTAAACGGCCGGCTCGGAGCGCCTCGGCTTTCCACACGGGAGTCGCGCAATCCGGCGATGCCATCGAGGCTGCCGCGCCCCCCATCGCATCGCACGGCTTGTTGGCGCGCTGCTACGCCGCGATTCTGGAATGGTCACTCGACAACCGCTGGGCCATTGTGGTGTGCAGCGGGCTGGCCGTGCTGTGGGCCTGCTTCATGCTGAATCGTATCGGCTTCACGTTCTTTCCCCCCAGCGATCGCGGTCAATTCGAGGTGAAGTTCGAACTACCGCTGGGCCACAGCGTCGAGCAGACCGTTGCCGCGTCGGAAGTCATTCTCGAGCCACTGCGCGAGCTCGAAGAGAACGGCGGCGACGTGGTGCACTTTGTTTCGGCCATCGGCTCGTCGGAAGGGTTGTCGACCCGGCTCGACAACGACCCGGCGGTTGGCCCCGAGTTCGGCACCATCATCGTGCAGTTGCTTTCGCCGTTGGATCGCACGCGGCACGAGGACGACGTGATCCGCCAACTTCGCCGCGGCATCGAAGGGAACCTGCACCGAGTCCCGGGTATGAAGTACTCGATCGTCAAAGTCGAGGAGGGTCCGCCCGGCGGCGCCGACGTCGCGGTCCGCGTCACCGGCGAGGACCACGACCAGCTCGGACGCATCGCCGAGGAGATTGCCGAGCGGCTCCACAACGTGCCCGGCACGCTCGACGTGAACACCGACTACCGCGCCGAGAACCCCGAAATCGTGGTCGACCCCGACCCGGCGATCCTCCCCTTCTACAACATCACCAAGACCCAGGTGTCGCAGGCTGTGCAGATGGCCGTGACCGGCGACAACTCCATACTCCTGAGCATCGGCGACGAAGACGTGCCGCTCCGCTTGCAGGCTGCCCCGCAGTACCGCCAACACCGCGAGAGCCTCGAACGGCTCATGCTCTCCGGACCCACGGGGCGCAGGGCCACCATCGGCGAGGTGGCGCACCTCCGCCGCGTCATGGGCGTTTACGCCGTCAACCGCTACCAGCACAAGCGAGCCGTCGTCGCGCGGTGCGACGTAGAGGAGCCAACCCGCCCGGATCAGGTGTTCGACGTGCTTCGCGCGGATATTCTGCCCGACGTGGGCTTTCGACCGGTGCCCGGCAACAACATGGCCTTTATCGGCGCCGCGGGCACGCCGGTCGAAGGGCTGCGGGCCACCTTTACCGGCGAGAACGAAGAGCGCGACAAGAACTTCGCCTACCTCGTGCGGTGCATGGTCATCGCCGTGGTGCTGATCTTTGCCCTGCTGGTATTGCAGTTCAACAGTTTTCGACAGCCGTCGATCGTCATGCTCGCGGTGCCACTGAGCTTTGTGGGAGTCATCGCCGGCATGTGGCTGTGCCATTTCCCCTTCAGCCTGGCCACGTTTATCGGCCTGGTGAGCCTGGCGGGCATCGTCGTCAACGACGCCATCGTGTTGGTCGACTTTATCAACCAGGACCGCAAGCGAGGCTTACCGCTTCGGGCGGCAATTCTCGACGCGGGCGTCACGCGGCTGCGGCCCGTGCTGCTCACTACTGCCACCACGGTGGGGGGCCTGCTACCCTTGTTTCTTAACTGGTCGGGCGGCGCCGAGTTCTGGCAGCCGCTAACCGGCGCCATTATTTTTGGACTCTCGTTCGCCACCGTGCTGACGCTCGTCGTCATCCCCGTGAGCTACAGCTTTCTCTACAACCGCGACTACCGTGCGAGTCGAGCAGCGTAGAGTCAAGAGTCGAGAGCCCGACAAGCCCACCGACTGCCGTCGTTGGGTTCCGCCCGCCGCCGAACACGCGCCCTCATCTCTGCTTGCTATCCGTGCCTCTCCGCGGGTATGATGCCGTGAGGTGAATTTCCGCTGCCACACTTGGTTCCTTCGGCTTGAGGAAGGATTTACAGACATGACTGTTCACTCGAGAGTTGCCTTCGCTCGCTTCGGTGCCGCCCTGGCTGCGGCGCTCGCGATCGTGAGCGGCTTGGCTGCGAACTCAGCGCGAGCGCTCACCGTCGAAGAAGCGGTCGAGATATCGCGCGTCACCGGGCGGCCCATCTTTGCCCTCGGCGGCACCGCCACGTGAGGCCGCTGCGTGGCGCTGATGAAGCGGCTCAACACCGACCGCTCCCTGGCGCCGCTGGTGGCACAGTTTGTGCCCCTGAAGATCGACACGCAAACACCCGAGTGGCAGGCCTGGGCCCGGAAGTATCCCCACGAAGGGACCGCCATCCCCATTCTGTACGTCGTTCGCGCCGACGGAACCAAGATGTACGCGCAAAGCAATGCGCTGCCAGACGACGCATTGGGGCCCTTCCTGCTCGCATCGCTGCGCGAAGCAGGACGCATACTGAGCGCCAGTGAGTTGGAAGCCATCCAAAAGGCCGCAGAAACGGCCCGCGCCGCGCAAGAGCAGGGCGATACGTTCGCGGCCGTGAAGGCGCTCGCCGGCCTCAAGAAGATCGGGACTCCCGGCGAGCTCGGCAGCTACGCCGCCTCGGCCATTGCGGTCGACCAGCTTGCCGCGCAGCTAAACGAACAGGGAAAGTTGGCTTTGGCCGATGCCGAGGAAAAGCTCGCCGGCGACGACCCCCTGGCCGGCGCACTGGCACTCGTCGAAGTGAAACGCATCTATGCGCTGCTCCCTTCGCTGAAGTCCGAGGTCACCAGCGCGTACACGCAGCATGAAAGGGACGCCGACACGAAAACCCTGTTGGCGCAGGCGGCGGCATTCGACCGCGCGAAAACCCTTGCTTCCGAAACCCGCACGCGGCGACAGGGCATCGCGTCGCTCGAGCGAATTGCGGCCCAGGATGCCAATCCCGCGATTGCCGAACTGGCGCGGGCGGAGTTGGCGAAACTCCAAGGCGATCCCGAGGAGCCGGAAGTCAAGTTTTCGGTGGTCGAGGTCGAGGAATCCGCCGCCGAACCGCTCCGCACCTGGACCGACAGCACGGGCAATTTCAAGATCGAGGCCAAGTTCGTCGCGGTCGAAGAAACGGAAGTCGTGCTCGCCCGCGAGGACGGCAGCACGCTCCGCGTGCCGCTGGAACGGCTCAGCGAAGCGGACCAGAACTACGTGAAGGGCCGCGCCGCACAGCCCTGACCCGCTTACAGTATCGTCATTCCCGCGAAGGCGGGCATCCAGGGAATCGGTGAATAGGCGTGCCCAAGCCCACGGACTCCTGTCCGTGGGTTCCGCGCAGTTCGCGCAATCTCACGCCTCCGGTCCCAGCGCCTTATCGACTGCCTTCTTGAACTCCTCGCCGATGTCGACCTCGAACGGCTCCTCGGGTACTTCGGCCTTATCGGCCAGGTCCTTCAGGTCCTTCAAGAACGCCTTCAGCTCGTCGTCGGTGATGCGCTCCTTGAGTTGCCTTTCGCCGTTGGGACCGGCGGTCGAGATGCGATCCATGGCCCGCTGAATCGAATTCTGCGAAATCGTTTTCTCGTACACGCCCCGCGCAGCCCGCTGCAAGGCAAGTCGCGCGTCCTTCTTTTCCTGATCGCTCAGCCCCGACGGCTCGACGTACTTCTTTTCGGCGCCATACACCATGGCCAGGGCGAATAGCGGCGATTCCCCCAGGTTGCGCAACAC
>Ga0315553_10004416_pt1 | contig 10592 bp, 6 predicted proteins | sample SalMarSW160140MG_FD_203099 | JGI IMG/M metagenome (GOLD analysis project Ga0315553, IMG submission 203099) | Salt marsh sediment microbial communities from the Plum Island Ecosystem LTER, Massachusetts, United States - Salt Marsh Sediment SW1601-40 ... | reverse complement strand
AGCTGCCAGTTCCGGCGGCGTCTCTTCCAGAACATCTTTAACTGCCCCAATAATCTGGTTTAAAGTTGGCCTAATCGCCTCAGTAATCTCAGTTGAAGTCAATTCCACAATTTTAGGCAGGCCAGTAATCGAATCGCGTCCCTTAACCTCCATTTTTTCCTCCTTAGCCAAGGGTAAAGCTGAACCAATTTTGATTTTAACTGCCTCAGCCGTTTGATCACCAATGATAAGATTGTGTCTTCTCCTTATCCAGGAAGCAATCGCTTCATCAATCTTGTTGCCAGCCACCCGTACGCTTTTATGAACAACGACCGCCCCTAAGGAAATAATGGCGGCTTCAGCGGCTCCTCCGCCGATATCAATAATCATACTACCGGAAGGAGCGGCAATCGGGATTTCCGCCCCGATGGCAGCGGCTAGAGGTTCGTCAATAAGATAAGCGGTTCTGGCTCCAGCGGCCATAGTAGCGTCTAGAACGGCCCTTCTTTCCACCTGAGTACAACCAGCCGGCACACAAATCATCACCTCAGGTTTAAAGAAGAAATTTTTACTACTAACTTTCTGAATAAAATAACGAAGCATGGCTTCGGTAACAACATAATCGGCAATGACTCCTTCTCTCATCGGCCTTGAAGCCCGAATATTCCCTGGGGTCCTTCCTAGCATCTGTTTAGCTTCATCACCAACGGCAATGACCCGATTATCTTCAATGGTTACGGCGACAACTGTCGGTTCATTTAAAGCAATTCCTTGCCCTTCTAACCAGACAAGGCTGTTAGCTGTGCCTAAATCAATACCAATCCGTTTTGCTAGCATTTGGAAATTAAAAATTTAATTGTTATTATAAACTCTCCTTGTCATTAACTGCAAGGACATGATAAAATTATATTCTCTAAATATCATCTAAACATATCAAACATGATACGTAAACGAATTTTTATCTCTTTAGCTCTTATCATCGGCATCGCCGCTGTTGCTTATTTCTTAATTAAGATCGCTTCAGGCTACCGTCTGGATTTAACTAATAGAAGCCTACGGCCAACTGGCCTTTTGGTAGCCAATTCATTTCCCAACCAGGCCACCATTCTTATCAATGGCAAAGCCATTAAAAACAAAACAGCAACAACTTTGAATCTAACTCCTGGCGAATATCAGGTTGAAATCAAAAAAGACGGCTTCAGCTTCTGGCAAAAAAAACTTTTGATTGAAAAAGAATTGGTGGTTAAAACTGATGCTTATCTTTTCCCTACCTACCCGGAACTCAAACCGTTAACTTCCACTGGGGCCGCCAATCCGGTTATCTCGCCTGACGGCAAGAAGGTTGTTTTTGCCGTTGACAGTGAAGATGAAAAAGGCGGGCTTTGGGTTTTAGATTTAAGCGAAAGGGCTTTAGGTTTAGAACGGGAACCGCGACAAATTGTCCAAAGCGCCCCCAAAGGCAGAAACTTTGCCCAAGGTAACTATCAATGGTCACCTGATTCCAAACAAATCCTCATTGTTTTAGCTAAAGAAACGGTTCAAGAGGAAAATTTCCTCTTGGATGCTGCTAATCTTAACGACAACACCAAATTGATTGATATTACTGAACAAAAAACAGTCCTTCTCAATCGTTGGGAAAACGAAAAAGAAATTCTTCAAGAGGACAAAATCAGCCAGCTACCTGAAGAACTGATTAATATTCTTGAAGAAACAACCAAAGAGATTATCTTTTCTCCAGATGAAACCAAAATTCTCTACACGGCGACGGCTTCAGCCTCTATTCCTCAGGAATTAATTCCACCACTCCCTGGAGCTTCAACTCAACCTGAAGAAAGAGATTTACAACCGGATAAAACCTATGTCTATGATTTAAAAGAAGACCGCAACTTTGCCATTAATTTACCAGAAGAAACTAAAATTAGCTGGTTCCCCACCTCTAAACATCTCTTTCTAGTACAAAATGATAAAATAAGTATCAAGGAATATGATAACACCAACCAAGTAGATATTTATTCCGGTCCTTTTGAAAATTCTTTTGCCTTTACCTTCCCTTCTGGCAATCGTCTTTTAATTCTTACCTCTTTAAGTAAGGATACCCCCCAAAACCTCTACGCCATTACCTTACGTTAATTTATTTCTTTAATTGTGGTAAAATCACTCTTAGAAAACAGCTTTGCCGCTGTAGCTCAATGGAGAGAGCAGTCCCGTCCTAAGGGAAAGGTTGGAGGTTCGATTCCTCCTAGCGGCGCTAATTTGAAAGTTAAATAAAACGGGGAGTAGTTCAGCAGTAGAACGCACGGTTCGGGACCGTGAGGTGGCAGGTGCGACTCCTGTCTCCCCGACTTTTTTATTTTAATAGTTTTAAGAATTTTTCTTCGCTATTGTAGGGCCCAATAACAGCTAAATTGAGTTTTTCTGGAGTAAAAATATCTCTAGCTATTCGCTGAATGTCATTAATGGTTATCTTCTCAATCTCTTCAATAATTTCTTGTGGATCGCGAATTTTCCCTTCTAAGAGAGTCTGTAAAGCATACTTTTCGGCCACTAAATCTGAATGCTCTAAAGATAAAATTAACCTTCCTTTGAGTAATTCTTTAGTTTTCTTTAATTCCTCCGGCCTAACTTTTTCTTGACAAAGCCTCCAATATTCATTAAGAATAATCTTAATTGCTTCATCAATTTTTTTAACATTAACGCCCGCTTGAGTAACTAAATTACCATTATCACGATAAAAAACTGAAGAAGTCCTGACATAATAAGCTAACCCTCTCCTTTCTCTAACTTGACTAAACATTCTGGAACTCATAGAGCCACCTAAAAGGGTGGCTAAAACAGCCAAAACATAACGATCAGGGTGAGAATAAGCATAGCCCCGAACCCCTAGACAAAAATGAGATTGATTGGTTTTTTTTCTTCTTAATCTCACCCGAGGCACCTTTTGTTCAAGATAGTTAGTTGCTTGAAATTTTTCTTTTTCTTGAAATTTAAGCTCACCAAAATATTCCTCAGTTAAAGATAACGCTTCTTTTTCGTCAACTTTACCAGTTTTAACAACAACCATATTACCCGAGAAATAAAGTCTTTTTTGATAATCAAGGAAATCTTGACGTTGAATCTTTTTAACATTCTCTTTCATTCCCCCAACATACCAACTTAAAGGTTTCGGACTATATAAAAGTAACTCAAAAACTTCACTGATTTTTTGAAAGGGTGTATCTTCATACATATTTAATTCTTCAATGATAACCCCTTTCTCCCGCTCAATTTCTTTTTCTTCTAGCTTTGAATTCAAAACCATGTCACTTAAAATATCAAAAGCTAAATTTTGGTGAGCCGCATTGGCTTTAACATAATAAAGCGTGTATTCCTTTTCAGTTCCACCATTAAACTCTGCCCCAATGCTATCTAAAGTACTGGAGATATCTAAAGTTGTCGGTCTTTTCTTAGTCCCCTTAAAAAGCATATGCTCTAGGAAATGAGAAAGACCATTTTTTTCTTTGGTTTCATAACGAGAACCAGCCCCAACACCAATCATGACTGTCATTGATTCAACACTTTTCATCGGCACGGTAATTAGACGTAAGCCGTTTTTAAGAGTCGTTACTTGATGATTAAACATTTTATTTCTCACATTTTCTCCGGGGCTTCAATCCCTAACAAATCTAAACCCTTTTTAAGCACCTGTGCTACGGCTGAAGTTAAAAATAGACGAAAATCAACAGAATTAGCATTATCTGCTTTCAAAATAGAAAGTTTATTATAAAAAAGATTATATTTCTGGGCTAAGTCAAAAAGAAAATTACAAATTAAATTAGGCGCTAATTTCTTTCCTGCTTCTTGAACTACTTCAGGAAATTGATAAAGGCTTCTTAAAAGACTAATCTCTTCAGCTTTAAAATGAGGATTAAAACTACTAATTTCAATCTTGAGATTTTCTGCCTTGGCTAAAACTGACTGACAACGAGCATGAGTATACTGAAGATAAGGAGCGGAATCACCCTCCAAATTAATTGATTCTTCAATATCAAAAGCAACTTCACTTAAAATATTAAACTTTAAAAGCGAATATTTAACCGCCCCCACAGCAATTTTTTCAGCTATTTTTTCTGGTGTTTTAAACTTCTTAAGAAGCTGTTTTTTAACTTCATCTAACAACCACTCGCCTAAAACAACTTTACCGGTTCGTGAAGACATTTTACCCTTTTTCAAACGTACCCAGCCATACATCAGATGAAATTCTTTACCTATTGTCTTCGGTAAAATCTGTTCTAGAGCTTTAAAAACAACTTCAAAATAACCCTTTTGCTCTGGGCCAACAACATGGAAAATTTTGGCCGGCGAAAAATCAGCAAATTGTTTTTTGGCCAAGGCTAAATCCTTAGCTTCATAGGTTGGCAGACCCTTTCGATTTAGAAAAACACGATTGTGAAGCCCATATTTCTCACCTGGAAAGATAATGGCTTTTTCGCTCTCCTGAAAAATTTTCTTTTTAAGGCCTTCCAAAACCATTTGCTTGCCTTTTTCCGCTACCTGGCTTTCAAAATAAAGACGATCAAACTTAGTTTCTAACCTTTGGTAAATCTCGTCAAAATAATCAAGACTCCACTTCCGGGTTTCTTTCCAGAGTTTGATGATTTCTTTATCTTGAGCGTAAATTTGCTCATTCAGTTTCTCAATTTCAACCTTGGCCTTTTCGTTTGTTTCATAAGCTTTATTTCCCTTAACATAAGCCTTACCTAAAAGCTCAATCTTCCCTCTTAATGAGCGTGGTCTGGCTTTTTTGAGCTTTAAAAGTCCCCATAGACACTTAGCTACATGGAGACCAACATCACCTTGATAATTAGTACGGTAAACCCGATAACCATTGGCTGTTAAAATCCGACAAATAGCTTCTCCTAAACAAACATTCCGTAGATGACCAAGATGAAATTGTTTGTGAGTATTAGGATGGGCAAACTCAACCATAATTTCCTTTTGAGCTTTGTTTTTAATTAATCTTTTTTTCTTTATCACTTCTTCAATTTGAGTGATAAGAAATTTGTTTTCTAAGGAAAGGTTAATAAAGCCAGGTTTAACCACCCCAATTTTAGCCAGATATTCCGGCAAGCCCTGAGAACGCCAGGTATTAACAATCTTACTAGCTAAATCAAAGGCTGAAGGATAATTTTTCTGCCAGCACTGTAAAGCAATATTAGTCGCATAATCGCCATAACTGTCATCAGCCGGATGCTCCAAAACCAGCTTTTTAGGATTAATTTTAAGCTTTTTTAAAACAGTACTAAGATCCTTTTTAATTTGCTCTCTTATCATCAGCTTTAGTATACCATCCCCAACCATTAGAAACAATCTCAATATCTCCTTGCTGATCAGTTCTTAAAACCTTAATCCCGGCTCTATCTAAACGCTCCAAAGTTTCTCGTGCCGGATGACCAAAACGATTTTCTCCCACGGAGATAATGGCTAAATTGGGTTTGAGTTTACTTAAAAATTCTTCACTGGTAGAAAACTTACTGCCGTGATGAGCTACTTTTAAGATTTCTGTTTCTTCTAAATTTAACTGAGATTCCACTTTTTCGGTGATATCGCCAGTAAGTAGAACTTGGGAATGACCAAATGAAAGCTGAAAAACAATCGAGGTATCATTTAATTCATCAGGAAAAGTTGCCTTTGTTAAAAGAGAATCCGATAGTGGCCTCTTTTCAGAAAGATAAAGAAGATTTTCTTTTTGCCAAAGCCGAGAATCCCCTAGTTTTTCCTGGGGCCATAAAACTGAAAGCTCCAAAGTTCCTATCTTTATCTTTTCTCCGGTTCTTGGTGAATAAAAAGAAGCCTTTTCCTCTAAAACTAACTGGTAAAACTGCCAGAAAGAAGCTTTATTATTAATCAAAGAATTAGCAACAAAGTGTCTCACATTATATCTTTTAAAAACATCAATCAAGCCGACAAAATGATCTTCGTCTGCATGGGTTAAAACCACCATTTCAATCTGTCGGTCCCAAAAAGGCAGGTGTTTTGAAAGACAATTGGAAACTTTGTTGTCTGGCCCGCCGTCAATTAAAACCTGTATTTGACCATAGGAAATTAAAATGGCGTCTCCTTGACCAACATCACAGAAAACCAAATGAAGCCGTTTGTCTGGTAGAGAAAAAACCGTTCCCCAAAGCAGAACTAAAATTAAAAAAAACCAAAAAAGAGGTTTTTTAAAAATAACTAGTTCTTTCATTTTGATTAAAACTCCTTTTGATTAAAAAACCTACTAAAAGAAGATAATAAAGAAAGGCCCACCAGCAAGAAATTTTCCCTATTTCCCAATTGGCCCAGGATAAATTACCGAAAAACTCAACGACCTTAACAAACCAGCTTAAAAAAGGCCAAGTAAACCAAGCTATCACTTGAGCCAAGAAACTGCTAAAGAAACTTAAAAAGGCAATAACAAAGCCAAAAATCATTAATAAAGGAATCAAGGGTAAAACCAAAGCATTAACTAAAGGCGAAAACCAACTAAACTGGCCAAAATTAACCAGTAAAATCGGTAAAGTTGCCAACTGAGCTGCCACTGTTACTAACAAACCTTCGCCCAAAACCGGAATTTTGCCTAAAACCGAAAGCTTGGTTAATAATAAAGGATGAAGGTAGATAAGGCCGGCCGTCGCGGCAAAAGAAAGTTGAAAACCTATATCAAAAAGTATCAAAGGCTCTACTAAAAGCATCACCATCGCCGTCAACAACAAAAACCTGCCAGGATTTACCTCTCGGCCAAGAAGTTGACCAATTAAAATCATGATAGCCATCAAACCAGCCCGAACCGCTGGTGCCTCGGCCCCAACCATCAAAACATAAACCGTAATACCCAAAACTGCGATGAGAATCGCCCGACGCCTTTTTAAAAACCAAACCGAGATACTTGTTAAGAAACCAGCAACCATCACCACGTTTTGTCCTGAAGCTACAACCAAATGAAGCGTACCCGTTTTCCGCAAATCCTGCCAAAAATTTTCCGGCATCTGGGTTTTCACTCCCAAAACGATTCCTAACAGCAAACTTGCCTGCGGCTCCGGCAAAAACCTCTTTACTCTTTCTTCAATCTGTCCCCTAGTTTTTAGGAGAAATTTTTTAAAATTAGTCTTACCAATTAAACTTTCTTTTTCTTTTAATAAACGAATAGTTGGAAAAAAAGAGATATATTGTTTCTTAAAAGGATTTATCACTTCTCCTTGAAATTTGCCAATGACTTCCAGTTTGTCACCATAAAAATAACCTGGAAAACGCTTAGCTAAAATTAAAACCGATTCCAGCTCAATGACCTGATATGAATCCTTAAGATATGGTTGATTAGTGATTCTACCGACAATTTTCACTGGTTTTTCCCCTTCGGGGATAGAATAGCGAGGCGCGTAAGCAAGCCGGAGAAAATAAAGGCAGAAAAAGAGAAGAAAAAAGAAACTAATAAACCGTAATCTCATCTTTAATTTCTTCAAAAACATTTTGAGGGATAATCTTTTTCGTCAAAAGCTCTTCAACTGACTGGTAAGGACGGTTCTCAATGATGTCTTCAGCTCTTTTTTGGCCGATTCCCCAAAGTGCATCTAGCTGTGAAGAAGAAGCTTTGTTAATATCTATCTTTTTGTTTTCTTCTTCCTCTTCTTCTGTAACTTCACCCTGAAAAGGAAGATAAATCTTAATACCGTCAGTTAGTTTTTGAGCCAAATTCAGATTCTGGGAAATCCATTCCCGGTCGGCCGAAGCGGACAATCCGCCAGCGCGGATAAGTAAGTCGTTTAAGCGAGTTTCCAAAGCTAATTCATATACCCCTGGTTTTTCTACCGCTCCTTCCAGATAAACAAACATCTTTTCTTGATTTTGCTCTGAAGAAATAATTTCAATCTCTGGCTCTCTTGGGGAAAATAATAAAAAAGTCATAAAACCAATAACGAGTAAAATCAAGCCAATGGAAGCGAAAACAACAACCGTTTTACTTTCTTCCCAAATCTTCTGAAAATCAAAAAGGATCCTCTGAAAACCTTCTTTTGGTCTTTTTCTTTTGTGTTTATCTTTCATTTATTTAGCCACTAAAAAAGCCGGCTTCTATCCGGCTTATCTACTTTCCCTTTAATCTAATCAGAAAACAGAAGCAACTGTCAAGTGATAACGAAATTAATAATCCTGCCAGGAACAAAAATAACTTTTTTAATCTTTTTCCCTTTTAAGTATTTAGTAACATTGGCTTCTTTTTGTGCTAATTCTTCGACTTGTTTTTTGGCGGTGGCACTTTTAACTTCTATTTCTCCCCTTAGCTTACCATTAACCTGAATAATGATAGTCGCCATTTCTTCTTTAACTAATTTGCCATCATATTTCGGCCAATCTTGTTGGTGAACTGAAAACTTCTGACCTAAAACTTCACACCAAAGCTCCTCAGCTAAATAAGGAGTAAAAGGAGCTAGAATTTTAACAAAGAGTTCTGCTTCTTTGGGGTTAAGAAAACCATTACTCCACTCATTGATAAATTCCATCATCGCCGCCACGGCTGTGTTAAACTTCATTTCTTCCAAATCATTAGTAACCTTTTTTATAGTTTGATGTAGTTTGATTAATAAATCTGAAGGTGTTTTTTGTTTTTTGACATTTTCTTTTGCCAACCGCCAAACGCGGTTTAAAAAGCGCCAGCAACCTTCCAATCCCTGGGTACTCCAAGACATTGTCTGCTCATAAGGACCCATAAAAAGCAAATACAACCTTAAAGCATCAGCGCCAAATTTTTTAATAATTTTATCAGGATTAATGGTATTTCCCCGAGATTTACTCATCTTTTCCCCATCCTCCCCTAAAATCATGCCGTGTTGTCTCCGGGAATAATAAGGCTCTTTGTCTGGAACAACACCAATATCATTTAGAAATTTATGCCAAAAGCGGGAATAAAGAAGATGGAGAGTGGTATGCTCTGCCCCACCAAGATATAAATCAACTGGCATCCAGTAATCAATTTTCTTCTTGGAAGCCAATTCTTGATTGTTTTGAGAATCTAGATAACGAAGATAATACCAATTAGACCCCGCCCAGTTAGGCATCGTATCAGTTTCCCTTTTGGCTGGACCGCCACATTTCGGGCAGGCAACATTAACCCATTCTTTAATCAAAGCTAGGGGTGATTCACCGGTTGTTGTTGGTTTGTATCTTTTTATATAAGGCAACTCCACTGGTAAGTCTTTTTCTGGCACTGGGACAAGGCCACATTTTGAACAATTAATAATCGGGATTGGTTCTCCCCAATAATGCTGGCGGGAAAAAATCCAGTCACGAAGTTTGTAAGCTACAGTTTTCTGCCCCAATTTCTTTTTAACTAACCAGTCACTAATTTTCTTAATCGCCTTTTCTGAAGAAAGGCCATTAAATTGCCCGGAGTTAACCAGTTTTCCGTAATCAACAAAAGCTTCCTTGTCAATCTTTCCTCCACTCACAACTTCACGAATTTCCAAACCATATCTCTTGGCAAAATCATAATCACGATAGTCATGAGCTGGAACAACCATCACCGCTCCACCACCATAAGTCGCCACCACGTAATCGCCAACCCAAACAGGTATTTTCTTATTATTGACAGGGTTAAGGCAATAAAGACCAGTAAAAACGCCGGTTTTCTCCTTGACCAATTCCATCCTTTCCAATTCTGACTTTTTCTTGGCTTGTTCAATATATTTTTTAATTTCTGCTAATTTACTTTTTTTTAGAAGTTCAATGACTAAAGGATGTTCTGGAGCCACCACTACCGCTGTTACGCCGAAAATAGTATCAACACGAGTCGTAAAAACCTCAATTTCTTTAATCTGTAATTTAGAATCAGCCAGTTGAAACTTAAGGCTGATTCCTTCACTTCTGCCAATCCAGTTCCGCTGGGCCGCCTTAACTGAATCTGGATAATCAACCAAATCCAGTTCGTCAGCCAAACGATTAGCATATTTCGTAATTCTTAAAAGCCATTGACTCTGTTCTTTTCTCTTGGCCTCAGTCCCACAACGTTCACAATGACCATTAACAATTTCTTCATTAGCCAAAACAATCCGGCAGGAAGGACACCAACCAACCGGTATTTCCGCTTTGTAAGCTAAACCCTGCTTAAAAAGTTGAAGAAAGATCCATTGAGTCCATTGATAATACTGAGGATCACTGGTGTTAATTTCTCTTCCCCAATCATAACTAAGAGCCAATGTTTCCATCTGTTGACGAAAACGGCGAGTGTTTTTCTTAGTTACTTCTGCCGGATGAATACCTGTTTTTAAAGCATAATTCTCGGTTGGCAAACCAAAAGCATCCCAACCCATCGGCTGAAGGACATTAAAATCTAACATCCTCTTTTGCCGGGCCAAAACATCCATTAAGCTAAAAGTAAAAGCATGGCCCAAATGAAGCCCTTCACCAGAAGGATAAGGAAATTCAACTAGAAGATATTGCTTTTTTCTTTTTTTGTCAAAATCAATGGCTTGATAAAGCTTGGCTGTTTGCCATTTTTTCTGCCATTTGGGCTCAATTTCAGAGGGATGATAATATTTAGCCATTTGGGACAATTGTAAAACATTTGTTGATTGTAGTAAACTACAATCAATGACCAAATTCCT
>Ga0315553_10004414_pt1 | contig 10594 bp, 5 predicted proteins | sample SalMarSW160140MG_FD_203099 | JGI IMG/M metagenome (GOLD analysis project Ga0315553, IMG submission 203099) | Salt marsh sediment microbial communities from the Plum Island Ecosystem LTER, Massachusetts, United States - Salt Marsh Sediment SW1601-40 ... | reverse complement strand
CAAGCGCCAGCCCCGCGGTGAAGTTCATCGCCGGCTTGCGGAGCTTCTTCTTGATCGGATCGGCGACGCTCTCGAATCTGCCGCCCCGGTCGGCAAACTTCTTAAGCCAGCCGTTGTGCCAGAACCGCGAGCACAGCCAGACCGCCGGGACCTCGCTGGAATCGTCCAGCGCCATCAACGTGCTGAACGGGATCTTGTACGGCTTGGCGTCGGTCGAGCTCGATGCTTTCTGAGTGGGATCGGCCAGGCCGCCGAACTTCACCAGCCGCATGCCCTTTTCCGCGATCACGTAGATCGCTCCGGTCCGGCGGCTGACGTGTACCTGCCACGGCGCCTTGACCGCGATCTCCTTGATGAACGCTCCGTCCGAACTGAAGACCGCGATGCGGTCATTGCCCGTGTCGGAGACGTAGATGTTGCCGTCCTTGTCCGTCGCGAGACCGGCCGGATCCGTCAGCCCGCCCTTGCCCTTGCCGGGCGTGTCCAGTTTGCCGATCAGCACCTTTGGCGCTGCGGACCCGTCGAGCGGGACGGCGTAGACGACGTTGTGCCGCGGCAGGACGGTTCGCTTCACCTTGCCTCCGCCGAGTCCGGTCACGTAGGCGGTCTTTCCGTCGGGCGACGTGGCGACGAAGCCCGTTCCCGCCACCTGCGTCTTCGCCAGTTGCGGACCCAGATAGCTTTGGGGCACGGTGCCATCGGTCCGAAACACCAGCAGCCGCCGGCCGCCGATGAAGTCAGGATCGGACGCACCGGGGAAGCCGCCGGCCGTGCAATTCAGCACCACCAGCCGCCCGTCGCCCGTAACCGTCGGGAACATCCGGTCATCGGCCAGCCACGCGCCGGGCATCACCGACCGCGCCATCGTACTCCCCAGCAGCGGGACCTCGCGGCCGCCGTCGAGCTTGACATGCGGCCAGCCCTTCCGCTTCTCCTCGGGCAGCCCGCCGGGGCCGGGCAACACCTGACGCAGATATTGCCCGTCGCCGTCGAACGCCGAGATGATCGTGCTCCGGCGATGGGCATACAGCGACCCGCCGTAGACCAGGTACAGCGTGCCGTCAGGTCCGCAGGCCATGCCGCGGATGTCCTCGACGCTCTGGCCCGACCACGCCAGGATGCGGTCGAACGCCGCCTGCGTGCCCAGCCCGACACGGACCTTGAAGGGAGCGCCCGTGGCTGGCTTCCTGAGGTCATCGTTGCCGTCCCAGACGACCGATTGCGAGAGCCCCGGCTTCAACGGCGCGGGCGGAGCGTTCTTCCCGCCCAGCACACCGGCGGCCAGATGGCGCACGACGTTACCTTTGGCGTCCAAGACGCAGACGGCCACGTCGGTCTTCTCACTGACAGCGAACGCAACTGTTGCGCCCCTTCCCTTCTCCGACGCCACTGGCTTCTTCGTGAACACGGGCGCGGCGTGCGCCATCGTCGCGGTCATTAGCACTGCAAGAACGGTCTTCCATATCATCGTCGCGGCTCTCCTGGTCGATTGCTCGTCCTGCCATTCCTGAACACTGAGTCTTGGATTCCCTATCTCGCGTTCACCGTCATGCCGCCAGTCTACACGCGCTCGGCGGGTAGGGTCAACCTTATTGACCATGCCGCTTCGAGAAACGGGCAGTCAGACAGGCCGTTTAGGCAAGGAGCTTCGATGCGGTGTGGAGGCAGCGTCTTGACCGAACGATGGCAGCAGGAGTATAACCTTGTGCTGTGCCCGCCACACGGGTGTGAAGTGGCACCCCGTTGCGATACCGGGTGCCGCGTTCCCTTGCCGCCACGGCGGGGCTTCCGATGAACAGGGAGCTTCCCGGTGAGAGGAGAGACAGCTTGACGGAGATATCGAGAAGAGCGTTTCTGCGAGGGTTAGCCGTCGGGGCCGGAGCGGTGGCCCTCGGGCCGGACATCCTGCGGGCGGCCACCGAGAAGCGCAAGCCCAACTTCGTCATCATTTTCACCGATGACCAGGGCTACCAGGACTTGGGCTGCTTCGGTTCCCCTGACATCCGCACGCCGCACATCGACCGCATGGCGACCGAGGGAATGAAGTTCACCGACTTCTACGTTGCGGCGTCGGTCTGCTCGCCCTCGCGGGCCGCGCTGCTCACCGGCTGCTACCCGGCGCGAATTGGCTTCACGTTCGGGGCGCTCTACCCGGGTATCTCGCGCGGACTCAACACGGACGAGATTACCATCGCCGACCTGCTCAAACGGCAGGGCTACGCCACCACCTGCATCGGCAAGTGGCATGTCGGCGGGCCGCACAAACCCTACATGCCGACCAGCCGCGGGTTCGACTCTTTCTTCGGCATGATCGCATCGAACGACTACAAGAAGGCGCCGCTCTACCGCGGCCTCGAGGTCATCGAGAAGAAGCCCGATCAATCGCAACTCACAAAGCGATACACCGAGGAGGCGGTCAAGTTCATCAAGGCCAGCCGTGAGAAGCCCTTCTTCCTCTATCTTCCGCACACCATGCCGCACGTGCCGCTGAGCGCGTCGGAGAAGTTTGCCGGCAAGTCGAAGCGGGGTCCGTACGGCGATGCCATCGAGGAGATCGACTGGAGCACCGGCGAGATACTCAAGACGCTGAAAGAACTCGGGCTGGACAAAGACACGCTGGTGGTGTTCACCTCCGACAACGGCCCGTGGACCAGCAAGGGCAAAGACGGCGGGTCGGCCGCGCCGTGGGTGGGCGGCAAGTTCAAGCCGACCGAGGGCGGGCAGCGTGTGCCCTGCGTGATGCGCTGGCCGGGCACAATTCCCGCCGGCAAGGCCTGCTCCGAGGTGGCGTCGGCGATGGACTTCTATGTCACCTTCGCCGCGTTGGCCGGCGCGAAGCTGCCGACCGACCGGGTAATCGACGGCAAGGACATCCGGCCGCTGATGACCGGCAAGCTCGGCGCGGTCTCGCCCTACGCCGAGTGCGGGTTCTTCTATGACCACAAGAACTTCAGGCCCGTGCGCAAGGGCAAGTGGAAGTACAGTAACGTCTGGAAGGACGACCGGTTGTTTGACCTGTCCAGCCCTCAGCACGAGAAGAAGAATGTGGCCAGAGCCCACCCCAAGGTCGTGGCCGAACTCAAGGCCCTGTCCAAGGCCAAGTGGGAAGAGATCCGCAAGAACAGCCGCCCTATCGGCGACCTGAAGAAGATCAAGAAAGCGGGCTCGTGACACAGCGTTCGCTCGCGCAGTCGAGTGGCGTCTGGTGATTCAGGGCCGGCGTTGAGAGTACGAAGGAGTCGAACATGGTCCGGGACGTGACCCGCAGAGAGCTGTTGAAAATGGCCGGACTCGGCACCACGGCGGCCATCCTGCCGCAGTGGGCGTTTGCTGGGGATATGCCGGCCGAGCGACGGAATCTCGTCTTTGTCTTCACAGATCAGCAGACGGTCACGGCCCTGAGCGCGGCGGGCAACAAGTTCGTGAAGACGCCGAACATGGATCGGCTGGCGGCGCGTGGCATCCGGTTCGAGAGGTCCTATTGCACCTACCCGCTGTGCAGCCCCGCGCGGGCGAGCCTGTTCACGTCGCGCATGCCACACGAAGTGGGTGTGCGGTCCAATCAAGACGCGTCGCTGCCCCCGGACACGCCGAGCACGGGCACGCTGTTCCGAGCGGCGGGCTATGAAACCGCCTATGCCGGCAAGTGGCACCTGCCGACCGTCTATCCCGGCTATGCGAAGAACCGGAAGCGGGCAGCGATCCCCGGCTTCGAGGTGTTGCCGCTAGCGGGGTCGGTCGCCAAGTTCCCCAAAGGCCCCACGAACGGCCTGAAGGTGGACGTGGCGGCCACAGACGCGGCGGTCAAGTTCATCCGTCGTCCGCACAAGAAGCCCTTCCTGCTGGTTCACTCCATCCTCAACCCGCACGACATCTGCGGCTATTCGAGGAACCAGGAGGTGTTCGCCAAGATGGACACCGGCGTGCTGCCGCCGCTGCCGGCGAACTTCAACGCCGTGGCGAACGAGCCCGAGATGCTCCAGCGGTCGCGCGTCAAGCCCAAGCCGGGCTTTCGATCCGACGATCAGTGGCGGCGATACCGGGCCCTCTACTACCGTCTGGTCGAGGCCGCTGACGGGCATGTGGGACGGGTCGTGGCTGCTCTGGAGCAATCCGGGCAGGCGAAGCGGACCCTCATCGTGTTCACGTCCGATCACGGCGAAATGATGGGAGCGCATCACCAGATCGTGAAGAACAAACTGTACGAGGAGTCGGTCGCTGTGCCGATGATCGTCTGCGTGCCGGGCGTGACCGACAAGCCGACCGTAGACTCAGAGCACCTGGTCAGCGGTCTGGACGTTCTACCGACGCTGTGCGACTACGCGGGCGTCAAACCTGCGGCGTCCTTCCTTGGCCGAAGCCTGCGTCCGCTGGTCGAAGGCAAACAGGTGGCTTGGCGTGACCACGTGGTGTCGGAGGTCAGGGACAAGGCTCGAATGGTGCGCACGGCCCGCTACAAGTACGTTGTCTACTCGGCCGGCGCAAATCCGGAGCAGTTCTTCAATCTCGATGCCGACCCGGGAGAAGCGAAGAACCTCATCGCCGACGCGTCGGTGGCAGCGGAGTTGGCCAGGCACCGCCGTCTTCTGAAGGATTGGTGCAAGAAAACGAAGGACAAGTTCGGGACGAGCCCGGCCGCCAAGCCGGGCAACAAAGGCGCTGCGAACTGAACCGTTCGGGCCTGTGGCGGCGAGGTCCGTACGTCTCTTCACGCCGCCGCAGGCACCGCTATCATCACATCACGCTCTGCTCCTTGTCCCAGGGCAGCAAGTGAGTCTCGAATCTACAGTTCCTTCACCGTCAGCTCCGTCGCTTCTTCAGGCCAAGCAGTGCGAGCCCGAGCAGCGACAGGCCGGTCGGCTCGGCGACGGGCGCCTGGTCCGGCGACGCCAGCGAGAAGACGTGAATGATCTGGTCAGCCTCCGCACCCTCGGCCCCGCTGTCGCTGGTGTTCTCGGTGATATACAGCAGCTTCTTGGCCGGGTCGTAGGTAAGGCCATACATCTGTTGATCACTTGCGCTGTTGAATCCCGCCGAATGCCCAAAGTTGTCCATGTCCTCCAGGACGATGATGTGCGAGGGATCGTCAACCAGGTCCAGCGGGCCCACCGCGTTCTCGTTGTTGTCACCGGCGTCGGCGTCGGCGACCTTCGTGGGGTCATAGAACACAATCCGCCACTCGTCGTCCTCATCATCGTACTCCAGCACCGCGATGTGTGCGTCCGTCCAGGCATCCCCCTCGTCCTGCACCCACTCGCAGGCCACGTAACTGTCCTCCCACAAGGAAGGCGTGCCGCTCAAGAACCACATCAACGTCGTCTCCGTCGGCGGCGAGGCCGATTGCGGGGCCGCAAGCTCAAAGCGCAGAGCACCGTTGTGGTTTCTCAACACCAACGTGTCATGGTCGTTCTTGCTGTTGTCGCCCACGACATACTCGATGAATCCGGTGGGTAGCCCGTGGGTGGCCGCACCGTCAATATGGGAACCGGAGTCTCCCGCATCAGTCGGGTTGCCCAGATCGATGTCGGTCTGGCCCCAATGGCCGTTGTAACCCGGGTAGTAGACCTTCCAGTCCGGCGAGCCGTTGTTTCGTATGCGAATGCCTTTCCCGCCGAAGTTGGCGTGGTTGGGGTTGTAGTCTACCGGTGCGCCCCCACCGGCCGGGAGCAGTTGAGATGCCGAGTTCAACTCGCCCCAGCCCACCACCGACGGCAGCAGCGGTGTGGCGATGGTGTCGACGAACGCCGCGTCATCGTTGGCGCAGTACAGCACGTCGCCCTCGACCGGATCGTCGTAGTACCCCAGCGCACCGCGACCATTGTAGGCGTTGATGTTGCGCGACGGGCGGTAGGCGCCCACGTAGTTCAGATCCGTCGGATCCACCGGTGCCGCCAGCACCGGGATCGCCACTACGCCCATCACCACTGCCACCACCAACGCCATTCTCAACTTAGCCATTACTGGAGACTCCTTTCGAGAGAAGAAAACGAACGGTCTGCGTCAAGTACATGAACAGTCCCCACCTACGGCGGTTTCACGCCCATCGCGGTGTCCTCCAATTGAGTTGTGTCGAAACATGTTCAGATCGATACCTTCTGCCTCCAGATCGAGGAACAAGGTCATCAGCGCGCGGCGCGCGCTCCGACGGACGTCTGCGGCGCGCGGCAGGCCAAGCACCAGCGACAAAGCGCGAGCCCAGACCGTCACGCTCCACGGACGCAGTGCCCGCAGGGAGCCTGCGCGCAGGGCGCATCATTACGGTGAGACGCCGTACGGCGTCCGCACCGCTTGTCATCCATCGACTCGGCGGACGCGGCGCGGACAGGCGCCGCTGGGCTCAAAGAGAGCGCGGGCGCGCAGTCAGAGCGCGAACTGCCGAGCCGGGATACCTACGGCAAATGGCATGCCGAATGGCGAGGCTACGTAGGTGTATTTCTTTAGTATTGGATATAAAGGTAGTTATGGAACAGTTCGCTGTGAGGCAGTGCTCGCCTCAGGCATTCATGTTGCAGGAACGCAACAAACCGATGTGGATTTAGGTCAACCGCACCGGCCGCTCGGTTATGCTGGCGGCTCGCATCGCCGGTCGGAGTGACGGCCTTGACCGTTCACTGGCAGCGGGGTTACAATTGCGGTGGGGTCACATGGAGGACGGGCGATGACGGGAGTGACCAGGGCCGCACTGGTACTGCTTCTTCTGACAGGCACCGTTGCAGCTATGGCGGCCGAGCCGAAGCCGGTCAAGTTCACGATGCCTCCCGTCGCTGTGAAGAACGGGGCGGCGACGAAGATCGCGTTCGCGGTCGGCCGCCAGACCGACGTCGAGGTCGCGATTCTCAACGCGAACGGCAACGTGGTCCGCCACCTCGCGGCGGGCGTTTTGGGCGGCAAGACGCCGCCCGCTCCCTTAAAGCAGGGCCTCTCGCAAACGCTAGAGTGGGATGGCAAGGACGATTACGGGGAGCAGGCGAAGGGAGCGCCGTTCAGAGCGCGGGTGCGGATCGGCATGGGCGTCAAGCTGGAGAGGATCGTCGGCGGAGATCCCTATGCGTTCTGGTCGGCGCAGAGCGGCCAGGGCGACCACTTCCAGTGGAAGATGGCGGGGCTCGAGGCCAAGGCGGACGGCAAGGTCTACGTGATGGGCAACGCGACGTTCTACGGCAGCCAGGTGATCCGGCAATACGACGGCGCGGGCAACTACATCAAGACGGTGTTCCCGCCGCCGGCGGACAAGAGCGTCGAGGACGTCCAGGGCTGGGGGGTAAACGTCCGGGCCGACGGAAGCTTCACCCTCAAGAACAGCAACAACTGGCAGAGCAGCTCGATGGGCAGCGCCGAAATCGCGGCGAACTACGGCAAGATTGTGGTCGGCCTGGCGCCCACGCGAGAGAAGGGGTTTCTGACGCTGCTGAGCGGGCCGAGGACGGGCCGCCGTTGTCAGTTCATAAGAGCCGGAACTGACGGAAGCCTGAAGGCCTACAAGCCCCAGCCGTTCTTCGGAAGCACCAAGCTGCCGGTGTACCTTCGCGGCCCGTGCTATACCGCACTCGCCCCCGACGGGAAGCACCTTTACGTGAGCGGGCTTCATTCCTGCCAGCGTAAGGTCAGCTATGGACGCGCCACGAGCGTGGACACGACCGGTTTCTGGCGCGACGGGCAGGTGTGGAAGATGGACGTGGCCGCCCGAAAGATGAGCGTCTTCTTCGCGCTGGATGAGAAGACGGTCATCGGGGACATGAAGGCCCGGGCAAAGGTCATCGGGGACCAGAACTACGTCAACCCTGGCGCGGCCCTTCACGGTGTGGCCGTCGACGCGGAGGGCCGGGTCTTTGTCGGCGACCGCCAGAACAAGCGCGTCGCCGTGCTGGACAAGAGCGGCAAGTTGATCCGCGAACTACCCGTCAAGTACCCGGATGCGGTCGGAGTGAGCCCCAAGTCCAAGGCCGTATACGTGACCACCCGCTACGGCGACTACAGTGGACGGGGGGAGTTGAAGCTCCTCAAGTTCAACGACTGGTCGAAGGACGCCGCTCCGGCGGTGACCTTGTCCCTCAGGGGCAACATCGGCAAGTTCCCGCAGGAGTCGATGATGGCCGTGGTCGAGCACAAGGGCCAGGTCATGGTCTGGGTGGCCTACACCACGCTGCCGGTTCGCATCTACACGGACACCGCAGCAGGCCTGGAGTTGGTCAGGGATTTCTATGAATCCGGGACGAAGCAGCGCTGCCTGGACCTCCAGCACATGCAGGTCGATCAGAAGACCGAAGACGTCTACATCGATGACGCTTCGGGGTGGTGCTTCAGAATCACGGACTGGAAGACGCCCCGGTTCGAGCTTTGCGTGGACAGCACGACGAAGAAGCGGATTCAGGCATCGAGTGTGGCCATCGACTCCCGCAACCGATATCTGTACGCCAAGTATCAGTACGTGGGCGGAGCCCGCAGGTACAAGATCGACGGAGACCGCATCATCCCGGCTCCCGTAGGTGCGTCCGGGAACAAGGTGACGGAGTCCATCATGTGCGGGTGGGGGTTCTCCGGGATCAGAGAGAGGGGCATGGCCGCCTCTCCCGATGGGGGACTGGCAACGCTGGGCATCGCGCTGACCAGGAAGGCCGATTACAGCGGGCCCGTGAATTACTGGAAGCCCGACCCGGCGAAGGCCCCGTGGCAGCCGGTGTTCTTCGAACACCATCCGGGCAAGAGACCCACCTCCGGGGGCATCAGGTTCGATCCCTGCGGCAATCTCTACGTAGGCGTGAATGACGGCAAGGTCAAGAATGTGCCGCCGGGGTACGCCAAGGACCCGACCTATCGCCGCGTCACGGCCCGTATCTACAAGTTCGCGCCGACGGGCTCGCCGAAGGACGGCTGCCTCTACCCCAAGGCGCCGTTGGCACCGGCCAAGGTCTACGACGTCCACTACAGCCCGATGCCGGGCGCCTACAAGACCCCGCGTTTCGGCGTAGACGGTTGGGGCCGCATCTGCTACCCGAGTGGGGTGGAGTCGCGGGTCGGAATCATCGACAACGAAGGCAACCGGATTCTAAGCTTCGGCACTTGGGGCAACCGCGACTCCATGGGCGGCCTCAAAGGCGATCTGGTGCCGACCAAGGACATCCCCATGGCATGCCCCAACAGCGTGGACGCGACTGACGACTACATCTACGTCTCGGACATGAACAACATCAGGCTGCTGCGCCTGGCCAAGACGTTCGAGACGTCGGCGACGGTTGGAATCAAGTGAGGAGCTCGCAGGGATGGCCAACAGAGATACGGCCGACTTGGAGGACGCGCAATGACGAGAGCAACCAGAACGGTTCTGGTGTTGCTTCTGCTGGCAGGAGCGAATGCAACTGTCGCCGCCGAGCGCGAGCCAGTCAAGTTCACGCAGGCCCCGACCGTCGAGACGGCAGACGGCAAGACGACCATTTCCTTCGCGGTCTCTGTGAAGACGGATGTGGAGGTTGCGATTCTCGATGCAAAGGGCCAGGTGGTACGCCACCTGGCGGCTGGAGTTGTTGGTGCGGGGGCACAGCATGCCGTGCCCCTGCAGGAAAGCCTGGCGCAATCCATCGCGTGGGACGGCAAGGATGACTATGGCGAGCGGGCGCAGGGCGGACCATTCAGGGTTCGCGTGCGCGCCGGGATGGGCGTGAAGCTGGACAAGATCGTCGGCGGCGATCCCTACGCTTATCTGTCGGACGACATGAACCAGCATAACCACACCGTCTGGAAGATGACCGGCCTGGAGCAGAAGCCGGACGGCACGGTATATGTGCTGGGCAACAGTTCCTTCATTGGGCCACCGGCACTGCGCGCGTACGATGCAGATGGCAACTATCTGAGAACAGTCTTCCCGCTGCCGGCCGGTATGCCGGTCGAGAAAATGAAGGGTTGGGGCATCTATACGAATCCGGACGGAACCTACACGCCCAAGTTCAAGGTGACAAATTCGGCAGGCATCTCGCAGACGCTAATGGTTGGCGACCGCATGACCGGCGGACTTCCTTCGCTGCTGCCGTCGCCGGGCAAGGACAGTCTCCTGGTGTACAAAAAAACTCAGGTTATGAAGATTGGAGTCGATGGTTCCTGCGATACAAGAGAAACACGTGCGTTGGTCCTTGAGCCGGACATGCAGAAAGGCAATGTCAAGAATGGCCCGGGAATCACCATAGCAGGGCCAGTATTCAGCGCCCTCTCAGCAGACGGCAAGAGCATGTTTCTGAGCGGTATATATAGGGGATACCAGTCAAGCGGCAACATCAGGAAGATAGAAACTGGTGGTTTCTGGCGTGACGGCACGGTCTGGAAGGTGGACCTGGCAACCGCCAAGGCCAGTGTGTTTTACGCCATGGATTCCAAAGCAGTCATCACGGATCTCCAGAAACGCGCTCAATCTCCAATCGGATCGAAACTGGGAAGCTACGCTGCCTTTCACGGGGTGGCCGTTGATCGTGAAAACCGCGTGTTTCTGTGCGACCGTCAGCACGAGCGGGTGCTGGTATTGGGTCCCGACGGCAAGATTCTGCGCACGCTGCCGGTCAAGTACCCGGATGCCATTGCACTGTCACCCGACGAGAAGAGCGCCTAT
>Ga0315553_10004413_pt1 | contig 10596 bp, 9 predicted proteins | sample SalMarSW160140MG_FD_203099 | JGI IMG/M metagenome (GOLD analysis project Ga0315553, IMG submission 203099) | Salt marsh sediment microbial communities from the Plum Island Ecosystem LTER, Massachusetts, United States - Salt Marsh Sediment SW1601-40 ... | reverse complement strand
CGGGCCAGCGCCGCGCCGACGACCGCGACGCAGAAATGCGCCACCAAAACGCCCAGCGCAATGGGTCTGGAGCGTGCCCGTAGTATGTACCGCTTCGGTCGTAACATCGTCGCCGCTTTCCTACAGAGTTGCCCGGCCGCCCGGCATTCAGGACGGCCGCCCTGCCCCGGCACGGGAATTGCGGAATTGTAGCGGCAAGTTCGCCACGTGCCAGCCGAAACGCGCATTTCTTGCGCGATTCATCACCGGCAACCGATCAATCACTTAGACGGCGTAACTATATGCATAACAGTATCTTACAGATGCTTATGCAGGCTGAATCGTGGAACGACTCCTCGATCGAGAAAATTATTCTAACGTCTGCCGGCCCTTCGACGCGTGTGCGACTGCTCGCGAGCAGTGCTCTTTGGCGGACTATTCCGGCGTCCGGCGGCCATCGTTGCCGTCCATGCCGGCGGATCGGCAGCGTTTGTGTGGGCACAGCGCCTGGCAGCCAGTACAATCCGCCGCTACATGGGTCGTATGGGTCCCCCTCTGCGGCGCGGGAGTCTGACTATGCAAGTGTACCTGGATGACGAGCTTTTCGATCCCCACACCGACGGGCAGACGACGGTGGGCGATGTGGTAGAGCAGGTGAAAGGACAGCTTCCCACTCAGCAACGAATGCTGGTGGCTATTCGGTGCGACGGTCAGGAGGTCGCCTCGGAAAGACTGGAAGACGTCCTGGCCTCACCGATCGGCTCCTACGCAAAGGTGGAGCTTGCCACGATGTCGCCGCGGCAACTTGCCATCGACGCACTCGAAGGGGCAGCCGCCCTCTTCGGCGAAACCGGCCCGATGACCCGGGAAGTGGTCGAACTGCTCAACCAGGGACAGACCCCCCGAGCCATGAAGCTTCTGGGTAGTTGCCTGGAGGCCTGGAATCAGGCTGGCGACTCGGTACGGCGGACGGCGCAGTTGCTCAGCCTCGATCTGGATACCATGCACGTCGAGCAGCAGCCGCTGCCCGAACTGTTCGACGTGCTGCGGGAGCAGCTAAACGGCGTCAAGGAAGCCATCGAGGGGCGCGATTACGTTCTGCTGGCCGACATCCTCCAGTACGAACTGCCTCAGACGGGCGAGCGGTGGGAGCGGATGATCCACGCCGTTCGCGACCGCGTGGGGCAAGCTGGCCCATCGGAATAACGATCACTGGAAGCGCCCGCGATACTGCTCGACGGGATACTTCCGTGCGTTCTTGGCCAGCTTCTCCTGCACGGCTGACGACAGGTCCATATCCAGGGCGTTGGCGAATGAGAGCACAAAGCAAGTCACATCGGCCAACTCCTCCTGTATCCGCCGGCGCAACGGCGACTCACCGAGAGTCTCCGGCAGTTGATCGCTGCGGTGCCACTGGAACAGCTCCATCAGCTCGGCGGCCTCGATCGCGATCGACATGGCGAGGTTCTTGGGGTCGTGGAATTGCTCCCAGTCGCGGGCGCGGACGAAGTCGGCTACGGCGCCGCGCAACTGGGCCAGAGTGGTTTCTTGATCGGTCACGTTTTCTCTCCAGGATCGAGCGGGTGCAAGTGATTTCCTCAGTCGCTGCCATCAGCGGCCAGTCGAAGTGACCGCACGCTACGTCAAAGGTTCTGCTCGACAGATTATGGCCAAGAGAATGGACCCAAAGCAACGCCCCAGTCAGCAGCAAGCCGCTGCTGGATTGATGCGGTTCGGCGTATCGATGGAGGCTGACCTGCTGAAAGCCTTCGACATGCTGATCGAGCGGAAAGGCTACACCAACCGCAGCGAGGCGATTCGCGATCTTGTGCGGGAGAAGATCATCGAGACCCAGTGGCAGGAGGGCAAGAGCCAGACCGCCGGTGCGGTCTGCCTGGTGTACGACCATCACGTGCCCGACCTGGCCACCAAGCTGACCCACATACAGCACGAGATCGGCAAGCAGATCATTTCTGCGCTCCACGTCCACCTCGATCACCGCAACTGCCTGGAAGTGATCGTCTTGCGAGGCCAGGCAAACCGCCTGCGGCAGATTGCCGATCAGTTGGCCAGCACGCGGGGGGTCAAGTACGGCAAGCTGATGATGGCTTCGACGGGGCGCGATCTGGCCTGAGTGTTCCCGCGCCTCTCGCAACGTCGTGGTGCGGCTGAAAACCGGGACATGGGGCGGTGATGTGCGCGGTCATGGTACCACGATCGGCTCGTTGCCCAGACCTGTCAGGGTTGCGGTGTCCATGCCCGTTGGATACCAGTACTCGGCCGTGCGAGCGCCGCTCCCGTACCCCTCGTTGGCATCCGAGTCGCCCTCATCCAGATGCGTGACGTGGCTGTCGAAGAATACCGCGTTGATCCCATTGGTGTGGCGCAAGGCCCACGAGCGAGCCGGCTCCCAACGGTAGGACAAGCTCAGGTCGGCGGTGGCGGGCTCACCGTCGGGGCGAGCCCATGCGCCGTGCGTGGTGTAGCCCAGGTCGTAGTTGTCGACGTGTAGGCCGGCCTCGCCGGGGTTCACCAACGCCCGATTGGCTCGATGGGCATCGGCCAGGAATATCTTGCGCGACGCGTTACCCACGCCGCCCAGCGTGGGGCGATATCGCGCCGGCACCTGAGGGCGCACCCAGTAGGTGTTACCGCCATGATGATATCCGTCAGACTCGACCCCACCCCTCAGGCAGACCGGCAGATATGAAAACCACTTGCTCGTGGCGTAGCTGCACGCCTGGGTGGTGGTCTGTTCGAACAGATGGATGTTCGTCGAAACCAGTCGCTTGCGGTTGCTCGGACAGAGAAACACCCCCTCCCGACCCGCTTGATAGCGCTCGACGCGGCCGCGGGGCGGCTTGATACCCACGTACGGCATGAGCGGGCCCGCCCAATCGAACGCATGGACGGCTGGCCAGACGTCGCGCATCGGATCCCAGGCGTACTGCTCAGCCGAGCCGTCCTCCAGGTTTCGGCGAGACCCGAAGTAGGCACCGTTGCCGCTGGTATGGGGCGAGCCGGGCAGCCAGTCGCCCTGCTCGCCCGAATAGGCGTGCATCGCGATGGCGAGCTGCCGGAGATTGGACGCGCAGACGGCTGACCTGGCCTGCGCCCGCGCCCCGCCCAGAGTTGGCAACAGAATCGCCAGCAGAAGCGCGATGATGGCGATCACCACGAGTAGCTCCACCAAAGTGAAGCCGCCTGCGACACCGCTGCCACGTGCGGGCGGCAGCCGTTTGGCGGCCCCTCGCCAGCCGACACTACCATCACCTCTGGACACGCGCTGCATCGCCATAGCCCTCCGCAATACGCCACGGACCATCCGATATCAACGCGGAGGCTACCGGATAAATGCGAATTGTCAAGGCCGAATGGTCGCTCGCTTGGCACCCGGTGACACCTATATGGCACTGGGCGATATTGACACGTCCACCGGCGGTGCTTATCGTCATGGCGGTATGGGGTTGTGAAGCGGCACGCCCGGGTGGCGGAATTGGCAGACGCGCCAGGTTGAGGGCCTGGTGAGGGTTAAACCTCGTGCTGGTTCGAATCCAGTCCCGGGCATTGCACTACTACACGTGAGCGGCTCTGTCCCTCCTGGTCTACGCCACGATCCCCGAGCAATCCGGTCAGGCGGGCGTGGCCGTTGCTGTCCTGCACCTAATTCGGTACACTAGAGTCAACGTGTCCGCTGACGGGAGTTTCGGCGGGCGCGACGGCCATACGGGCGTGGCGGCCTGAGTGTCTGCATGCCGCTTCGGGCCGGTGACCGCCGCACTTCACCGACACCGCCGGTCACCATCGGGGTATTTCACCTTTCCCGGGCTTTAGTTCATGCCCGCCGGACGACGGAGGAACATGTCATGTCTGGTGTGCTTTCCCATCGGGTACTTGTGGTTCTGCTGATCGGCGTGCTGGCCGCGGCGGGCGACGCCTGCGCCCAGACCACCTGGTATGTGGACGACGACGCCCCGGGCGATCCGGGTGCCGGCGATCCGACGGTCAGCGATCCCAATGAGGACGGCTCGCCCGCCCATCCGTTCGATGCCATCCAGGAGGGCATCGACGCCGCTGTGGTCGACGGCGACACGGTGCTGGTGCTGGACGGTGAGTACACCGGCGTGGACAACCGCAACCTCGACTTCGGCGGTCGGCTGATCACGGTTCGGTCGGTAAACGGCGCCGCCAACTGCATCATCGACTGTGAGTGGATGGGACGCGGGTTCTACTTCGACAGCGGGGAGACCGCGGCGGCGGTGGTGGAGGGATTCACCATCACCAATGGCAGCGCCGCTGTTGGCGGCGGGATGTGCAACTATGACAGCAGCCCTACGGTGACCCGCTGCACGTTTAGCGGCAATGCGGCGGAGCAGTGGAGCGGCGGCGGGATGTACAACGAAAACAGCAGCCCCACGGTGACCCGGTGCACGTTCAGCGGCAATACGACGGTGTACTACGGCGGCGGGATGTTCAACTATTACAGCAGCAGCCCCACGGTGACCCAGTGCACGTTAAGCGGGAACACGGCGGACGAACAGGGCGGCGGGATGTACAACTGGCGAAGCACCCCCACGGTGACCCGGTGCACTTTCAGCGGGAACGAGGCGCAAGACGGCGGCGGGATGTACAACTTTGACAGCAGCACCTTCACGGTGACGCGATGCACGTTCAGCGGCAACTCGACCGTTTACCACGGTGGCGGGATGTACAACTGGCAAACCAGCCCCACGGTGACCCAGTGCGCGTTCAGCGGCAACGACGGTCTGCTCGGCGGCGGGATGTACAACCACTACAGCAGCCCCAGCGTGACCCACTGCACGTTCAGCGGGAACAGTGCGACCCTCGACGGCGGCGGAATGTACAACTACTACAACATCAGCGCGACGGTGACCAACTGCATTCTCTGGAATGACACGCCGCATGAGATCTACAACGATGGCACCAGCGGCCCCGCCGTCACCTACAGCGACGTGCAGGATGATGATCCAAACGACGGAGCAATATACCCGGGCGCGGGCAACATCGATGACGATCCAGTGTTCGTCGATCCGGATGGCCCGGACAACGATCCGAACACATGGGACGACAACGACTACCACCTCTCGTCCGATTCGCCCTGCATCAACGCCGGGGATAACAACGCGGCTGTGGTCTTTTCCGACACGACGACCGCTACCGGCACGCAGACGTTTGTCACCGTCGCCGACCCGAACCGCTACGCCATCGATGACGAGATCGAGTACGACGGCGACGGCGTACTGCGGACGGTGACGGCGGTCGATCCCAACAGCGGGCAGGTGAGTTTCGACGATCCTCTGGCGGCCCCGTCCGAGCCGAACGCGCCGATCGGCAACTACGGCTGGGGCGACATGGACGGCGACGACCGGATCTTCGACTACACGGTGGACATGGGCGTCGACGAGTTTACGCCGGCCCAACTGATGACCACCGAACCACCCGCCGACGGTTCGCTGCCCAAGACGCAGAACAATCTCATCCTCTGCGTCTTTGACGATTCCATCACGCTGCCGGCGTCGGGCAATCCGCTGGTCATCCAGGACATGAGCAACGGTTGCGCCGACGTGAGCAACCTGTTCACGTACACGATCGACACGGACGATCCGAACGGCTGCACGCTTCAGGCGAAGGAGAACCTGATCCAACTGACCGACGGGCATTGGTATCAGATCGACTCGGCGCCTGGCTGGGCAACGGTCGTGCCGTTCCAGTTTGAGGTGTACATGCTGATCGGCGACTGCCTGCCGACTGGGCGTGTAACCCCGGCGGACTACAGCTGCGTGAAGCTGGCTATGACTGTGCGTGGTGACGTGCGTGCGGATCTGAACGGCAATGGGCGTGTATCGGCCGCGGACTACAGTGTGGTTAAAGCCAACCTGACCCACCGTGGGCCGGTCAAGCCGGCGCTGTGTCCATAACGCTGTAGCGTGAACGTTGATTCTGACAGGGCCGTCCACTCCGGGCGGTCCTGCTTTTGCGCAGAGACGCTGCTACTTATTCGCCTCGACTGCTGCGTGGAACCCTCACCACGCCTCCCGTCGTTTCGAAACTCCGGGTGAATCATGGAGTCGGCGCCCATCTACGGCTGGGTCGGTTCGCCGAACTCAATCAGGTCGGTCCTCGTCAGCGTCGTTCGCCTCCGCGACCCCGGCGCGTTGACCAGATGCCAGCACACGTACTGCTCGGCGTAGAGCGTCGAGGAAGACAGCCCGTCCACCGGCACGATCACCTCGAACGATCGCATCGCCCCCGCCGTCGCCGTGTGCAGCACCGCACCTTCAGCGGCCGTACCGACCACGATGACAGTCTTGATTCCCTTATCGACCAGGTGCTTTTCCAGGTCGGTCTTGTAGAACTTGTCCACACTCGACGCAACAACCGGCTCGCCCTCCGCCGGCTTGACCTCGGGCAGGATGTCCGAAGGCTTCGCCCCTCCCGTCGTGCTGTACGCAACGAACACCCCGGCCTGTCTGGCCCTGGTCAACAGACGCGCGATCCGCGGCACCGACGCCACCGCCCTCGGCCGACGCTCCATATTGGTGGTCCGCCTCTCGATGTCGAGAATCAGCAGCGCCGTCGTCTTGGGATCGACTTTCTGCTTGGTGACCTCCGGCGGATCGGGAGGCTTCACCTCGGACCACTGATCGATGATCGTTGCACCGCCGGCACTCGGGCCAGCGGGCGCCATAGCCGCCACAATCGTCGCTGCCCACGAGCAACAAGCCACCAGCAAACCTGGCCAAACCACAATCGTATCGGCAGTCATCGAAATACCCCCTTCCCTGATAGGAGCCCTTTACGCCTGCCCTCGCCGAGCAAACGTTTGCCCGCGAACGTCGCAGGCCGTCACATCGAACTCGGGTGCCATCCCGGCGCGCCGGGACTCGCCCGCCAGTGCCCCGCACGACATACCGTCGAGGAAACCTGCTTTTTGCCGGCAAGGCCCGGCCATCACATCGCCCCGTACTTCAGGCCCGCCTCGATGTATCGCCTTGCGTTGGCCAGAAGCTGCGGGGTGTGGCGCTCGTGCGGCGTGGCGCTGGGGTAGAGCACCATGCGCCTCTTGCCGCCCTGCTCGATGGCACATCGCACCTTGTCCTCGATCTGATCGGGAGTGCAGTGCTCCATGTCGGCGAACTGGATGTTGCCGAACAGCACCATGCGGTCGCCGACGATCTTGCGGGCGTCGGCAAACTCGATGTCGCCCTGTGTCGGCGGCTCGACCGGGTCGGTGGAGTCGACACCCATCTGGAGGAACGACCGCAGCAGTGTGCCCACCTTGCCGTGGCAGTGCACGTGGATCAGCGCCCGCCGGTCGCGAGCCTTGATTCGCTGCATGATCGCGCCGTCGTACGGCACGACCCACTGGTCCCACTGCTTCGGGCCCATCATCGGCGGACTGGCCCGCTCCACCCCGTTGAAGTGCCACATGGGACCCACGCCCTGATCCAACAGATAGTCAACCCTCTCAGCCGTGCGGGCCAGCCACGCCTCGGCCAGCGCCTTCATCGCGTCGGGCTCGGTCAGCAGCCACTCCAACATCTGTCCGTAATCCATCACACCGCAGAGCATGGCCACCATCGAGTTGATGTTGACCCCGCCGACCGCGTCGCACCCCATCTCGCTACGGTAGCGACGGTGCGCGTCGAACTCTGCCCGCCCCGGCGGGCTGAACCGCTGCGGCACGCTGAGCATCCGGTCGACGTCTTCGACGCTTTTGATGGGCTTGGCGATGTCCCACCTGGTCTCGATGCCCGCGTCCTCGTCGTACACCCACCGCAGATCGCCTTTGGGCGTGTGCAGAACCGTCGTCGCACGCGTCCGCGTCGCACCGATCCGCTCGACGGGAAGCTGCTCGATATACTCCTCCGGCGCCTCGAGGAACCGTTGATAGCTATAGGGCGCGAACACTCGCGGCGGCGGCGCGGGCGACCAGAGCGGATGTGGGTCGCAGTGCTGCTGAACCAGCCGCGCAACCTCGATGAAGTCTGGCTCGGCCCGCCAGCCGCCCGGCTTCTCGCGATCGATGTCGCGCATCGGGTGCCAACTGACGGGCGAACAAATGGGAATCCGGTCGGCCTTCTCGCCGCGATAGCAGGCCATCAGCCGTCGACTCGATACTTCCACCTCTGCCATGTATCCCTCGCAACAAGATCGCCTCGGCTCTGTGCACAAACGCCGCCGTTTGGCTATCGTACCCCAGGACGGATGGGCGAGCACCCCCCTGCCCGGTCAGTTCGCCGGAGTCAGTCAATGGCGGACCAACGAGTCGGGACAGGCGCCCGCGATGTCTTGGCCGCCCGGCACAGGTTTGCCCGAACCCGTGTTTGTAGTAGGATCGTTCGGCAATGGCCCTCGATGGCGGTGGGCCACGCCCGTTTACCGGATTTGTCTTGTCGGCGGCCATGATCTTTGGAGGGCGCTGGCCATGTATGAAATAGGTGACCGGGAAATCGCTGCGGTGGCGAGGGTCGTTCGGCGGGGCGAGCTGTTTCGCTACGGCGACCCGCGTCGCGGCCACGGCAACGAGGTCGTCAAGTTCGAAAAGGAGTGGGCCCGCAAGATCGGCACGCGCTACTGCGTAGCCACCACGTCGGGCAGCGCTTCACTGGTATGCGCCCTGGCCGGCTGGGGCGTCGGGCCGGGCGACGAGGTGATCGTCCCGGGCTACACGTTCATCGCCACAGCCCTGGCGGTCACCGCCGTCGGCGCCATTCCCGTCATCGTCGACGTCGACGAATCGTGCACCATCGACCCGAGCGCTATCGAGTCGGCCGTAACGCGTCGTACGCGGGCCGTCATTCCCGTACACATGATGGGCATGCCCTGTGACATGCGGCGGATCAACGCCATCGCACGCCGAAGGCGACTGCTGGTCATCGAGGATGCCTGCCAGGCCGTCGGCGGCTCGTACCGCGGCAGGCGACTGGGCAGCATCGGCCACGCGGGGGCGTTCAGCTTCAACCACTACAAGATCATCACCTGCGGCGAGGGCGGCGCCGTGATGACCGACCGCAAGGACGTCTACGAACGCGCCTTCATGCAGCACGACGGCAGCAGCGGCCTGTGGCCCGAGGTGGGCAAGATGGGCGCGCAGCCTTTCGCCGGCGGGTGCGTCCGCAGCAACGAGATCTCGGCCGCCATTCTCAGGGTGCAGGTCGGTCGGCTCGACGGTATCCTCCGCAGGCTGCGGGCTATGCGGCGGCAGATCGTCGACCGGTTCGAAGCCACCGACAAGGTGCGGCTGGCCCCGTCCAACGATCCGCAGGGCGACTGCGGCGTGCAGGTGCTTCTGACCACTGATAGCGAGCAGACCACGCGCCGCCTGCTCGCGGCGCTATCGCAAAAAGTCTCCGCCGGCACGCCGGCTGACTCCGGGCGGCATATCTATTCCAACTGGCGGCCTATCCTCGAAAGGCGCGGCTCGCACCATCGTCACTTCGATCCGTTCCGCTTGCCGCAGAACCGCGCCGGCAAGGTGCGCTACTCGCGGCGGATGCTGCCCCGCACCAACGAGATCCTCTCTCGCTCGGTCATGGTCTCGTGTGACGTAAACAAGACCCGCGCCGAGATCCGCCGAATCGTGGACCGATTGAATCAAGCCGTCGCCAAGCTGTGAGTAGGTTCGGCCGCTGAATCTCGCCGGAGCAACGCAACCATGTCGGGAACGATTCTAATGGGCTACGACGTCGAGACGGCCTCGGTCAGCACGGCCGGCTTTCTCCAAGGCGCCGCCCGCATGCACCGCGAACTGGACGTGCCGTGGACCATCTTCGTAACAGGCAAGACACTCGAGGCCCGCATGGAAGACCTGCGGGCCGCTGCCGAGGACGAACGGCTGGAGATCGCCCAGCACACCTACGACCACACCTTGCTCAAGTCGGTGTTCATGGACCCGCGCGACGGCCGACCGTGCCCGCACGGCGGCGGGCAAACGTACTTCCAGCCGGGCGGATCGCTTGAGCAGATCGAGAAGGAAGTCCGCACCACTCAGGACATGATCCAGCGATTGCTGGGCCGCACGTGTCTCGGCCTGACCGGACCGTGGGGATACTATCGTGGCCTGCTCGATCGACCCGATCTGCTCGACATCCTGCATCGTTGCGGCATCCGTTACCTCCGCACGTACGCCCGCGACCACCGCGATTGCCAGCCCACCCCGTTCGACGTCCAGCCCTTCGTCTACGAGCAGCAGGGCTATCCGGAGATGCTCGAAATCGGCGTTCAGGGATACCAGGACGACTTCTACTGGCAGCGCTTCGACGACCGCCGACACGGCCCGACCTATCTGGATTATCTGCTGACGATGCTCGATAGGGTTCACGATGACGATCTGGTATGGTCGGTGTGCAGCCACGACCACAATACCGAGACCCTCGAGCAGTTCGAGCAGACCAAAGGCGCCTGGCTGCGACCGTTTCTTCAAGCCGCGCTGGATCGCGGTCTGCGCTTCATGACATGCGGCGATTACTATCGATCGCGTGTGACTGCCCGCGCTTAGCGGTTTCGCCGCCGCCTCGACGCCCACCACATCACCGCCGATGCCAGCAGCACACCCGACGCAGGCTCGGGCGTTACCAGCAGGTACCCGTCGCC
>Ga0315553_10004411_pt1 | contig 10599 bp, 6 predicted proteins | sample SalMarSW160140MG_FD_203099 | JGI IMG/M metagenome (GOLD analysis project Ga0315553, IMG submission 203099) | Salt marsh sediment microbial communities from the Plum Island Ecosystem LTER, Massachusetts, United States - Salt Marsh Sediment SW1601-40 ... | reverse complement strand
CGCGTTGGAGGGAAAGTCGAGGTCATCCCACACCACTGAGTCGCCCGGACCGAGGCCCAGAGAGTTGGCAATAATGTTCGTGCCTTCTGTGGTGTTCGTCGTGATGGCGATCTCCTGGGGTGTGGCGTTGAGAAGTCTTCCCAGCAGGGCCTTGACCTCGTCGGCCACGACTAGCCAGTCATCCACGTGACCTGCCAAGCCCCTACCACGGCGCTCTAGGAAGTCCTTTCCAGCCTGGATGACGGGCGTCGGGTAGGGACCGTCGTACGCGGTATCGAGGTAGATCCGCTCTGCGGTCACGGGGAAATCGGATCGGATCTTAGCGTTCATCGCCGCTCCTGTCCGTGTGGGAGCCTGTGTGCCGCCCCGTCGTGAGCACGCTGCGGGGACTCCATCGCCAGGAAGAATCCGCTCCATGCACTGCAATAGGGCAACACCTCTGTGCTCCGTGCCTGGATACTACAACGCTGCACCGATCAGTCGTCATCGGCGCTGTCCCTCTCCAGCTCGGTGAGATAATTGTAGATCGTCTTTTCGGTCACCCCCAGGCGCTCGGCCACCAAGGGTACCGATCTCCTGAGCTGGAATATCCCTCTCTCCTCCAAGATGCCCACCGCTCTCTTCCGGTCACGCTTGGTCATCAGAGACACAGGCTTCCCAATGCGCTTCACGGACTCTGCAATGATCGCATCCAGCATGTTGCCCAGATCGTCCGAGAAGAACTCGGTCACCTCGGACTTCTGTTCATAGGAGGAGAGGTTGCGCAAGAACCCCTCGAAGAGCAGTACGGGCGTCAGATTGAGATTCACACAGAAAGCCAGAAACGGCTCGCCGTTCTCGTCGTGCAAGAAGATGGAGCTGGAGCGAAGAGTCTTGCCATCTGCTGTGTAGCTGGTGTAATTGATCAGCGGTTCCGTTTGGCCAGCGCGCAGCTTGGCGAGGCCCAGATCAGTGATGTGTCCTCCCACACTCCTGCCGGTGACATCGCCGGTGATGGCGACGATAGAATGCTCCAGGTCACCGGAGACGTCGTGCACCACCACCTCGCACCACTCCCCTAGCGTGGCGGAAAGCATCTGGCCAACGCTTTCCAGGAGTTCGAAGACCTCCTCCTTCTTCAGACGATCCAGATTGCCCAGCCTGATCATCCTCCCCCTCCCTGTCGAGATTGATCGAGACGCTCCATCCACACTGGCAGACATCCTAGCTTGCGACCACCACGAACGACAAGAGTGATCCGATTCTCGATTCCCAGTCGCTCAACAGAAACTACACATATCACGAAGCTATTTCACACTCTATGCTGACCAGTATACTGTCTTTTTCATCGTTTGTCAAGACCCTACCCCTGACGGCCGTGTTGAACGCGCCGTTCGTTCAGCGACACTGAAGTAGTTTCATCTTCGTCAGTCATGATTGCAGAACCAAATTCGCAGTTTGTCGTTCTTCTCCACCGTCCGACCTGCACCACGATAGATGTCCCATCAGTGTTCCCGCGTCCAGGCGCGAGTACGCAGCACGTGTGGTGAGTCCTGGATGCGTACTCTCCTCCCGGCCACCGGCCACGCTCCTACTGTTTCTGCGATCTACACCAGTGTCGAGGCCAGCCTGCCTCGTGGCGCATGGCTGCACCATCGTGTATGCTTACTCCGCACCCCAGAGGACCCAAAGCTGGGACCCTTGGGCCGAGGTACCGTGAACGGCGTGTCACCCGGCCAGAGTGAACCGTCGAGCTTTTTGCGGAATCGCACTGTGTGAACCCCCGTGCGCCTTAGAAAAGGACGGACGACTGCTATGACTGATCTGCGAATAGAACAGATCCCCCTTGGCGATGACCGCCTGCAGGAGTTCGTGGAGGTGCCCTGGCGCCTCTACCGCGGCGATCCCTTCTGGACCCCGCCCCTCCGGGGCGAGTACCTCGGCAGCAAGCTACTGGGCTTGCCTGGGCTGCTGACGACCAAGCACCCCTACCATGAGGACGCAGAGGTGACCCATTTCCTGGCCCGAAGGGGTCCGGAGCTGCTGGGCCGCGTGTCCGCTGCCATCAATCGTCGCTTCAACGAGTACCATGAAACCCAGATCGGGTTCTTCGGGTTCTTCGAGACCGTGGAGGACTTCGACGTTGCCTCCAAGCTCCTCGACGCGGCTCGCTCGTGGGTAGAGAAGCGGGGCATGAAGGTGCTCCGGGGCCCTGGAGAGTACTCCAACGCTACGCACGAGAGGCAGGGAGTGTTGGTCTACGGCTTCGACTCCCCACCTACGGTGGAGTTGACCCACAACCCACCCTACTACGCAGAGTTGCTGGAGCGGTACGGATTCCATAAAGCCAAGGACTACCACGCCTATGCTATGGAGGAGTTCAGCCCCGAGCGCCCGGCGCGGCTGGCCCGCATCGCGGAGCGGGTGCGGACCCGGTCCAAGATCACCATCCGCACGGCGAATCTGGACTTGCTGGACGAGGAGATTCGGTTACTGGTCAAGATCTACAACGAAGCGTGGGCCCGCAACTGGGGGTTCCTACCGCTCACCGACGCTGAGGCGCACGCCCTGGCCGAGACGTTACGACCGGTGCTCATTCCCGAGCTGTTACTCTTCGCCTTCGTCGACGGTGAACCCGCCGCGGTCCTAGGTGCGCTGCCCGACCTCTACGTCCCGCTGAGGCCGCGCTGGCGCTGGCCCCTGGATACGGACCTGGTGCGCACGTTGCGCGTGCTTCGGCAGCGCAGGCGCATCACGCGACTGCGGGCCATGTTCATGGGGGTGCGGCCGGGGTTCAGACAGATCGGCGCCGACGCCCTGCTCTTCTACGAGCTGTACAAGGCCGCCCTGCCCATGGGCTTCACCATGGTGGAAGGCTCCATGATGCTGGAGGACAACGAGAGCATCACTCGCATCACCAACGCCATGGGCATGCACCACTACAAGACCTGGCGCGTCTACGACATGGAGCTGTGAGTCTGCGTGGTTCTGGAGCCCTCCCACGTTGCGCACATGTCGCGGAGGAAGGGCACCCGCCTAGCAGCTCACGACGACAAAGAAAGGGACACGATGGCCGCACAGAGTGAATGGGAACGATTCTTCAACTTTCATGCGCCGCAATACATGGACAACCCCTTCACACAGGACACCCTGGCCGAGGTGGACTTCCTCATCGATGAGCTCAGTCTGGAGCCAGGGAGCTGGATTCTCGACGTGGGCTGTGGGACAGGACGTCATGCCATTGAACTGGCCAAGCGAGGGTACCAGGTGACCGGAGTGGACATTTCGGCAGGTATGCTGGCTTTGGCGGAGAAGACGGCGAGCGAAGTCGGTGTCTCCGTCGAATGGATGCAGGCCGACGCCACGGAGTTCTCCACATCCAGATCCTACGATGCGGCGATCTGCCTGTGTGAGGGAGCTTTCGGCCTGCTGAACGTGGGCGAGGACCCCGGGGACCACGACCTGCGCATCCTGCGCCGTATCCACGCCGCCCTCAAGCCTGGAGGACGGCTCGTGATGACGACCCTCAACGGGCTGGCGAAGATTCGACGGTGCACTCAAGAGGACGTACAGAGCGGGAGGTTCGATCCCCTGACGATGGTCGAGGTCTTGACCATGGAGGTAGAGACCGAGCAGGGCAAGGAGGAAGTGACCCTAGCAGAACGTGGGTATCTGCCGCAGGAACTCTCGAGACTCTTCCATGAGGCAGGACTGGAGGTCGAGCACATCTGGGGCGGCACTGCGGGGCAATGGGGACACCGCCAGATAGATCTCGACGAGATGGAGGTCATGGTTGTGGCCCAGAAGCCCGTCGACGCCACATGACTACGCCGCCGGACACGATGCCCTCGGCCGGCAGCAGGATCGCCACAAGCCTCGATCACACCCCACACAGCCAGTCACGTCCCACAGGATCACCCATCACCCACCGGTGACCTCCGACACGATCTCGCCTGCCACGTGACGTAGGCCAGAGGTGGCCCAAAGATCAACAACACCGCGGTCAGGTTCATACCCAGAGAGTTCCCGGCGATCATGTAGGGGAAGAACCATAGTAGGAAGAAGATGTACACCATGTAGTTCCAGGTGGCCGAATAGGAGAACAGCATCGTCAGCCTCGCTGTTCCCACCGATGGCACCAGGGCCCCCAGCGCCACGACCCAGACCACATACCAAGGCTGGAACCACAGGACAGCCACGCACAGGAAGACGAGGACCGTCCAGAAGAGACCTTCGAGGAACTGGCGCGTCTCGCCCCTCAGTGTGAGAAGCCGCCACACGTAGAACAGGCCGAACACTCCCAGCGCCGCCGAACGCACCACACTCCGGGCCAGCTCAGCATCCTCCACCCAGTGGCGCAGCGTCAACACGGCCACCGTGGCGAACGACGACGTGAACAGGCTCTCCCGCGCCAACCAGCCCAGCGAGCCCAGACCGTCCCATAGCGGTAGGTGAAGTAGGACTACCGTGACGATAGCCAGGCCCACGCCCCTCGCCACAGCGGCCATCCGGTTCTTCTCCTCGGATAGCGCATGCCACCCTCCCACGACGAACAAGGGCACCACGATGACCATGGGCATCTTCACCAGACAGGAGAGAGCGGAGACCACAACCGCCAGGGAGTAGTGGCCTCGAACGAAGAGATAGACGGCCAGCAAGACGGGAAGCATGACCACCACGTCGTTGTGAGCGCCCCCCGCACTCTCGAACAGCACCAGAGGGTTCCAGGCATAGAGCACCGTGCCCGCCAACGCGTACGTCGGACGCCAGTGCCTCAGAATACTGTAGATGAGCCCTGAGTTCACCAGATGAACGGCCAGGGCCAGGGCTTTGAACAGCAGCAGGTAGGATAGCAAGCTGGGGCCGCTCAGCACAGCTAGAGGAACGGAGACGTAGGTCCACAGCGGCCCATAGGGAGAGGTGATGTGTGGCCAGGCCGAATACCTCACGAAAGGGTCATCGGGGAAGTCAAGCGGCCGGTATAGATGAGGATTGGCGCCGTGATCTACCGTGATCCTGGCGTACGCGACGTACTCGAAAACGTCGGCTGCGGTGATGGGATACACGAGGACGAGTGCCAGTCCGCAGAGAAACGTGAACAGCAGGACCACGAGCAGCCCCTTCCACGAGGAGCGCCCTCGGCACAGCACGTACGCCGCGTAACAGATGCCGAAGAGCAGCAGGAAGGCCACGGCGAAATCACGGGCCGCCTCGTGACTCCGATCGGTTAGCTTGCCCAGGTCGAGGAGAGGCACGGCGTAGTAGGCAAGCAGCGGATATGGTCTGAGGAAGAAGTGTAAGTACAGCGCTTGGGACGCCAGGCCGAAGACGGCGAGCCACGACCATCGCCAGCTCGCTGGCCACGCAGCGCTCCAGCCGGAGAGGGGTCTCCTCAAGTTCGTCCCAGCCCTCCTCCCTGGGCTTCCAGCGACGCCACACGCTGGCTCGTCTCGGACAGCATGCTGCTCTGCCCTCCAGGAGTCGCCCGTGGACGCGCTTACTCGCGCAGTTTGGCGCCCAGCTCCCTTTCCAGGCCGTTCACGATCTTGGCGTGGACCTTGGCCACCTGCTTGTCGGTCAGAGTACGCTCCTCGTGCCTATAGGTCAGCGAGTAGGCCAGACTCTTCTTGCCCTTCGGCACCTGCTCACCCCGGTACACGTCGAAGAGGGTGATCTTGTGCAGCAGTCCCCCTCCCCCTCGCTGGATCAACTCCTCCACCCGTTGTGCAGACACTCCCTCATCCACGATGATGGAGAGGTCCTGGCTGACAGACGGGAAGCGGGGTAAGGGCTGGAGATGACGGATAGACTCGACTCGAGCCAACAACTCCTCCAGGTCCAGCTCCAGCAGGCAGACAGGCTGAGCTGGGAGATCGAAGCTTTCCCTGACCGCCGGATCCACCTCTCCGAACACGCCGATCTGCACCTCCCCAAGCAGCAGGTTGGCCGCAGCGCCACTGTGGAAGGTGGTGGGATGATCCGCAGGCGTGAAACTCCTGTCCACCAGGCCCAGGCGATCCAGAAGGGTCTCCACCACGCCTTTCAGATCGTAGAAGCCGAAACGATGCCTGCCCTCGCTGAGCCAGGAACGCTCGTCTCGTTGCCCGGTCATGGCCACACACAAACGCCTGGGCTCTTCGGGTAGTTCCTCGCCCGCATGCGGAAGGTAGACGCGTCCGATCTCGAACAACGCCACCCGCTCCCTGTAGCGCAGATTGTCCCTCAGCGCCTCCAGCAGGCTCGACATCAGCGATCGGCGCATGAACTCCCGCTCAGAGGTCAACGGGTTGGCGATCCTGACGAAGTCCTGCGGATCAGGGGCCGGCCCTCCAGGCTCCACGTCGCCGTAGCTCTCCAGGTCGCCCAGGGAGTAGGTGATGACCTCGGTAAGCCCGCATCCCACCAGAATGTCCCGGACGAGCTCTTCGCCCTCCAGGGAGTAGTCGCGTTGCTGCGGAGGCAACTCGTCTGCCATGAGAGTCGTGGGCAGCCTGTCGTAGCCCCAGACGCGTGCCACGTCCTCTATCAGATCGGCGGGGACGGAGACATCCAACCTGTGATAGGGCACACCTGCCCGGATCACTCCGTTCTCCACCCGGCAGTCGAACTCCAGGGACTCCAGGATGTTCACGATTTGACCCACGTCGAGGTCCACTCCCAGAATACGCTCGACCTCTGCTGCGGTCAGCTCGACGACCTTGGGCTCAGGCTTGGACGGATAGGCATCACAGTACCCTGTCTCAATCGTACCACCACCTAGCTCCTGCATCAGCGTGGCCGAGCGCTCCAGGGCGATCATCGTCAACTCGGGCGGTACGCCCCGCCCAAAGCGCGCAGAGGCCTCACTGGGCAGCTTCAACGCCTGAGAGGTCCTGCGAATGCTGTAGTTGTTGAAGTTCGCCGACTCGATCAGCACGTTGCTGGTCTGTTCAGTGACCTCGCTCTCCAGGCCACCCATCACGCCCGCCACTCCCACCGGGCCGCCTCCGTCTGTGATCAGCAACGTATCCTCGTTTAGAACGTGATCCACGCCGTCCAGAGTGGTCATCTTCTCACGCGGGTGCGCCCGACGTACGATGATCAGCGGCACGCTGGACGGGGGCATGCCCCCATCCCTGCCTCGGAGGGTATCATAGTCGAAGGCGTGCAGCGGCTGGCCCCACTCCAGCATCACGTAGTTGGACACGTCCACGATGTTGCTGATAGGCCTCATTCCGGCCATGGCAAGTCTCTGCTGCATCCAGGCTGGCGACGGACGGGTGGTCACCCCCCTCACCAGCGCCGTCGTATACCTGGGACACAGATCTGGATCGGCGATCTCGATTTCCACCCAGGGCATCGACTCTGCCCCGACCTGCTCGGCCAACGCCGGCCACTCTCCGAGCGTACAATCCTGTCCTGTCAGCGCCGCCACCTCCCTCGCCACGCCAACCACTGAGAAGCAGCGAGCCAGATTGGGAGTGAGGTCCAGGTCCAGTACCGCGTCGCCCATATAGTCGCGCAAGGGTTCCCCCGTCGGCGCCGCGTCGTCCAGGATCATGATCCCCTCGTGCGCCTCAGAGATACCCAGCTCCTTCTCTGAGCAGACCATGCCTTCCGACGCCACGCCACGGATCTTGGTGGGCTTGAGGGTGACGTATCTCAGCTCTTTGGAGTGACCGTCTATCAGTCGCGCTCCCGTCGTGGCGAAGGGCACCTTCTGCCCCTTCTCGCCGACGCGGATGTTCGGTGCGCCTGTAACCACGGCCATGGGCTGGCCGGCGCCATACTCGACGATGGCGATGGTCAGGCGATCCGCATTGGGGTGAGGGCGCACCTCCAGTATCTCCCCCACGAACACCTTGTCTCTGTCCCACTCAGCGCCCACGTATTCGATGGCCGCTACCTCCAGGCCCGCCATGGTCATGCGCTCGGCGAGCTCCTCCAGCGGCATAGTGATCTCGACGTAGTCTTTGAGCCACCCTATGGGTACCCTCATCGTGGTCTCCTTCTGCAAACAGCCACTCAGCTATGTGGCTGGCACCATCACCGGCCTAGATCATCCGAACTGCTCTGTGAACCGCAGGTCGTTGCTGTAGAAGAGCCGGATGTCATCTATGGAATACTTGATCATGGCGATTCGTTCCGGGCCCATGCCGAAGGCGTATCCACTGTACACATCCGGATCGTAACCGCCGTTACTCAAGACTTGCGGATGTACCATGCCCGCACCGGAAATCTCCACCCAGCCGGTGTTCTTGCACACGCGACATCCATCCCCGCCGCAGATGATACAGTCCATGTCCACCTCCACGCTGGGCTCCGTGAACGGGAAATGGCTGCATCGGAATCGAACCCTCCGGTCCGCCCCGAACATCTGGCGGGCGAACTCGACCATCGTGCCCTTGAGATCGGCCAGGGTGATGCGCTTCCCCACCGCTAGCCCCTCCACTTGATAGAACATGAATTCGGAACGGGCGGTCACCGCCTCGTACCTGTAGCACTTCCCGGGCAAGATGACGCGGATGGGGTCCGGGTAGTGCTTCCTCATGCTGCGGACCTGGCCCGGAGAGGTATGTGTGCGCAGCACAACCCTCGGATTCACGTAGAAAGTGTCCCACATATCTCTGGCTGGATGGTGAGGTGGCATGTTCAGCAATTCGAAGTTGAGGAGGTCAGATTCTACCTCCGGCCACTCCTCCACCTGGAAGCCCATATGGCCATAGATGGCGTAGATCTCGCGCAGGGTTTGAGTCGTGATGTGCAGCCGGCCCAGATTCACAGGTCTACCCGGGAGAGTCACGTCGATCGTGTCAGCCCTCTCTCCAGCAGGTCGACTCAACTCCGCTCGGCGGTTCTCGAACGCTTCCGCAAGAACCGTCTTCAGTTCGTTACCAGCCTGCCCCGCAACCGGTCGTTCTTCGGGTGAGAGCTTGCCCACCCCGCGGAGCAACTGAGTCACTGCTCCACCCTTGCGACCCAGATACTCGACCCGCCAGTGATCGAGGTCGTCCAGACTGGATGCCGCCCCCAGTGCCTCCAGTGCTTCTTCTTTCAGTGCTTCGATCTTCTCCAACATCACGCCCGCTCCTCCAGAGCAAGAGAAAAGCCCCCTTCGGGTGTCCTTGAAGAGGGCTACGCAAACCAAACCGGGAACGAGCCGTATCAACCGTACGGCATGGGAACGCCGGTGCCCTCTATGGCACCACTAAAGGTGAACATGTGCATCTCCCCGCGTACTGCCATCGTCCTACCCACGCTGAGAGCTCAGACGCTGGTTCCGTTGGTGCCATTATAGCACATGTCCGCCCTCTTGGCAACAAGGGTTCGCTAGACCTCAGCATTGACATCGCCTGCCCACCGCATTATAATCTGATCGTCCCTTTGGAGAGACGGGCGAGCGACGCCGCTTGCGGTTTACGCAGGCGCCCACGGACACGTGGGATACCGGGCTGAGGAGCGCGGCGTGTCTAGCCAGGTCCGTGCGACTGGCCGGATACACCAGCGCACCACTTCTGCCCGAAGGCAGTCCTTCACAACATGCTTTGCAGCCTTCCTCGATCCTTTGCGGCAGAACAAAGTGGGCGTTAGGTTCCTCCCGGAGGATGATAGGTAGTGCACGACAGCCTCTGGCTACTTGATGGTCAGGTCAGTAGAGCCACGGAGGCTGCGCTTGCACCACGATCGATCCCAATCCGACGACGCAGTATGCTCGGTTTCCACTGCGTCCTCCCCTCGAACCACCCTCTCACGTCACCGAACCAATGTCGCCGCCCTGGTCACCTGTGGTCCTCAGAAGAAGAATGCAAGCTCGGTCACTACATCCGACGGTCCTCATTCAACACGTCAGCAAGACGAAGGACGGAGGTGAAAGTCTGTATGAAAACCAAGTATCGCTTGGCAGACGAAGGCGACCTGTATCTGGTGCACAGGGCGCTGGTTGACTCCCTCAACCAGTTCGCGGCGCAGAGAGCACTGCCGCTGGTGGATCTCGATTTCGAAGAGAGCCTGCCCCTGTGGCGCCACTTCCTGGGGGCCGGGGGCAGAGAGTTCCTCGTAGCAGAAGTCAAGAAGAACATAGCGGGGTTCTGCTGCTACATCGTGAGAGACAACCTGTGGTTCCTCTCCTATCTGGCTGTGGCACCTGAATTCCAGGGAACCGGTGTCGGAAGAGAGCTATTCGAAAGGGCCTTGTCCGAGGCCCAAGGCAATAATACGACCAGAGTCATCGCTGCGTACACCAACGCATCCAACTGGCCCTCCGTCTCACTCTATACTCGAAACGGGATCTATCCGCGCATGCCGGTGCTCAGGATGGAGGGCAACATCACCAACCTGTGCGAGCCCTTGCAGGAAGTGGAACCACTCCCGGGAACAGTGGCCTCCCTGACCGAGGAGAACATCGCCCAGATCAACGACATAGACCTCGAGATCAGGGAATTCAAGCGAGACATCGATCACCGCTTCTGGCTGGGCGCCCGCGACATGCGATGCTACCTGTTCAACAAAGGCGACCAGCCAGCCGGGTACGCTTACGTCTCCAACGACGGGACCATCGGCCCTCTCGCTGCATTGAGTGCGGAAGACATCGCAGGAATGCTCTGCTTCTGCCTGGATCGTCTGACCTCCGACGGGGTAGAC
>Ga0315553_10004409_pt1 | contig 10600 bp, 9 predicted proteins | sample SalMarSW160140MG_FD_203099 | JGI IMG/M metagenome (GOLD analysis project Ga0315553, IMG submission 203099) | Salt marsh sediment microbial communities from the Plum Island Ecosystem LTER, Massachusetts, United States - Salt Marsh Sediment SW1601-40 ... | reverse complement strand
GATTGCTACACGATATCGGCAAGATTTCCGTCCCATCGAGTATCCTTACCAAACCGGGTCGATTAGCTGAAGAAGAATGGGCTATTATTCGTGCCCATACTAAACAGGGTCATAACATCTTGAAGGATGCACATCTTCCCTGGCCAGTAGCGGACGCGGCACTACAACATCACGAACGACTAGATGGTTCGGGTTATCCTGACGGTATCACAGGGGATAAGCTAAGTCTGGAAGTCAGCATTCTCGCTGTCTGCGATGTTGTGGAAGCTATGAGTTCCCATCGCCCTTATCGGCCAGCAAGGACCACGAATGACATTCTAAAAGAGCTCAAGGACAGCAGGGAAACAAAATACAATGCCAATGTAGTGGATGTGATGCTGCCGATGATTGAAAGCGGGGAATTTAAATCTGTATGGAATCGTAAAAATTCAAGGAATATGGCTACTGAAGATCTATGTACCTGACGATGTCAAGGAAGTTTTCAAAGGGTTCATGTTTAAGATTGTTCTCTCTGCAGTACGCCAACAGCTCGCCAGTGGCAAAAACATAATAAGCGTGTTTCGCTGGAGCAAAATCGGAATCACCATTCCCAACATATATTACCCTATACCCCAGCTTTAAAAACGATTTAATATATGCCTCCTTAAATTTATCCTCTAATCTTTTACCATCCGGCCCTATATATTGGACTTTCATTCCTTCAGGGTGGAAGGATGCTTGCGCAGCATGCACTTCGATACTATCTAGTCCCAGGCCCTTCAGCACAGCCTTTATGTAAAAATCCAGACCGTTGCTCACTATGACCAATCTGAAGCCTTTTTCCAGACAATAATCCACCAGTTCGTGAAACCCGGATTGCACTTTGACTCTGCCCTTTAGCTCCTCAAGCAAAGTAGTTTTATTATCTTTAACCATAGCAAAGGCTTTTGTATTGAACTCTCCTACAGATATTCTGTGCTCCTTATACTCCCGCAACACTCGTCGCCAATCTCCCTGAGCAAAGGCATCTAATAGAAAAAAACTCGTATCTTTCTCGGTGACGGTACCATCGAAATCACATTGAATTAAGGTTTTCATCTTTGATTTTCCGACGCAGTATCTCGATTCTTCTTAGCATTCAAGGACAAATGTAGTTAGATTATCACACTATACCAGGAAGATAAAGGCTGAGCTCTCTACATCAATATATAAATTGACAGCATGCATTTTTGAAGCTATCATGTATTTTTGGTGGGAAATATCGAGCACAATCCTACACTTGCCGAAGTAGCTGAGGCTTTTCTATCACATTTACCTCCTGAAGAAAGGGGAAAAACACAAGCAGAGGTATCTAAATTCGTCAGATGGCTTGGCTCATCTAGGCAGGTGAAGGATATCAGCCCTGTGGATGTGGCTAGCTATGGCGAACAGATTATCTCATCGGCAGCCAAACCCCTCAAGTCTTTTCTTTCATACACCCAGAAAAAGGGATTCAGCAGCATAAATCTAACTCCCCACCTCAGAGCAAAAAAAACCTCCTCAAAAACAGCCGCCATTTGGCAGCTTGGTCAGGCCCAGGTTACCCTAACTGCGCAAGGCTACGCAAAATTAGAGAAGGAATTAGCCAGCCTGAAGAATCAGCGCTCCCAAGTTATTGAGGAGATACAAAAAGCAGCCGCGGACAAGGACTTCCGGGAAAACGCCCCTCTAGCAGCAGCCAGAGAGCAAAAGTCACATCTGGACGGGAGAATCAAGGAATTAGAGGCAACCTTAAGTCAGGCTAAGATAATGGGGGAAGACCGGTATACAGCCAGGGCAAAATTCGGAGACACAGTAGTGCTTCGTGATTTATCTTCGGATAAAGAATTCAGCTACACTCTAGTCGACCCACGAGAAGCAAATCCAGCCAATGGTAAACTGTCAGTTGCTTCCCCTCTGGGCAAAGCAATCCTGGGCAAAGAAAAGGGGCAAACAATTGAAGTTGCCGCTCCTGCTGGTGCCTTCCGCTGCCTCATTGAAAACATTACGGCTACCTCAACAGAAAAGCGCTAAGTTCGTAGTGACATGAGGAATTGATGGGCACAAACGCAGAAGACCGGACTTGAATTGCGCCGATCTTAGTCCTCTTCGTCTATCAAAAGCTTTTGAAGATTGTTGATTCGTCTGACGTATGGCATAATAAATTAAGTCAAAGCAAGGGAGGGATCGCATAGTGGTCTAGTGCGGGCGCCTGCTAAGCGCTTACTCCGAGTTATCGGGGTCGAGGGTTCGAATCCCTCTCCCTCCGCCAAAAGGTCAAGTAATTAAGTCATGATAGGTGCAGGGCTACCTACTAACCGAAGACCATAAATTGACTGCCCGATTCAGGTAATGCTTCCACCGAGTATTTACCCAACCCTGTAGTTGGTTGATCTGCTCTTCGGTAATATTCTTGAACCTCCCCTGCTCCGTGAGATATTCTCTCAATGGTTTCAGCTTACCCTTCCGGGCAATAGACTCACTCGCCGAAGTGAGGCGGAAAATGCCATCTTCCACCTCATAAAGTATCACCCATCCCGTTTCCACGGCCAGCTTGCCGATCTTGATAGTGTCACTGAAAGGGAACAACCATCCCGGCGAACAGGGCGTAAATACATGTATGAACCTGGTGCCTCGTATTGTCTTGGCTTTCCTGACTTTTTCATAAAGGTCCAGAGGATAAGAGGCGTTTGCAGTAGCAACATAAGGGATACCATGTGCTTCCATTATCGCTGTTATATCTTTCTGGTTCTGCTGTTTGCCCAGAATAGGTGTAGTGCCTGAAATCGCGCCCAGTGGCGTGGATCCTGAGCGCTGATTGCCGGTGTTCATATAGCCTTCATTGTCATAGCAGATATAGAGAAAGTCAGTCTGCCTTTCCGCAGCAGCACTCAATGCCTGGATTCCGATATCGTGTGTCCCACCATCACCAGCGATTGCCAACACTGTCACCCCCTCTTTACCCAGGGCTTTCAACCCGGCAACCAAACCGGTAGCCGATGCCGCGGTGGAGGCAAATGGAGTATTTACACAGGGGACAGCGACAGATGTCACGGGATACATGCCATGCAGTACCGTGAGGCAACTGGCGGGCACTGTTGCAATAATCTGCCCTTCCAATGCCTTTAGAATATGGCGGTAAGCGAGCGACAATGCACAGCCAGGGCAGGTCCTGTTACCTGGCAGTATATATTCCTTTTCGGGCATGTTGACAGCATTAGTCTTCATCCGGTAAGTCCTTCAAATGGCACATATCCATTCTGGATATTCTTTGCTTAAATCGCCCTCTTTCATTGATAATAGCGACTTGTTTACCGCATCAACCAACTCTCTTGCTTTAATGTCACGGCCACCCAATCCAACAATGAAGTTTCGTATTACCGCTCTTGCTGAACTTCCGTAGAGGGCTGATTTTATCTCCGAGCAGGTGGCTCCTTCTATGCCATAGCTGATATTCTTATCGAAGACCACCACAAGGCGGGCTTTTCCCAATGCCCGGACCACATCTGACTTAGGGAAAGGTCTGAACACTTTCAAGCCCAAGACACCCGCTTTGTGACCTGCTTCCCGAAGCATGTCTGCCGCCACTATCGCTTCCATTGCTAAACTGCCCATGGCTACAATAACTATGTCGGCGTCTTCCAATCTGTCTTCCCAGAACATACTGGCATAGCTTCTGCCAAATAATTCACCAAATTCTCGCCCAACTGTGGTTATCCTTTCCCTCGAGTTCTGCAACGCCTCCTGAAGAAGATACCTCAGTTCCATATACCCATGGCAGAGCACGCCTTCAGCGTTAACCCTGGGATTTGCCAGGGTCACAAGGTTGTAGTTTTTGGGGTTGGCGGGGTCCAGTATAGTGTTTGGTTTATATGCAGGCAGAAACCTGTCCACATCCTCTTGTGCCGGGACATCCACTGGCATCTCAGTGTGAGATAGAATATAACCGTCGTAGCAGACCATAACCGGGATATAAATTGACTCAGCGATTTTGTAAGCCTGTATTATCGAGTCTAATATCTCCTGATTGTTCCGGGCGTATATTTGTATCCAACCGGTGTCTCGCTGAGATATGGAGTCCTGCTGGTCATTGAGCACGTTCCAGGGCGCTCCAATAGCACGATTTACGCAGGCTAGGACAACCGGGAGACGTGCCCCAGCAGCCCAATGTAGCATCTCGTGCATATAAGCCAAGCCATGCGCACTGGTTGCAGTGAACGTCCTGGCTCCTACCATAGAAGCTGAAGTGCATACGGCGAGGGCGCTATGCTCACTTTCAACGGCAATGTACTGGGCACCGAGTTCCCCTCCTTCGACGAATTCTGAAAGCGTTTCAGTGACTGGTGATTGGGGTGTAATAGGATAGGCAGCAATTACTTGAACACGGCTGAGTTTCGCCCCCAGGGCCGCAGCATGATTCCCATCAAGTATCCAGGTGCTGGCTTTTCTGGTCTCTTTTTTGCCCATAAAAATCAGTCAATCCGTCTCAGTTAGATAGAATTCCTCTTCACGTACCATGGTTATAGCATGCGCTGGACATATCTGCGCGCATATTCCACAGCCTTTGCAGTAGTCCATGTTTATCTGGATGGGTATGGTTTTACTAATAACAGCATCTGGACAATAGAGCCAACATAGAAAACAGGAAGGCTTGTTTTGTCTAACTGGGAGACACTTTTGTTGGTCTATCACTAGGAAGGAGTCGCGCCACTCGCCTGTTTTACCTGCTTCGCCAACAGCCGGTGATGACTCCCCGCATATGTGTTGGCATTCTCTGGTTCCCATGGCTCGCTGTTACCTCATTTTTTCGAGTTTAGTTATCTCGTAGGTCTGCGCAATTGCGGCAAGATTAATATCAACACCGCCGTTAAAGAATCTTTCTCTTATGACCTTCTCCACACTTGCCATACTCACCGCTTCGGTAGCCCGAATAAACGCACCCAGTATCGCTGTATTCACAACGGTGAGGCCGGCTATTACCAGTCCCAGGCTTGAGCATACTCCAGTAGCATCGGCAGTAGCTATGTTGAAATTGTCTCCAAGACCAAGCTCCTTGGGAGGGCGCCAAGAATTTACGATGAGCCATCCTCCTTTGACCAGCCCACTGGTTACCTCTTCGAATTTGAGCAGGGTATGATGCAGAACTATTACTACATTGGGGTTTTCTACCTGGGAAAAAACCATGACTGTCTGCGGGGAAATCCTGGTTGATGCGCTGACTGGAGCGCCTCGCCTCTCGGCACCGAACGATGGTGCAGCAGTCACTCCACGATAGCCTTCGAGGTAAGCTGCTTGAGCCAGAATCTTAGCCGCTGTTATAGCTCCCTGACCACCTCGCCCATGCCACCTGATTTCATAGTAGTCTTGCATACACAGCTTGTATCCTTGTGGCTTCGTCAATTTCAGGAGACCCTCATTTCTTGTTCCAAAGGTGACTGGCTGTATTGTATAGACGGCTTGCTGCAAGTGTCAAATACAAGTCGCACTCCCAAATAATGTGCCGCCAAAGAGCAAAATCCGTTATGATTTTGCCGGCAAGCTTCGATATCAACTCAACTGAATACTCAGGGCAAACAGACAAAGTCTGCTTTCATTGGAAAGTGAACCCCCCCCCTTGATATTGCCCTCTAAGATTTTCAACCAGGCTAATTCAAAGACCTGTCAGATTTTTGCCTTCATCCAGTAGCGCCTCTACTCTTTCCAGGCTTCCGGCTTCAGAGTAAATGCGGACCAGTGGTTCCGTGCCGGAAAAGCGGATGAGCAGCCAGGAATCATCTTTAAGGAAGAAGCGGAAACCATCTGTGGTATCTACTCTGGTTACCTTTATGCTGGCTATGGCGTCCGGAAAGCTGGAACTGAGTCGGTGCAGGATTGCCTGATGCTTAGCCGCCGATATATGGAAATCCCTGCGGTCATAGTAGTGAGGCCCGACTTTACTGTAAAGATAGTCTAGAAGCTGGGACGGTGTTTTGCCTGTTTGTACCATAAAGTCGAGGAAGTAAATCCCGGCAAGTATGGCATCCCTTTCCGGGACATGATCGCGGAAGCCGTAGCCGCCGCTCTCCTCACCACCAATAATGGCGTTTTTCTCCATCATCAAGGGGGCGACATATTTAAAACCCACCAGCGTTTCGTAAACAGGCACATCGAAGAGCTTTCCCAAGCGAGAAATCATCATGGTGGAAGTTAGTGTCCTCACCATGGCGCCACGCTCACCACGAACTTCCAGGAGATAGAGACAGAGCAGGGCAAAAACCTGATGCTGGGTTAAAAACTGACCCTTTTCATCCAGGATGCCAATACGGTCGGCATCTCCATCGGTGGCTAAGCCCACATCAGCCTTTTGTTCGACGACCAACCGGGAAAGCTTGGTCAGGTTTTTAGCAATTGGTTCAGGCTGAATTTGTGGGAAAGAGGGGTTTCTTTCAGCGTTGATTTCGGTGATTTTCAGGTTGCCACCTTGAAGGGCTGTCTTGAAGTAACCAATGCCCGCACCGTACATGGGGTCAACTATGATATTTAATTTCTGGCGGAGCAATTCTTCTATGTCAACAAATTTATTAAGGTGTTCGAAATAGGCAGGAGTCGGATCAAGGTAGTCAACAACCCCTTTCCTTAATGCTTTATCCAGGGCAAGCCTTTTCACATGCCTTCCTTGCCCCTTCTTTTTAAGGGTTAGGGAAGCGATATTTCTTTCTATCTGAGAAGTGACCTTGCTTGGAGCACTAGCCCCATCCTGAGATTTGTATTTAAATCCATTCCATGAACCGGGGTTGTGGCTGGCAGTTATCACAATACCACCAGCAGACTTCGTAGCCGGGACAGTAAAGCTCACTACCGGAGTAGGGGTCGGTTTGAGGCAGAGATGAACCCTGATATCATTGGCTGCTATCACCTCAGCAGCGGCAGCAGCAAAATCCTCAGAAGCGAAGCGAGTATCATACCCAATGACCAGGCTTTGTTTATCAAATCCGGATTGCTTGAGATATTCCGCTACGGCTTGAGCACAGATGCGCACATTGTCGAAGGTGAAATCATCGGCGATAATCCCCCGCCACCCATCGGTGCCAAATTTAATTGGATTGGTCATAATAATCTACTTGCTCAACTATATTGATAGTCGTAGCAACGGGGATAACTACGGAATCCTAAGAAGGCCCGGACTCAGGGGTATGTTCGGCTAAGCTCTCCATAGGCCCTGCGACCATTGCAGGATATTAACTATCGGATCGATGAGCACCTCTCTGACAACTGCACGCAGGAAATCGTTCCTCGCGATGAAATCGGCCACAGGGGGACTGAGCTTATAATAAGTCTCCACAAATCGCGAACCCAGGGCGTTCTTCAGTAATACCTGGTCTCGGAAATCGCGTAATATGTCAAGCTCAGTAGCTGTTTCCGTGCCATAGGCCGCGGTCGCGATGAAGCAGTAGCCCTGTACAAGGTTATAGTACAAGCCAATCTCGTCGAACCGTATTTCGGCCCCATTAATCCAATCAGTTGCAAAGAGGCGGATTCTTGCATAATTCGTACAGATTGGTGCCAGTACTGTACTAGCCAGTTGTACATAGGCACCGTTTGTGTCGGTAGCAGATAGCAGTACTGTTGGGCTCAGTTGGGTCCCATTCGCTCCACACCCCGACCAGAAGTCGACAGCGATAACACCACTGACATTGCTGCTAACATTGCTGGAAACATGTATCCATCCCCAGAACTCATATGTCAGTGGCAAAGTGAGGTTGCCGGTATGCACCCACTGCGTAAACGTGCCTCCATCCCCCGCTAGTCGGGCTGTCCAATTACCTACATAGACAGGGCCAGTATCTACTCGTGTAGCGTTTCCAGTCAGGTTCCATGCAGACGGTACTTCTCCTGCTCCATACTCGAAGCTCTGATTATCCACTATTCCTCCGGCACATACATAGTCGGAGGGCGAGAAAACAAAAACCCCGCTCACAATGAGTAAAGCTGTTAGTATAATTCTCATGTATTTGCCCACATTCCACCTCCTTTAATGTAGTTTAACTTTGCAAAATGTTAGCTCTTAGACAATATTTTATTATACTCTATACTACTAAGTCTTTTCAAGGATTCTGTCAATATTGGTAAAAAATCAACAAATCGGATGACAGGGCCTCAGCCTCTTAGAACCCCTTAATAGCAGGCTTATAAGCAAGAAAACCCTTCAAGCGGTTATTGGGGAAATTAGCTGTTACCAAGCTACTATACAGGCGCGATTTTTAACAACTGGCTAGAGGATTACAAGTTGGGACTAGTTCTGCGCGCCCGCTGGCTTTCTTACCCGCTCCAACTCCTAGATATCACTAGTCAGGGATACACGTATTTTCTGGGCGACCTTGCGGTAATGGAATCCTTGTATAGCAAGCTGCATGCATAAAGGGAAATATTTTGGTTTTTTCAACAAGGTCCAGACAAACAACTTCCAATAATGTATTCTCCCTCTCCCCTGGACTCCCAAAACCCACATGGACCTTATCAATGCTATGAGATGGATAAGAGAAATCTTACGTTTTCCTTTATCGCTAGGTTTATACTCCCTTAGAAAGGTTCTAATACGCTCATAGTATTGCTTGGGGGCATATATTGTATCTACAACATACTTATAGCCTCTGGCAAGCGCTTCGTAACCCATTTTGGGAATGAAGTTGGTTGAACCATCTGTGTTATCACCGGAGCCCTTTGGTAGTATGCGGTTCTCCTTTTTTAACCGTTTGTATAATCTTGTCTGTGGAAGAGCCACCAGCATACCGACCATCGCGGTAACAATTCCACTCTTTTGAATGAAATCGATTTGGCTTTTGAAGATGGAAACTGGGTCACTATCAAACCCAACGATAAATCCTCCCTGCACCTCCAAGCCGTAGTTCTGTATCTTCTTAACCGAGGCCAGCAAATCACGATTTTTATTCGGCGACTTATTACATTCGACTAGACTTTCTTCGTTGGGGCTTTCAATGCCAACAAATACCATCTCAAATCCCGCCTCACTCATTAACCGCATTAGCTCTTCATCATCGGCAAGATTTATAGATGCTTCCGTTAAAAATGTAAATGGACGTTTCCTCTCTTCCATCCATTTAATTATTGCCAGCAGGATTTCTGACTTTAGTTTCCGTTTGTTGCCAATGAAATTATCATCAACAAAGAAGACTCTAGCTCGCCATCCCATATCGTATAATGCGTCCAGTTCGGCTACTATCTGACTTTTGTCTTTGGTTCGTGGTCTGTGCCCGTTCAGTGCAATGATATCGCAGAATTCACAATTGAAAGGGCAGCCACGAGAATACTGGATACTCATCACGTGGTATTTACTCTTGTTAATAAGTGACCACAAAGGCACAGGACTTTTCCTTATATCTGGGAATTCTTCAGACGTGTAGATATGTTTGGCACATCCATTCTCCAAATCTTCTAAGAAGGGCGGCATTATATTCTCAGCCTCGTTAAATACAAGATAGTCTATATCATCAAACTCAAAATCTTCGTTCCCAGGGGTGAAGAGGGGGCCACCGGCAACAATCTTAGTCCCTAACTTTCTGCACCTATCAATGACCTCCCTTGCCGAATTTTGCTGCGCTACCATAGCACTGATAAACACATAATCAGCCCACTTAAGGTCTTTATCTGTCAGGGTTGTGGTATTCATATCCACAAGCTTCTTCTCCCATTCCTCGGGAAGCATGGCAGCTACAGTTAATAAGCCCAGAGGGGGAAGAAATGCCTTTTTAAACAAAAATTTTAAAGAATGTCTGAAACTCCAGAAGGTATCTGGATACTGGGGATAAACTAAGAGTACTCTCACCCTACACTCCTTCCAACATGGTCTGACTCATAATACCATAACATAATACAACAATATTTTATTAACGTCATGCACAAGCCCCAAAAATTCGGAGGCACAGATAAAAATGACGTTTTCGCAGTAATACGTCTTGCAATAATACGGAGTAGGAAGGAGGGCAAAAAATTGCTATATCATACCTACCAGCGGGCCGAGCCACCATGTTAAGGATAAACGGGAGAGGGTAAAAGAAGGGACAAGATTTTTAACAACTGAATAGTGGAAGGAAGCACAATTTCAAACATTTAAACGATAGACTCTTAAGTCTATCGACCGACCTAGGAATCCCTAAGTTTTTCACTCGTGACTCCTTAGAAAGGAGGTGATTCAGCCGCACGTTCCCGTACGGCTGCCTTGTTACGACTTCGTCACAGTCACCAACCCCACCTTAGGCGACTGCCTCTTGTGAAACACAAGTTAGCCCATCGACTTCAGGTGTTGCCGGCTCCCACGGCGTGACGGGCGGTGTGTACAAGGACCGAGAACGTATTCACCGCAGTATAGCTGACCTGCGGTTACTAGCAACTCCGACTTCATGCAGGCGATTTCAGCCTGCAATCCGAACTGAGGATGATTTTAGGGGATTAGCTCCGGATCGCTCCTTAGCAACCCTTTGTATCACCCATTGTAGCGTGTGTGTAGCCCAGGACATAAAGGCCATGCTGACTTGACGTCATCCTTTCCTTCCTCCTTGCTGTACAAGGCAGTCTCCTATGAGAATTTAACATAGGACAAGGGTTG
>Ga0315553_10004408_pt1 | contig 10600 bp, 4 predicted proteins | sample SalMarSW160140MG_FD_203099 | JGI IMG/M metagenome (GOLD analysis project Ga0315553, IMG submission 203099) | Salt marsh sediment microbial communities from the Plum Island Ecosystem LTER, Massachusetts, United States - Salt Marsh Sediment SW1601-40 ... | reverse complement strand
CAGTGCCAGCAGGCTTAGCACAAGCAACATGATCACCACGCGCCGCGAGGTGAACGCCCGTCCTTTTGAGGGCTGGACCGACCTTGTGCCAAGGCTCACGATGTATCTCTCCTCCTCGCCGGTGACATCGCCGCTGGTCCCGACACCTGTTTCGCGAACTCTTGTACGATACGTTGGGCACTTGCGTCTCATTAGCGCGCTGCAGGTCCGGGGATCAGGAGGTGTTCCTGGGTCTGGTGGATTATACGACAGTTCTCGTCGATATGTTTACCCAGCGTCCAAGGCAAAGGTTCACGCTACAATTCGCTGTCCGGCTCAACCAGACGCCGCCGGACAAGCACCTAGACGATCACTTGTAGCAGCACCATGTTTGCGGGAACGGAGCAGGAGAGAACAGGGGATGCCAACAGGGGCAGGCGTGGGCAGTGCTGCAGCAAGGAATCCAGGTGTTTTCAGAGAATCCCAAGTATCTTCTAGGTAGCGGCGCAGGTTATGGCATCTTGCATTGGTCGAGCGCTTTCAGGTAAGCGGTCCACTCCATCGTCACCAGGTTGACCTTGATGCCAAGATTTGTTTCCCATTGCTCAGCGAACGCCTCGATGACGTCCTCACTGCCTTTGTTGAACCACAGGTTGATAGAGATGTCGGCCGGATCGTCAATACCCAGCTCATCCAGAGCCGCCTCCAGATACTCTTGGGCAGCTGGCACGTTGAACTCGTATCCAACGTTGCCACAACCCTGGTAACCAGGAATCTCTGGGGGGATCACACCGCAGGCCACAATACGCCAGGGTCTCTCTAGCTGTTCGTTAAACACAGTCTGCTTATCCACGGCGGAAGCCAGTGCCCGGCGAAAATTCAGGTTGTCCGTGGGCGGATGGACAGAGTTCAGTCCGATGTAATAGGTGCCGGGTCGAGGCAGTCGACGGAGATGATCAGGCATCTCTTTGAGTATACGTTCCGTTTCCTCCGAGGGATAACCATCACCCAAGAGGTCCAGTTCGCCCTGCTCGTAAGCAGCCAGTGCGTCGGCGCCATCGGGGATGATACGGAACTCGATCCGCTCGATGGACACGTCGTCAGCCCCCCAGTATTTGGGGTTCTTTGCCAGGATCACATAGTTGTTGTGCGCCCACTCGGTGAGCACGTAGGCGCCGTTCCCCACAAAGTTCCCGGTCTTGGCCCACTGCTCACCGTGCCTTTCGATGACGTCCAAACGGACGGGATAGGTGGTAGAGAAAGCCAAAATGCTGTCGAAATAGGAGGCCGCCTGGACCAGCGTGATCTCCAGCGTATAGTCCTCAAGGGCACGCACGCCGAGGGTGGAGGGATCGTTCGTCTCGCCAGTGTTGAAAGCTTCAGCACCCTGGACGAGGCGCATCAACCAGGCGTACCCGGCCGCTGTCTCGGGCTCCAGGAGACGCGTGATCCCATCCACATAGTGTTGGGCGGTTACGGGCTCGCCGTCCGACCAGGTGGCATCCCTGCGGAGGCGGATGGTGTAGACCAGACCATCATCCGACACCGTGTAGGACACTGCGCCGGCCGGCTGGATCCTCCCCTTCTCGTCGTACTCGTAGAGACCATCCATCAGTTGGTGCTGGATCAAGTGGGACATGGTATCGGTGGCGGTGCTCACGTCCAACGTGAGAGGCTCGGATGAAAGGCGGACCCGCATCCCGGTCTGCCCCTCGGGCAGTCGCCAGTGTTTGAAGGGCGGCGCGCCAAAGGGCGGGTACACAGCCTCGATCTCGGGCAACAACAGCGCGTTTCGGTCATAGTGGAACACGGGAATGACCGCCACATAGTCTGTCACCAGAATGTCCTCGGCCTCCTGCCACAGCGCTATGCGGGTGTCAAAGTCGAATGCCATCAGAGCCTGGTCCACCAAGTCGCGAAAGTCCTGATTATCCCAAGAGGTGAACTGGAACGGCGAGTCGGGGTGGAAGACAACATTGAGGATGTTCTCGGCGTCGGAATAGTCCATCACCCAGCCTATGCGGTAGCCATTGTAGTCGCAGTCAGGGTCGGAACCTGGTTCCGGCTCTGCGGTCACCTGTGCCGGACCTGTTGCTTGTTCGGTCACTTTGACGTCTTTGGGAGGCACAGTGATCTCTACGGTGCTTGTGACTTGGCCCGGTGCACAGGTTACGAGCAGCAGGCACCCCACTACCAGGATGGCGGCAAGCACATACCGCTCGTTGCTAGGCATGCTTCTCCTCCCCAGGGATTCTGTGGTGTCTCGATACATCATCTGTTTTTTCGGTGGGGAGTATAACACCACACAGCCCGGAGTGCAACTTTTGGTTCTTGATTTAGGCGCAATTCTGGCTTGGCCGGTAGTCCCCGTTGTGGTAGGATATATCATACCAGCGAGGAGGTGTGCCTGCACCGGGTAGCTCTTGACCGCGCCCGATAGAGAACGAATCACAAAGAATGTGAACCACAAGGAGCGACGATGGGTATATCACATGGCGATATTCCTGGAGCAAACTATGGTAGCTGCTCAGCCTGCTGACGAGGTTTGAGCTTGAAGAACGGGAGGGCAAGCTATGCACGAAGCAATTAGTCGATTGGAGATGCCAGACGAGAGGACAGTACGTATCCGGCGCATCCGTGGCTGTCTGAACCAGGTGGTGATTGCCGGCGTCGTTGCGAGTAGTTTCTGTCTCTTTATCTCTGGTCTTTTTGGTGTGCCGCAGAGTTTCCTGGGGCAGTGGTGGATGAAGCCCCCTCGGTACCCCGATGCTGTGCGGCACGAATACGAGGAGGGATGGATGCTCCACGAGGGTGAGGTATGTCAGATGCACTCGCCCGGTATCTATTGCTACGAGTGGTACTATCGCACCAATGACTCAGTGGAGGATATCGTCGCCTACTATGAGAATCTGACGTGGCGCTTTCATGCGCCAATAGAGTTCGAATGGAGGCGTGGTCGGCGCTTTGGTCTCAACTGGGTGGCCGAGGATAACGTCAGGATATTCAGCAACATCTGCGGCTACCAGATCATCATCCGTCCATCGCCAGACGGGGACTCGGAGGTCTATATTCTGGAACGTGGTGCTATGGGGGATTATCGACCAAGCGAAAAGTGATAAAAGCTGGTTTTGGTCGTTCGAAGGGTTTGGCCCGAGATGACGGGGGCAGTGGCAGAGTAAGAGAGGGAAGCACAGGCAGGAAGCAGAAGTGAGCTCGATGCGAGGATTCTGGCAGCGACACGGGACCTTGATCACGCTGGTTGGCGGGGCCGTACTGGGGATGCTCCTAGGCCTGGTCATCAGTTGGTGGTGGCCGATGGGGCGGAACGGTAGCACGCCCTGCGACCTGCGCGCTGATTACCAAACTGGCTACGTTCTTCAGGTTGCCGAGCGCTATGCGACTACCGGCGATCTGGCGTTGGCGCGGGACGAGCTGGGTGTGGCGCATTGGCGCGAGGGCCAACTCGCCGAGACACTGGAGCGGCTGGCACAGGAGCGTGGCGGACAGGAGGCCGCTGACCTGCGCACGTTGGCACAGGCCCTGGAAACCACATCTGAGGCCGCACAAACTGTGCCGACCGGGAGTCTCCCAGAGGGGCGCCGTCCGGCGGTGATGGCCTATGTGACCGTCTTGCTGGGCGTGATGCTCGCAGAGGTGATATTCGCTCCTGTAGAGCGCTTGCGGGGCCTCCAGTTGGTTCTGCGTCGCCTGATCGCCAGCCTGGCAACCCTGCTTTTTATCGCTTGCCTGACCCTGTTTGGCCTGATCATGGCCGAACGAGGCCGAGAGGGACTCCCGGCCGAACCACTCAGCGCGGCCGGGGAAGCCCTGCTTCGCACAGTCACCTACGTGACTGAGCATCCGACGGTTTACTATTGGCATAAGTACGAGTTCTCGGTGTTCGATCTGGTCGCCAGGACCTTTGGTCACAGTGCGGGGCTCCTGCTCTTTTCGCTGGGGCTGGCGGTGGTGGTGGGGGTGCCATTGGGAATCGCGGTGGCGCTGGCGCGACGAAAGGGGGGCGCTCCGCTCATATTGCTATTTTCGACCCTGGGGATCTCTACGCCCAGTTTCTTATTGGCGATGTTGTGCTGGGCAGTCAACATCCAAGTACATCGCCGGTTCGATGTACCAGCGCTACCGCCGACCGGCTTTGGTTGGGATGCGCACCTGGTGATGCCGGCGCTGGTGCTGGCGGCCCGCCCTCTTGCACAGATTGCGCAGATGACCTATGTGTCGCTGTCGGAGGTGCTGAAGGAGGATTATATCCGCACGGCGCGGGCGAAAGGCTTGCCATGGCGGGCAGTGCGCAACCGGCACGCGATGCGGAACATCATGATCCCTGTCCTGACTACGCTGGGGACGTCGCTGCGCTTTTCGTTGGCCAGCCTGCCGGTGGTAGAGTACTTTTTCATCTGGCCCGGGGTCGGGCTGATGCTGCTAGAGGCGATCGAGCTGGGGAGAACGCCGTTGGTGACCGATCTGATCGTCTCCTTAGGGCTGTTGTTCCTGCTGATCAACCTGGCACTGGAGTTGATCTACCCACTGCTGGATCCACGCTTGAGGAACAAGGGACAGGAGGAAGAACGGCGAGAGCGTCAGGGTTGGCGAGAGGGATTGCGCGGGCTGACGGATGGCATGATCGAGTGGTTGAATGACCTGCGTCATATGCTACCAGGTGCACGACGTGAGGAACCGAAACTGCGGCCTCTGCCAGTTAAGGCGGGGAATCCAAGCCAGGAAGGGAACAATGAGCCTGGAGCCGCACAACGGTCGCGGTGGGTGCTGCGCAGCGCACTCACCAACCCGGCATTGCTCGTCGGTGCACTCTTGGTCATGGGCCTCGTCGGCCTGGCGTTGTTTGGCCAGCGGTTGACCGAGGCTACTCCCTACGAGATCCACGGGGTAACGATCATCGATGGTGAGATCGGAGCGCCTCCCTTTGCCCCCTCGACCGTCTTTCCCTGGGGGACCGATCACATTGGGCGAGATGTGCAGGCGCTCGTGCTGGCAGGCGCCAGGCAGACGCTGATACTGGCATTGCTTGGCATGCTGGCGCGTGTGCTGGTAGGCACGGTCCTGGGGATGCTGGCAGGTTGGTGGCCAGACAGTTGGCTGGACCGGTTGGTCACCGGGGCGATAGGGGTATGGGCGGCCTTCCCGGTCACATTGTTCGCCATGATCCTGATCCAGGCATTAGGCATTCAGCAGGGCGTGTGGGTCTTTGTGCTGGCGCTGTGCGTGGTGGGCTGGGGGGAGGTAGCGCAGTTCGTGCGCGGGCAGGTAATCACCATCAGGCCGCGATTGTATATCGAGGCGGCACGTGCAGTGGGAGCCCGGACAGGGCAGATCCTGACCCGACATGTGCTGCCGAACTTGCTGGTCGCCCTACTGGTACTGGCCATGCTGGAGATGGGTGGCGTTCTGATGCTGCTAGCGGAACTCGGCTTCCTCAACATCTTCCTGGGGGGCGGCTACCGGGTAGAGATTGCCGAGTATGGTGCTATGAGGCCCGTCATTGCCTACTTCTCCGACGTGCCGGAGTGGGGAGCGCTGCTGGCAAACATCCGGGATTGGTGGCGCAGTTATCCGTGGATGGCGTGGTATCCCGGCATCGGTTTCTTCCTAGCCATCGTGACCTTTAACGTGTGGGGTGAGGGATTGCGCCGCTTCCTGGCAGAGAGCCGGATCAACCTTAGCCGGCTGTTCAACAAGTACACGGCTGCAGCGGCGGGGGTGGCGGTGCTGGTGTTGGTGTTGGTGCTGCGGAGTATGACGCCGCTAGGGGTGTACCGGACGCAAGCCAAGCAGTTTGACGCCGAGCGGGCACTAGGGGACATTCGAGCATTGGCCTCTCCAGAGTTCCAGGGGCGCGAGGTAGGCAGACCAGGGGCGGAACTGGCCGCCACGTACATCTCCGAGCGAATGAAGCAGATTGGACTGGCTCCCGGCGGCGAAGGCGACTCGTATATGCTGTCTGCGGAAAGATCCACCTATCATCTAGTAGAACCCTCCCGCCTGGAGATCCTGGATGACCAAGGCAGTGTAGCTGAAGCGCTCACCTACTACCGGGATTTCGTTGCGTGGGCCGGTCCTCGCCTGATCTATGGTGAAGCCGAGGGAGCGATCGTTGGACTGGTCACCGGTCCCCGGCCGGATGGATTAGCCGGAGGCGATCCCTATGGTCTCAGCAACTATGACGTTTGGGACAAGGTGGTCCTGGTGCGCGAGGCGGAGATGGGACGCGTGAATTTCGGAGCCCCAGCCGGTGGACTGGTTGTCAGCGACGACCCACTCACATTTCAGCGCAGGAACCTCTATGCTTTGTCGTATGATCCGCTGCCACCCGTGATGTATATCACCCCGGAGGTGGCCGATCGTCTGTTGTCCACGGCGGGCAGCAGCCTGGAAAAGATGGAAAGCTTGGCGGCCGATCTGAGTCCCGGCGAGATTGCGCTGACCGACCCGGGTGTGACGGTGCATCTGGATACGGTCCTGGAGGGGGACTTTGACTCCACTTGGGGGAAGCTTTCGGAGGTCGGGTTTGGTGTGCACTCCATCGTCGTCGGCGTTATCCCTGGCAGCGGTTCTAAGCAGGAGGCAGCGCCGGGGGTGCCTCTATCTAACCAGGCCATCATCGTCAGCGCCTACTATGACGGCGTAGGCGTAGGGGTTGATGGTGAGCTTTACCCTGGGGCTAACGACAACGCCAGCGGCGTGGCAACGATGCTGGAAATCGCCCGGGTTCTGATGGAGGATCCCTCCCATCCGCCCAAGCGGACGGTCGTCTTTGTCGCCTGGCCTGACGGTCAGCGATATGAGGGCATGAGCGTGAGCAACGCGATGAATGGCAGAGCCGGCACGCGGGCGCTAAACGTCGAAGCTGTGATCGAGTTGAGCGGCGTGGGAGCGGGCGTTGGCAAGGAAATCGCGCTGGGGCAGGGGAGCAGCTATCGACTGGTCCAGCTCTTTCAGGAAGCGGCAGGGCGGGTCGGCGCCTCCGCGACCACGCGCGGGCGGGGCCCTCACCACGGCATGCCCGTAGGCCCGGGGTTTGGCGGCCGTTCGGCGCTGACCGCTTACGTGAGTTGGGATGGCTCAGATCGGACTGCCCACACGGTGGAAGACACGTTTGAGGCGATAGACCCGGATAAACTGGAGCAAGTTGGTCAGACGACGTTGCTGGCGTTAACCGTGCTCAGTCGTGAATTGGAATACTGATCAACGCTGGGCACCAAGGCCGATAGCGCGGACCTTCCTCGACACCCCCTGCGAGATCGGCGCCTTTGAGCTGCAAGACTGACTAGTTCTCCTGGCCTTCCCACACAATTGGCCCAAAGAGCCCGCAGTCTGGAAACTGTCGCGCTTGACCTGTGAACCCCATGTCGCTGCCAGGTGTATATAATAGGGCACGCCTGCCACTACACCTAGGTGACCCAGTTGGAGGGGACGGAATGAAACGGCTATCCTCGCTCGTCCATTTGGCTTTGCTTGTGCTCACAGTAAGCGGTTGTGGGCGACCACTTTCTCCCACCGTCACACCCGTACCGCCGACGGCGACCCCGCCGCCCACGGAGACGCGCGTAAGCACAGCGACGCCGACCAACACATCCATCCCTCCGACGGAGACGCCCGTAAGTACAGCAACATCGACCGCCACCCCCGTACCGCCGACTCCCACGCCCGTGCCGCCGACACCAACTCTAGCGCCACCTACTGACACCGTCTGCGCCACTGGCTGTGACTTTGCCACCATCCAGGCCGCCATCGACGATCCCAACACGGCCGATGGCGCCATCATTGAGGTCACCGATCCTGTACACACGGAGGCAGGCATCGTCGTAAACAAGAACGTCACTATCCGGGGCCTGGGAGCTGACGAGACCATTGTGCAAGCCCACGCCGAGGCAGGTAACGCCACCGACCGTGTGTTTCTCATCGCGCCGGGCGCTGATGTGACCATCAAGAACATAAAGATCCGACACGGTTATCCATCCTCTTCCCCGCATGCCGGCGGCGGCATCTGGAACCAGGGCACGCTGACGCTCCAGGATAGCAAGATCAACAGCAACACCGCCGCTGACGGCGGCGGCATCTGGAATCAGGGTCAGTTGACGGCCACCAACTGTACGATCGGCTACAACACCGCTGACGGAATTGCCCCACCTGGTATGGAATGCGGTAGCGGCGGCGGTATCAACAACGGAGGGGGAGGAAGTCTGTTGCTGATCAACAGCAGCGTCATCAACAACAGGGCTGAGGGCAAGAGCGGCGGCATCCACGTTGCCTGCGAAAGCACGGTGACGCTTTTCAACAGCACGATCAGCGGCAACAGGGCGGTGAGCTATGGCGGGGGCGCGTTCATCGGCCCAATAGGCACATTGAGGCTCACCAACAGCACCATCAGCGACAACAGGACGAATCGTATTGGCAGTGGTGTCTACATCAGGGGCACGTTGCATTACACAGAAACTGCCATTGCTGGTTGTGTTATCGGCGGCGAAGGTGGCTACCAGGGGATGGGCACAGTCGGCATTCACAACAACAGTCAGGTTGAGGACAACAACTGCAAGCCGCAGTAGTCTGATGTCTCCAAGTTGAATGTCCTGATCGACAACAACGGCCGCACTGTGCGCACACCCTGGTCACTAGTAGAGGGGAATCAAAATGAAGAAACTTGGCTCACTGCTTGCTGTGGCCTCCCTTGCCCTCGCGTTTAATGGTTGCCAGCAAAGGCCTTCCCCAACTGCCACACCTGTATCGCCCACGGCGATGCCTTCACCGCTGGCGGAGACGCGGGTGAGCGAACCGACGCCGACCAACACCTCCATACCGCTAACCGAGACGTCTGTTAGCACAGCGACGCCGACCGCCACGCCGATCCCTCCGACTGCCACTCCGTTACCGCCGACGCCAACCTTCTCGCCAGCGACCGATACGGTGTGCGCTTCCGGCTGCGACTTTAGCACCATCCAGGCTGCCCTTGACAGCCCCGGTACCGAGGCTGGCGCTATCATTGAGGTCACCGACCCTATCCACACCGAAGCGGGCATCGTCGTGAACAAGGACATCACCATTCGGGGATTGGGCGCCGTCGAGACCATCGTCCAGGCCCACGGGATGCTGGACGAGGCTCCCGAGCGCGTCTTTCTTGTCGAAGCGGGTGCCACCGTGACCCTGGAAAAGATGACCATCCGGCACGGGAAACCGAGCATAGAGGACGACTGTGGCGGCGGTATCCTGAACTTTGGCACTCTGACACTCAAGAAATGCACGGTCACCGACAATGTGGCGAACGGGGGCGGCGGCATCTGCGATAGCGGCACGCTGACGCTGATCGACAGTACCGTCAGCAACAACACCGCTGCGGAAGCCAGGCCACCCGCTATGTGGTGTGGGGGCGGTGGCGGCATCAAGTGTGGGAACGGGCCGCTGAAGCTGATCAACAGCACCATCAGCGGCAACCAGGCTGGAATCAGTGCCAGGGGCTGGGGCGGCGGTGTTCACATCGGCTGCAACTGCACGGCGGTGTTCACCAACACCACGATCAGTGGTAACGAGTCGGTCGTCGACGGTGGAGGGGCCCGCGTCAGGGGTACACTGAGACTCGTTAACTGCACCGTCAGCAACAATGGGACAGGCGGCAAGGGCGGAGGGCTCTACGTGGTGGGCAGGCTGGACTATGTGAATACGATCATCGCTGGCAACCGCAGAGGTGGAAATTGTGTCATAGACAGCTCGTATGGCTTTAACTTTCAGGGAGAGGGCTCGATCGGTATAAACAGCAACAACCTGGTCGAGACCGGCAGTTGTGAGTCGGACTATTCTGGTGATCCTATGCTGGGTCCGCTGGCGGACAACGGCGGCGACACCTGGACCCACGCCTTGCTCCCTGGCAGCCCGGCGATCGACGCGATCCCGGCGGTCAGTTGCACGCTCCCTACAGACCAGCGGTGGATGGTCAGGCCAGTAGTGCAGACATCCACCGATACTCCCTGTGACATTGGGGCGTTTGAAGCGCAATTAACGGCATCATCACCTGGAACGTCGCCTCCGGTCGAACCTCAAGCTGGCGCCACGCAGGTGTGGGGGAAGGATGGGGGCACGATGGTATACGTGCCGGCGGGCGTGTTTGTGATGGGGTCGAGGGAAGATAACTCTGAGGCTGACAATGATGAGTACCCGCAGCACGACGTGGTTCTGGATGGTTTCTGGATCGACCGGACTGAAGTGACGAATGGCCAGTATGAGCAGTGTGTGGCCGCCGGGGCCTGTGATGCACCCGATGAGGTCGGATCGTATACGCGTGATACATACTATGGTGACCCGCAGTTTGCGAACTATCCCGTGGTGCGGGTGAATTGGTTTGATGCGGCAAACTATTGCAGTTGGGCGGGGAAGCGTTTGCCGACGGAGGCGGAGTGGGAAAAGGCGGCTCGGGGAACGGATGGACGGGAGTACCCCTGGGGCAACTCGCCGGCGGACGAGACGCTGGCTAATTATGGCGAGAACGTGGGTGACACAACGGAGGTGGGTGAGTATTCGCCTCAGGGTGACAGTCCCTATGGTTGCGCGGATATGGCCGGCAACGTCTTGGAGTGGGTGGCGGACTGGTACGACG
>Ga0315553_10004407_pt1 | contig 10600 bp, 9 predicted proteins | sample SalMarSW160140MG_FD_203099 | JGI IMG/M metagenome (GOLD analysis project Ga0315553, IMG submission 203099) | Salt marsh sediment microbial communities from the Plum Island Ecosystem LTER, Massachusetts, United States - Salt Marsh Sediment SW1601-40 ... | reverse complement strand
CATCCACATCGGTTTAGAGGAGTCTCAGAACATTTCACCTTCGCCGTTCATGGACCGGCGGAGCAGGCCATCCTCCTTCTGAAAGGCCTTGATTCAGGTGAATGGAAAGAGGCTCCCGGACTTCTGTACAAAAGCGAAGACGGAGAGATTATTCAAAACCCAGAAGCGCCATGGAATGAAGAACATCTTAAAAGAGTCAGATGGGACAATATATTCACGGTCGGTCAGGAAGGGCTGATGCCTCTGGGGATTTCCATTGCCCAGGTGCTTCAGCAGGTGGGCTGCCCTTATGCGGCCGAGAAAAGAAAGATTGAAGTTGATTATCCCGCCAGTTTTCAGGGCAAAGAAAGAGAAATCATTGAAGTCTCCGGAAAAGGGTGTAGCTTTTGTGATGTCGCCGTCGATAAGGGTTTTTACGGCGAACTGGGCATTGAGACCGTCATGAGTCAGATATCCTGTCTCCCGGATGATAGAGACGGCAGGAAGATCCCCTTTGAACTGATCAACGAAAATCCCCTACCCGGTCTGCCGCGGCTTTTAAGAGAGGCCCAAAAGCGTGAAATCAGGCTTTCTCAAATTCATCTCATCCTTAGATCGGATTGGTTCCTGAAAGGGGAAGACAGATTGCTGGAGGCCTTACGCATAGCAGATGATATGGGAGTCTATATCCTCGTCTCCTCTATGGGCTTTGAGGCCTTTGACGACAAGCTTTTACGAAACTTCAACAAGGGCCTCAATGTCGAGGCCAATCTCCGGGCCATCCGGTTGATGCGTCGGCTAAAAGTACAATTCCCCGAGCAATGGGGCTATTCAAAAGTGGAAGGGGCTATCCATGGATTTATCCATCCGACACCCTGGGACACGACAAAGACGATTGCCAGCACTCAAAAGAACATTGCCATCTACGGACTTGATGGGGATATCCTTCCTCCACATAGTACGCCCCTCATCATCCATCACGCCTCTGCTCTCGGAGATTGGATCAGGGAGGTTGAAAAGAGAGAGGGCGTTCATTTCAAGAGAGAGGGATCCGTGATTGGATGGTGGGATCAGGAGGAGTAGACATGTTCTTTATGCAATGATAGGGTAAACCCTACCCCTGGCTGCTGTAGCCATTTCGGGCCGGCAGCTTGCTCTGTTCGCCCTCAACAACTGGAAACAACACATGTTAGCTGCGCTCTCAAAATTTGTCTTGCGAATATTGGGCTGGACACTAGAGATAAATCTACCTCCACAAAAGAAATACGTTCTTGTAGGCGCTCCCCATACAAGTAATTGGGATCTGCCCCTCGGCCTTCTGTACATGTCGGCCGTAGGCCTGCATTTTAGCTGGGCGGGAAAACACACGATCTTTAAGGGCCCGACAGGAACGATTCTTAGGTCGATTGGCGGAATTCCGGTAGATAGGAGAATCCGATCTGGTTTCATAGAACAAATAAGTAAACTGTTTGACAGCCATGAGACTATGATTCTGGCCATTACACCCGAAGGCACTCGTTCAAAGGCACTATATTGGAAAACCGGGTTTTATTATATTGCCCTTCATGCAAAGGTCCCTATCACCTTAGGGTATCTTGACTACAAGGAAAAGAAGCTGGGTGTCGGGTATTCTTTTCTTCCCTCCGGCGATATCGAGAAAGACATGAAAATAGTCAGAGCTTTTTACAAAGGCAAGACTGGAAGGCACCCGGAACAGCAGGGAGAAATAGCAATACTCCCAAAGGAATAATGTGCAGCATATTTTGATCATTTCTTCTCTTGAGGATAACTTATGATATTTCTTATTAGGAAAACCGGATTATATATCAGACTATTCTGGACCCATTTGATCTCTTTCATCTTTCCAACCCTCGAAGAGACTCGCTATAGCAATCTCGGGAAAACGTATTTTGACTTGGAGATATTCAGAAAAGCTATACCTGCGTTTGAGAAATCAGAGGAATCTCATGATCGCCTGGATTTGAATTTCTCAAGGTACAACTGGTACCATCTCGGATTCTGCTATCTCAATCTCGGTGATTTCAAGAATGCTGCCGAATATTTTGAGAAATATCTAAAATTACAAAGAGACGACACGGTTGTGCTTGGCCTGACCGGCTGGTGTTACGGCCTTCTCGATGAATTTGAATTGGCACTGGAACACTATGGCAAGGCGTTGAAGCTTGAGCCCGATTTATTTCCACTGCATCTTGAGTATTCTACAATCCTATCCCTCCTGAACCGTAAGGAAGATGCACTTGAACAGCTGAGGGAAGCGGAATTACACGTTGAAAACCCGGTTGAAAAGGAATTCATAGATTCATTGGCCTTGAAAATCCGTGGTGATCTACCAGGTGCGATTGAAAAAATTAAGGAAGTAGTCACCAAATCGGATGGAGGCTTGTATCACACGGACCTTCTTCCCGATGTGGACCCTGTGATAGCCCTTGCAAAACTACAACGAGAAATCGGAGACTCTGAAGAGTGTCTTTTGACTTTGGAATACGCATTTCAAGAACATCCCAATGATTTCTTCCTTGGCAACGAGCTGGCTTTTGAATACGCGGAGCAAAATGTCAATCTTGATAAAGGCTTGAAGCTCGCTGAACAGGCGATCAGTTGCCAGCCTGACAACTCGCTCTTTCTTGATACCAAAGGCTGGGTGCTTTTCAAGATGGGCAGAAAAGAAGATGCCGTAGATCACATACAAAGGGCCTTGAGCTTGAATCCCCAGCATGCTCAGGTCAATGAGCACCTTCAGACTGTTTTAGACGGTTCACCCTAACGTTGCATAAGTTGAGGATGCTGCAGATCCGCGGCGTCAAGGGTGAAGCTGTAGTATACTACCGCGAACCCTTGACCCGCCTTCGCCAAGGCTTCGGTCCGGCAGGCAACGAAGGAGATGCGGTACCCTCGATTTTCCCGAAGGGTAGAAAACATGACAAATTGAATGGATTAACTTGGAACTCACATTTGGTGATTTTGAGGAATAGTCTCGAATTGCGCCAAGATCCTGTTATTATTGCTTTCTAGAAACCCTTGTCATGTTTTTTATACAACGATAGGGTTAATGCTTCACGCAGATTTGCCCCTATGCCACAGTCCTTTGGGGAAAGAGCCAGGCTGATATGACTTCTAGATGCTGGAAACCCACTTCAGAGCTGTTGTGTCTTTTCTCAAGCTTCTTAATATGTCATGCATAACCTGAAAACAATATAGTCAGGAGGGTTGCTTATGTCGAAACACAGTTTTTTGATACTTGGTGCAGAGGGTCAATTAGGAAAGGCCTTCAAAGACTATCTTGCTGCCCATGATATCACCTTTTCCGCTCCACCGGAAAAGGACTGTAATATAACTGATGCCTCTAATCTTGAAAAGATCGTCGAGATGGTATCACCGACCGTAATTATCAATTGTGCCGCTTACAATGCGGTCGATGATGCTGAAGAGGAAAAAGAGCTCGCATTGATGATCAATTGCATAGCGATCGAAAAGATCACCGAAATATGCAATCATCATCAGATCAAATTGATCCATTATAGTACGGACTATGTCTTTGATGGGACCAAGGGAGACTTATACACTGAGGAAGATGAGACTGCTCCGCTCAATGTTTATGGGCAGAGCAAACTTGCGGGAGAACGGATAGTCGCTGAAAAGGCCCATGATTTTATTATCTTTCGGACCAGTTGGGTGTTTGGCGATGGTATGCAGAACTTTATCTACAAACTCCGCCAATGGGCAAGAAATAACAAGGTTCTCAAAATCAGTTGTGATGAAGTCTCAGTCCCCACCTTTGTTGATGATATTGTCCATGTGACCTTACAGGCCACTAACAAAAACCTGGAAGGGCTCTTCCATCTAACCAACACAGGGTATGCCTCCCGATACGAATGGGCTCGGCATGTTATGAAAATATTGAATATGGACCACACGATTATTCCCGTCCCCATGAACACTTTTCCGTGCAAAGCCAGAAGGCCCTTGTTTGTACCCATGTCTAATGAGAATCTCAGTAAAAAGCTGGAAATTGACATTCCTCATTGGAAGAATTCAGTGAAACGGTACCTTTTGGCTCTATAACACCTGACACCCTTAATTTCCTGAGAGGAAAACCAGGCTTGAAACCTACTCCTAAAGGGTATAGAATAGAATGTTCATCTCACTGAGAAAGGGGGCGAAAGCAGCCGAATGAGGGAGGAATGGAAAAGGAAATTATCAATATTTTTTAGGGGTTGGGGATTAAGCCTTTTAGTTGCCGTATTGATTGCCACATCCTTCAAATCAGCCATAGCAGACTGGAATGATATTCCTTCCGGATCAATGCTTCCGACAATTCTGATAGGGGACCGTGTTTTCGTCAATAAACTGGCCTATGATCTCAAGATCCCGTACACGACTTTGCAGATTGTAAAATGGTCTGAGCCTAAACGCGGGGATATTGTCGTCTTCTTTTCTCCTAAAGATGGCAAGCGTCTTATCAAAAGGGTTGTCGGTCTCCCCGGAGATACCATTGCCATGCGGAATGACCGTCTTTTCATCAATGGTCAGTTTGTGCGCTATGGCCCACCTGAGAAGGAAATTGTAGATCAAATGCACCCTATTGAGCAGGGCCGTTATGTCTTTCTTAGCGAGAAGCTTCCCGGAAAGCAGCACGCTGTGCAGTTTACCCCATCACTTCCGAGCCAGGACTCCTTTAGCGCAATGACAATACCGGATGGAGAATATTTTATGATGGGGGATAATCGCGACAATAGTGCTGACTCCCGTGTCTTTGGTTTTGTAGACAGAAAACTTATTGTAGGCCGCGCAACAATGGTGGTGATTTCCCGAGAAGGTTCTTTCTTGAATCCAAGATGGAACCGCTTTTTTGGAGATTTATCTTAGACCGCACTCCCTTGAGATTTTCTTTGTCTGTCATATCAGGCACCGTCATCCGAGAATTGTTGAGGTCGAAGAGTTTCAGTCTTGGAACCCCAGGCTTCTTTCTCCCAACTCATTGAAGGGCACTAAAATCCATGAGGGCTTCGTCAAATTCAATGCCGAGGATAAAAGAGTCTGCACCCTGTCTGCCACGCCTCTTACGCTTGCTCTTGTGCCTGACCGTCCCATCTACCTTGACCATGGCTTCAAAAGAGAAAAGTGTGATATTTTTGAGTCTGTCTCCTTTCTGTGCACCCTCAATCAAATCAAAGTCCTCCTCACTGACAAATATTCCCACACCGTTTGTTGAATAGTCCACAACAGGAAGATCGTAGTCTTTCTCTGTTTCGAAACCCTTTTTTGATGGGAGTACTGCGCTGATGAGCTCAGGCATCTCACTGCTCCCCCTGCGCCCTCTCCGCCTTTCGGGAAGTACCATGGATTCGGGGAAACTCACTATGATCCTGGGATCAGCACCGTCCCTTAGAGAGGTAAGACACAGCGTCTTAAATTCACATGAAGTTTTTCCGGCCATGAACTTCAGCGCCAAATGCCGGCCCGGTCTAATGAGTGCGTATCCATCTTCCGGAGCCAACTCCCCGAGGATCAGGTGAGGCCCATTTCCATGTTTTGAATTCGCACCCATATAGCTGGCTTTGATGATCCTGGAGGTATAGTAACCTTCATATCCTTCGGTTTGGACTGTGATTTTCCGTCTGCGAGATATAAGATAGTCAATGACTTCCCATATCGTCTGTCTGTCTTTCGCTGTGAACATGGTCATGGGAGGGCCTCGCTTCCTCCTCCAAGCTCAACTGGAGGATAAGTGGGATGGAGATGATAATGCTCTCAATTATCCCTAGAAACAAAACCATAATATGTCAATCAGGAAAACCCTGTTTTTTGCATGCGAAAAACCTTAGAGAGATTCATGGTTTCCCGCCGATGGCGGGATTCCGGATTTAGGGGTTCAGGCCTTGTCAGTCGAATGCTTTTTCCGGGACATGAGAAATCTCTCCCTCATCATTGCGATACGGGATCGCTCTGAGAAACATTCCAATCTCGCCGGTTTCAGCGATCCTCCAGAGGCGACCTGTGACCGTATCAAGCATGAACTGGTCTTTACTGGTATCTGAAATCTGCCCGAAAATAAATCGTCCATTCTCAGAAAACAAGATCTCTTGTTTGGGTTTCTCTGTTCGCTGTGATGGAGCCCCAAGGGTTTGGGCAAAAACATTTGTAGAACCAAACAAAACAAATAAAGACCATGTCACGATCAGCACAAGAAGTTTCTTATTTTGTTTCATTATTTTCCCTCCTATCTCGTTTTTTTTGATATTTTAAGATCTCATACTGTCGAAATGTGTCAAGTTGTTTATCCGCCTTCTCGGAAGACTACGGGCTTGGCCCACCTCCGTTCCGCCCAATTGGAATACGGAAAATAGGTCGGAATTGAGGACAGGCGTTGTGCTCCCCGCTAAACAGCACGGGACAAGACAGCGTGATGTCGCCTCGACGTTGTGCGAATAACCGCATTAAAGACGGGTAATTTGTAGGGCCCACGGGATTATCCGTGGGGTTCCATTGAAAGGAGTCTTTTCATGAGCGTATTGATCGATTTCTCCATTTTTCCGCTGGACAAGGGAGCAAGTCTGAGTCCCTATGTGGCCAGAGCCGTTAAAATCATTAAGGATAGCGGCTTGCCACATAAATTCGGACCCATGGGGACCAGCGTTGAGGGGGAATGGGACCGAGTCATGGGCGTTCTGGGCGAGTGTTTTGAAGATCTCAGAAAAGACTGTGACCGGATCTCCATGAGCATTAGGTTTGATTACAGAAAAGGCCCCGGTGGGCGCATTGACGGAAAGATGACGTCCGTAAAGAAAAGGCTGGAAACGCCCTAAAGAGCGAATTGACTTGCTGCTACTGTTGTGTCTCAAAAGTAACTTGTATTACTCTGGCCAGATTGTATCGTACGTGATTGGGGGCATGGGGGTCTGTTTTCAGTTTCACCACCATCACTCCAGAGGTCGTGGAACGGCACCAAATTTATGCAAATTATGAAGCAGCCCCACAGAGCCATGTGAACACGGCGACGGGCATTCTTTGTGCCTGTCCGCCGAACGTTGTCCTCTTTGGGGGCGGTTACAGGCTTGGACGTTTTTGGGTGGCGGAAATGAAAATAGACCCTCACGCCCCCTTCTAAAGATCTGTCGCAGAGAATCTTTTCAAGCAAGTTATTTCTGAGGCACAACACTACGTCCATCTGCCGGGTATGGACGTATTGCAGAATTTACAGCGCCCATTGTCCATATTGAATTGATTCAGGTTATACCCGTTTCGCTCTATGAGCGTCTCGCCGCAGTGATGACAGTAGGTATGGCATCCTTTATGCCCGGGAACATTTCCCAGATAGACATAATGAATCCCTTCCTTCAGAGCCAGATCTCTAAGCCGCTCCAGGGTTTCTATGGGTGTCGGGGGCAACCGGGTCAGCTTGTATTGAGGGAAGAACCTCAGAAAGTGGAGAGGATAATCAGGTCCTAGCTCCTCTAAAATCCATGCACACATCCGCTTGATCATTTCAGAATCATCCACATAGGTAGGGACCACTAGTGTGGTCATCTCAAACCATACCCCTTCCTGATGAAGAGTTTTGAAGGTTTCAAGAACAGGCTGCAAAGTGCCCCCGTTCAGAGAAGCATATAGGCTGTTATCAAAGGATTTCAGGTTAATATTGGCCCCATCAACATATTCGGCAAGTTGAAGCAAAGGCCCTTTGTTGATATAGCCGTTGGAGACCAGAACATTTTTCAGCCCCGCTTCTCTTGCAAGTTTGGCGGTGTCATGGGTGTATTCGTAATAGGTGATCGGCTCCGAATAGGTGAAGGCAATAGAGGGTGTTTTTTCCCCTTTTGCTGTTTTGACCACATCGGCAGGGAACAGTTCCGTGTGACTGACTTCCTCGGGCTTTTTTTGTGAGATTTCCCAGTTTTGACAATTCAGGCACCTGAAGTTGCAGCCCGTAGTGGCGATGGACAATACGGATGTACCCGGATAGAAATGGTTGAGGGGCTTCTTCTCAATCGGATCCACATTCACGGAACAGGGATTTCCATACGCAAGGGAGTACAACTTGCCCCCTATATTGACCTTTGAGCGGCATATGCTTCGATCCCCTGGAGACAGGGTACAGCGATTCGGACAGACCTGACACTGGACCTGACTGCTACTCGACGTGTAATGAAAGGCCTCAATGGACCATTTCCAAGGTTTGGAAGGGGCATCCTTCTTGAATATGCGGCCCTTTACGCTCTTGCCTTCATCGTGCTTGCCCGGCCAAAAGGCGTATCCCTGGGCGCCACATAGAAGTACAGAGGCACCCGCCATGCCCACGGATTTCAGGAACTCTTTTCGCGTCATTGCCCGGTTCATCAGAAAAACTCCATTATGTCTTTAAGAATAACATAATCATGTTACTTGAAATTTTAACGAATATCAGGAAAATAATGGCCGATTGAATCCCCCACAGAGGAATCAGCAACGTTCCCACAACAAGGGTGCCCACAGCGGCGCCGGTCAGATCGGCTGCAAGACACCCGGCTGCAGGGCTCTGTCTTTCACCAATCATTTTGGCAGCCAGAGGAAACTGGAACCCGCAAAAGAAGGAAAACACAAAGCAATACCCTAAAAAATAGAACTGATGAAGCTCGCCTCTTAGAAAGCTGTTCCATACAAAGAAGATCAGTATCAGCCCCAGAAGAGCGATCTCCGAGAATACAAGCATGCGCTTGTTCCCCTCTTCATAGAGACTTCCCATCGCGGCTCCGGGAAGCAGTCCCAGCAGACAGACCGTGACAATTGCCCCAATCTTCAGATAGATGTATCCGTAGATGACCTGAAATGAAAAGATCACGAGCATCTCCACGCCCATGGTCGCCACTCCCGTGGAAAAAAGGATATACTCCTCTTTTCTCATAAACACCACATAGACAAGTGCCAAGCCCGCCAAAATCAAGATAAATATCTTGGGTGAAGTCCCATGTTTCAGGAACCATTCCTGGAACATGACGTTCATGATTCTCGGCTCAAAATCCGTGTTCTGGTACTCCTTTTGGTCCAAGACCTCTTGAATTTGGTCAATTCTCTCCTTTGTCACGTTGCCATAGTAGAACCCCTCGATATAGTCTGTGATGATGGACTTCGCCCTTAGCCTAGAAGGGACATCCGTGGACAGTTCTCCATCCCTGCACAGAAAATAGGCTTCTCCCCCTGGTAGGATCATAACATTTTGAAAGTGTAACCTCGCGGTATTAAACATAATAGAGAGCTTTTTCTTCCCCACGTCACTGATGTAATTGGGTGAGTGTTTAAGCCCAAAGGAAAGCACACCGCCTTCTGAGAGGATTCTCTTTGAAAGCGAAAAAAACTCGCTGGTATAAAACCGGTTTATCTGAAAGGTATCCGGGTCCGGGAGGTCAACAATAATGGCATCGTATTTCTGATCAGTTGTCTTGATATAACTTCTCCCATCTGTATTCTTGATGCTGAGACTGGGGAGGTTCTTGATGAAACCAAACTCTTGTGCCGCCTCAGTCAAATGAGGGTCCAGTTCTACATAGTCAATTCGGTTTGGATGATATTTTTCTACCTCGCCAAGGCTTTCACCAAGTCCTCCCGAGACCAAGAGAACGGATTCCACCCTTTCCAGCTGAATTAAGGGGTAATGGATCTTTTCTTCAATGCCTATGATATTGGCGCTGGAGTAAAGGGGATTCCCGGATTCCCAAAACGTATGCTGAGGGCCTTCCCTGCTGACCACGATTCTCCCGTAAGGGGATTCCACGTATCGCACTATGTCCCCATATTGTTTGGATAGAGTGGATGTTTCAAAGCTCGAGTCAAATACAAAAAGACAAAAAAGAAAGACCCAAACCGAGGCCAGAATCAGAAGAAAATATCTTCGAGCAGAAATAAGGAGGATTAGGCCCACGATGATCATTAGGGTCGAAGTAAAGGCGATGGTCTTAAAAGGTTTTACCCAATAGACAAGGACAAAGCTGAACAATATGCCCCCACAGATATCCCCGATACTGTCCGTGAGATAGAGTTCTCCGGACGTGAACTCATGATGAAAATCGTGCAATACCGTTAAGGAATGCGGGAGGATAAAACCGACCATCAGACAATAGGGCGCCAAAGTCATCATAATATAGAAAAAGATCTGGTAAAAACCGGGTGAGATGCCGTGGATAAAGAGAATTTCTCTGAAATTTCGGATGAGGATCAGCTGGATGAGAGGCCAGACAGCCATCAGGACCATGAGCAGGGCATACAAAACAAGGGAAGAGCATTTGACGAGTCGTGCAGCCAGACTTCCGAGGCCGGTGATCAGAAGCCAGCAGAAAAGCACTAGGGAAATGGTGATTTCATTACCATGAAACTGCGACAGGAATTCCCGAATGGTGACAAGCTGAACTGCAATGGAAGAGATCCCCGTGCCTATGATCGCCCATATGATTAACTTTCTTCTGTCTGCCATCGTTCATCTTTTGTGGAATCGCTACGCGGTTTTATACTTAGTGTTCCTCAAAGGCCTGCGCCTGGTAGACAAAGACCTCGAGTTTATCGTGTTTCCAGGCATCCCTATCCAAGCCCGCCTTTGAACACAAATGTCTGAGGAATTCCTTTCTATCCG
>Ga0315553_10004406_pt1 | contig 10600 bp, 8 predicted proteins | sample SalMarSW160140MG_FD_203099 | JGI IMG/M metagenome (GOLD analysis project Ga0315553, IMG submission 203099) | Salt marsh sediment microbial communities from the Plum Island Ecosystem LTER, Massachusetts, United States - Salt Marsh Sediment SW1601-40 ... | reverse complement strand
GTCCGACGGCCGGCACAGGCGCACGCCTTGGGGCGTCACCACGATCGGCCGGTTGATCAGGATCGGGTGGGTGATCATCGCGTCGAGCAGCGCGTCATCGCTGAGCGCCGGATCGCCGAGCCCGAGCTCGGCATAAGGGGTGCCTTTCTCGCGCAAGAGCTGGCGCGGCGTCAGCCCGGCACGCGCGATGAGCTGCTTCAGCAGGGTCCGGGTCGGTGGGCATTTCAGATATTCGATGATATGCGGCTCGATTCCGGCATTGCGGATGAGGCCCAGCACGTTACGCGAGGTGCCGCATTTCGGGTTGTGGTAGATGATGACGTCCATGGTGCTGCCGCTCCGCCTGAGATGGGTGGCCGACATATAGGATGCGGGCGCGGCGGCTGCCTACTCCCGTCCGACCTTACTCTCCGGCGAGCCGTAGCGGCTGGCTCTGTCCCGTCTCCACGAGCCGCAGGCGCTGCTCCTCGCGCGCGATGTAGCTGCGGGTGATCGGGACGACGCCATGGCGCTTGGCCAGTTGGATCTGAAAGACCATCAGGTTCTGGTCGCGGAATGCCATTTCGGCGGCAGCGAGATAGAACTCCCACATCCGGACGAACCGCGGATCATAGAGTCGCTCGACCTCCTGACGATGCGCGAGGAAGCGTTCACGCCAAGCTTTCAGCGTTTCGGCATAATGCAGCCGGAGAGTTTCGATGTCCGTCACCAGAAGGCCTGCGCGCTCGATCGCTGGCAGAACTTCCGACAGCGAGGGAATGTAGCCGCCGGGGAAGATATAGCGGGCGATCCACGGATTGGTGTAGCAAGGCCGGTCCGAGCGGCCGATAGAGTGCAGCAGGGCCACACCGTCGTCCGTCAGGGCCCGCGCGATGGTGCGGAAATAGGCATCGTAGAAGCGCACGCCGACATGCTCGAACATGCCCACCGAGACGATGCGGTCATAGCACTCGCTGACGTCGCGGTAATCCTGCAGGCGGAACTGGGCGATGTTGCCGAGGTTGTTTTCGCTCGACCGGCTGGTTGCGACCTCGAGCTGCTCCTGCGAGAGGGTGATGCCGGTGACCTGCGCCCCGCAGGTTTCCGCGAGATAGAGTGCCAGGCCGCCCCAGCCGGAGCCGATATCGAGGACGCGCTGGCCGCGCTGCATCAGAAGTTTCGCGGCGATGTAGCGCTTCTTGGCCAGTTGCGCGTCGTCGAGCGACTGCTCCGGAAACTCGAAATATGCGCAGCTATATTGCCGGTCGGAGTCGAGAAAGAGCGAATACAGACGGGCGTCGAGATCATAATGATGCGCAACATTGCGCCGGGCTCTGCTGCGCCAGTTCCACTGCTGAACCGTGCGCAAGGCCCACCGCAGCATTGTTAGCGGCCGCGTCCAGTGCACGGGATAACCATCGCGGGTCGTTTCAAACACCAGCTTGAAGAAATCCGCGATCGTTCCCCGCTCGACGACGAAGGTGCCGTCCATATAGGCTTCACCGAGCCGCAGCTCAGGGTCGAGCAATACGGCGCACTGCGCCGCTCGGGTCGTGAAGCGCACGGCGACCGGTTCACCGGTCCCGTCGCCGAAAGTCTGGACGGCGCCTGACGCCGTCCTCACCTGCAATGAACCGCGGCGGACGATCGACGAAAATGCAAGTCGCAATAATCGATCCATGACGAACCCCAACCATGCAGGGTTTTCACCTCGGCGCCGGCTGCCGATATGCTGCGGAAGCCAGGAGTTCACCGCTCGCGCCGTTGACTAGACTAAAACAACTAGGGCGCGATACGCAATGTGGCCGGATCAAGGCGAGATCCAGTCGCACGGTTAAGCCCTGGCGCTCCATGCGATGGATCCGGGGAGGCCGCCGGCCGCGATCGGCTATTCCCCCGTCACCACTTTCAAGTTGGGCCTGCTGACCGATGTCATTTTCCGTGCAGCGGGCGAATACATGTAGTCTCTGGTGATCGGGACTGTGGCCAGCGATTTTGCGAGTTGAATCTGGAAGACGACCAAGCCGTAATAGCGGAACGAGGCTTCGAAGCCAGACAGGTAGAACTCCCACATCCGCAGGAATTTTTCGTCGGTATACTCCAAGACCTTCTGCCGATTGGCGAGGAAGCGGTCGCGCCAATCGCGCAGCGTCTTGGCATAATGCAAGCGCAGGACTTCCATGTCCGTCATGATAAACCCGGACTGCTCGATGACCGACGCGATCTCCGAAAGGGCAGGGGCATGTCCTCCCGGGAAAATATATTTTGAGACCCACGCATTCGTCAGTGCTGGGCAATCGTAACGACCGACGGTGTGCAACAGCATGACGCCGTCATTTTCGAGGAGATCGAAGCACTTGCGGAAGAAGGCCCGATAGTATTTCGTGCCGACATGTTCGAACATGCCGACCGAGACGATACGGTCGTACCGCTCGTTAACGTCCCGGTAGTCCTGCAGGCGAAAATCGACGCGGTCAGCGAGGCCTTCCTCACTCGTGCGGACACGGGCGACGGCGAGCTGCTCCCTGGAAAGCGTGACCCCCGTTACCCGCGCCCCGCTGCTTCGCGCGAGATAGAGCCCGAGCCCACCCCATCCGGAACCGATGTCGAGAATGCGCTGACCGGGCTTCAGCAGTAATTTCGCGGCGATGTGCCGCTTTTTGGCGCTTTGGGCCTGATCGAGGGAATAATCGTCTTTCTCATAGTAGGCGCATGAATATTGCAGATCCGGGTCCAGGAATAACCGGTAAATACGCAGGTCGACGTCGTAATGCGCCGCGGCGTTTCTTCGCGATACGGATCGGATGTTCCATTGAAAAAGCGCCTGCTTGAGCTTTCGCCATAGGACCAATGCTCGAGCGAGCGGCATGGCGCGCTGCAGGTCCATATTCTGCAGCATGACATGCAGAAATTCTAAGATCGTCCCCCGCTCGACGACGAAAGTGCCGTCCATATAGGCTTCGCCCAACCGCAGTTCGGGGTCGAGCAGGATGCCGCGCTGTGCGGCGCGGGTTGTGAAACGAACCTCGACGGGCTCACCGGTCCCATCGCCGAAGTTGTATTTAGCGCCTGACGCCGTCGTTATCTGCAATGAACCACGGCGGACAATCGACGACAACGCGAGTCTCAATAATCGATCCATGACGAACCCCAACAACGCAGGGTTTTCTCAACGGCCCACACCGAGCAGGCTCGCTGCCGTTCCGCCGCGCGAAGCCGGGAAATCGATCCAGACAGTCACTGCAACGGCCGCTGACTAGATTAAAACAACTAGGCCCTGATGACAATGTGGCCGGATCAAGGCGCCGCGGTCCGTGACGCGGTTTGCGTTTGAGAAAGACGGCGAATTAGATATGACAGTTTCGGCAAGGGGCGAGGCGTGGCGTTGTGTAAGGCGGTGCGGGGGATGGCCGTGCATAGGGAGAGGGAAGAGCGACGTGAGACATTATGCGCTGACGATGCTGAGCGCGGCGATGATCCTGCTGGCAGCGGGGGCGGGTGAGGTTCGTGCGCAACTCGATCTCAACGCGGGAAAATCGGGCGCGCAGATGTTCGCCAGCAATTGCGCCACCTGCCATCACTCGCCGGCGGGACTGGCGCGCGGCCGGAGCCCACGGAGCGTCGCGCGCTTTCTGCTCGAGCATTACACGGCACGGCCGGAAAATGCCGGCGTGATCGCCAGCTACCTCGTTTCGGTGCGCGGCACCGCGCCGCCGGCGCGCGTATCCAGCCAAGGGGGGGCAGCACCCGCGGTCCGCCAGCGGCCGCTCGAAAAGATCAATGCCGCCACGGTCGAGCGCCTGAAATTGTTTGCGTCTGCTGCCGATGCAGCGGTCCCCTCCGATCCCAATGCGCCGCCGCGTGGCGTCGAGCGGCTCGAGGGTTATGCCGCGACCGGTACGGCTCCCGGCGCGCTGCGCCAGACGGCAATCACGGCAGCGTTGCGCGAAGCGCGGGCCAAGTCGCCGGCACAGGGCGCGTTGCCCGGAGCGGTGGTCACGCCGCCAAGCAGCGGGAGAGCCGCGGAGGGCACCACCGCAGCGGTCGGATCACCTGCCCCTACCGAGGGTGCCGCGGTGCTGCAACTGCGTGGGCCGCCTGCGACTGGCGCAAGGCCGACACTCCAATCCAACGACGACCAGTTCTAGAGCATTTTCCGGCGAAGTGGACGCCGGTTCGCCGCAGAAAATGCGACCACTCAAAGAGAAACAGAGCGAAATCCGATTCCGTTAGGTCGGATTTCGCTCTAGAACGCGTTCCAGCGCGTTCGAAATCGCTGCTACGGCTCGCATCGCCTGCAGCGATGCCCCCGCTCCATTCCGGTTCAAGTCCGAGACCATCGTCCGCAGAAAACGCGCAGGCCGCGCGTCTTCCGCCATCGACGCGGTGCGCCTTGCATTGGCAATCCGGTCCCTTGCCTGAGGGACAGTATTGCGTGAACAAGACGTAAAGGTCTCGCCGTAAAATCTATGATTAGTCATTAGTTTACCGGAATAAATAAACCGGTTCTTTATTGTGTTGTTTAAATGGATTTTAGAGCGTTTGACGTAGAAATTTCATCAGAGCGGGGAAACAGGGCCTCGCTGACAACAACGCTACAAAGCTAGAGGCGTCATCATGAAGGCAGTTGTGAAGCCGGCGGAGCCGGCCGAGCGCGATATGCGTTTCCAGCATATCCGGCCACTCTACCTGGAATCTCTGACCCTTGTCGAACGGCTGCATCGCCGCCTTCTTGACGTGATCAAGGACGAATTCGATCGCAAGGGGCGCGCCGACATCAATTCGGTGCAGGCTCTGCTGCTTTACAATATCGGCGACAAGGAGCTGACCGCGGGCGAGCTGCGCACGCGCGGCTACTATCTCGGCTCCAACGTCTCCTACAATCTGAAGAAGCTGGTCGAGATGGGCTTTCTCGACCATCAACGCTCGCGGGTCGATCGCCGCTCGGTCCGCATCAGGCTGACGGAGAAGGGCCGCGCGGTCCGCGATATCATTGAGGCGCTGTACCAGAAGCACGTGCGCACGGTGGAGCAGGTCGGCGGGATCAATGCCGACGAATTCGCAACCCTCAACAAGGCGCTGCACCGGCTGGAGCGGTTCTGGACCGACCAGATCCTCTATCGGCTCTGATCGAATCACGTCTTCGCTGTGAAAATAAAGATAGGAGTGAGTCCCGCGTGCGGGGCCCGCTCCTATTGATCTTCTTGGACCAAGGTCCGGGCAGGCGGATATCGCCGCCGCCGGCGCCGGTCGCGTTTCGGGTCGCGTCCTGACATAAAATCGCCCATTGCCGTCCTTAATCATCGAGCCAGTACGCTTCGCGGCACCGTGGGGCTCGGAGTGGGTCTGAATGCAGCGTGCGCCGGCGCGTTGCGGGGAACGCCGGCATAAGCACAGCGTAATTCTGAATGTTGCGCGGATCGCCTCCGCGCAAAAGTGATTCGATGGGAATGCCATGACGCGGCAAACGGACCGACTGAACGAGCAGTTATCGCGGCGGCGATTCATGCGCAGCCTCGTTGCCGGTGGAGCGGCGGGCGTCGCGCTCGTGCGGTCTGCGGCAGCCCAGGACGTCGTGCTCGACACCCTGATGGAGCAGCTTCAGGGCAGGAACTTCGGTCAGGGCTTCGATTCTGCTTCGCGCACCATCCTGATGCCGACGGCGACACTGCCGACGCTCGGCCCCTCGACAGCGCAGACGACGGAAGCGGCGATCGCGCGGTATGAGAGCATTGTCGCCCGCGGCGGCTGGCCCGCAGTCCCCTCCGGCAAGATCCTGCGGCTTGGCAACCGCCACCCTTATGTTCCCATCCTGCGCCGGCGGCTGGCGATTTCCGGTGACCTCGACCCCAATGCGGGGGGAGGGGAGGTCTATGACTCCTATGTCGAGGCCGCGATCCGCCGGTTTCAGGCCCGCCACGGCCTCACCGTCGACGGCGTTGCGCGTGAGCAGACCATTCACGCCATCAATGTGCCCGCCACGGTCCGGCTGGCTCAGCTCCGCACCAATGTGGTGCGCCTGCGCACGCTGTCCGGCAATCTCGGGCCGCGCTTCGTCGTCTGCAATATTCCGGCGGCAGAGCTCGAGGCGATCGAAAACGACGTCGTGGTGTCCCGCCATGTTGCCGTGGTTGGCAAGCCGGACCGGCCGTCCCCCGACATCCAGAGCAAAATTGTCGAGATCAACTTCAATCCGTACTGGACAGTGCCGGCTTCGATCGTGCGCAAGGACCTGATCCCGCGCATGCAGACCGAGCCGGACTATCTGACCAGGAACCATATCCGCATCTTCGACGGGCACGGCGACGAGCTACAGCCGCAGCAGATCAACTGGTTCTCCAATGAGGCGACCAATTACCGCTTCAAGCAGGACCCCGGCGAGCTCAACTCGCTGGGTTCGATCCGCATCAACTTTCCCAGCAAAGACGGCGTCTATATGCATGACACGCCGTCAAAAAACCTGTTCGGCGAGGACTTCCGCTTCCACTCCTCCGGCTGCGTGCGGGTGCAGAATATCCGCGAGCTGGTGAACTGGCTGCTCGCCGATACGCCGGGCTGGTCGCGCGTCGAAATCGACGCCGTCATCAAGTCGGGCGCACGCGAGGATGTGCGGCTCGCTCACCCGGTACCGCTGTACTGGGTCTACATCACCGCCTGGGCGACCTCCGATGGCGTCGTGCAGTTCCGCGACGACATCTACGGCCGCGATGGCCTCGCGGGCAGCGTCAATATCAATCGAGGATAGCTGCGTTCAGCGCCAACGGGCCCTTCAGTTTTCCCGATCTCTTGCCGGCACGCCCCGGGCTGCTCGATCAGCCGGCGCGCAGTGGGCGCTTTGTTGGCAAGGCTCGCCTGCGCGCTGTCTCTGCGCCGAAGCCCTCCGACGATGGCTGGCGCTGCCAGTGGGATGGCATTTTTGGGCAAACACACAATATCTTGGGGGTCCAGCCGCAATTGATTGGCGTTGCCCCCGCAATGTGCTAAGCGCGGCCATCCCCGAGCGCCGCGGAGATGCAGGAGTCCGTCATGCCTCAGAGAGAAGCCTCCGCGCGAGCAAGCGCTGAGAATACGCTGTTCAGCCTTTCGTTGGCCGAATCGGATCCGGAGATCGCCGAGGCAATCCGCGGTGAGCTCGCCCGCCAGCGCGACGAAATCGAGCTGATCGCCTCGGAAAACATCGTCAGTCGTGCCGTGCTGGAAGCGCAAGGCTCGGTGCTGACCAACAAGTATGCCGAAGGCCTGCCGGGCAAGCGCTATTACGGTGGCTGCCAGTGGGTCGATGTTGCTGAAACGCTGGCGATCGAGCGGGTCACCAAGCTTTTCTTGTGCAAATACGCCAATGTGCAGCCGCATTCCGGCGCCTCGGCCAATGCCGCGGTGTTCATGGCGCTGATGCAGCCGGGCGACACCTTCATGGGGCTGAACCTCGCCGCCGGCGGCCATCTCACCCACGGCTCGCCGGTCAACATGTCGGGCAAGTGGTTCAAGGTGGTGCCCTACGGGGTGCGCCGCGACGACCACCGCATTGACATGGACGAGGTGCGAAAACTGGCCCGCGAGCATCACCCCAAGGTGATCGTCGCCGGCGGCTCGGCCTATCCGCGCATCATCGACTTTCCCGCCTTCCGTGCGATCGCCGACGAGGTCGGGGCCTACCTGATGGTGGACATGGCGCATTTCGCCGGCCTCGTCGCCGGCGGCGTGCATCCGAGCCCGTTCCCGCATGCCCATGTTGTCACGACGACCACCCACAAAACGCTGCGCGGGCCGCGCGGCGGCGTCATCCTGTCCGACGACGAGGCGATCGCGAAGAAGCTGAACTCGGCGGTCTTTCCGGGCCTGCAGGGCGGCCCTTTGATGCATGTGATCGCGGCAAAAGCGGTCGCGTTTGGAGAGGCTCTGCGGCCGTCCTTCAAGCTTTACGCGAAGAATGTCGTGGAGAATGCCAAGGCGCTTGCCGCGACCCTCAAGGCGCGTGGGCTCGACATCGTCTCGGGTGGCACTGACACCCATCTGATGCTGGTCGATCTGCGGCCGAAAGGGTTGACCGGCAAGGTTGCCGAATCCGCGCTCGGCCGCGCCCACATCACCTGCAACAAGAACGGCATTCCCTTTGATCCCGAGAAGCCGACCATCACGTCGGGCGTGCGGCTCGGCACGCCGGCCGGTACTACCCGCGGATTCGGGGTCGCCGAATTCCAGCAGGTCGGTGACATGATTTCCGATGTGCTCGACGTGCTGGCGCAGAAGGGCGTCGAGGCAGATTCGCTGATCGAGGCGACGACCCGCGATAAGGTGAAGGGGCTGCTCAACCGCTTTCCAATCTACGACGTGTGAGGGATTTTCGAACTCTGCCGGCCGCGGCCGCTGGGCGGCGCCGGCATGACCGGGACAGGCGGGCAACCGTCGATTAGAGTTACGTTCGCGTTAACGTCAGGACGAGGACATGCGCTGTCCGAGCTGCGGCAGCCTCGATACCCAGGTCAAGGATTCACGTCCGACGGAAGATTCGGCGGCGATCCGGCGCCGCCGGCTGTGCCTGACCTGCGGATTCCGCTTCACCACGTTCGAGCGGGTGCAGCTCCGCGAGCTCATCGTCATCAAGCGCAACGGCCGGCGGGTGCCATTTGACCGCGACAAGCTCGCCCGCTCGGTCGAGATCGCGCTGCGCAAGCGCAATGTCGATCCCGACCGGGTCGAGCAGACCATCTCCAAGATCGTGCGCGAGCTCGAAAGCATGGGCGAGAACGAGGTCACCACCGAGACCATCGGGGAGACGGTGATGGCGCATCTGCGCGAGCTCGACGACGTAGCCTATGTGCGCTTTGCCTCGGTGTACCGCAATTTCCGCGAAGCCAAGGATTTCGAGCAGGCGCTTGCGGAACTGGCCGGTGATGAGGATCATCCCCGTCCGCTTCCGTTGCGGAAGTAAACGCGCGCTGCTCCCTGCAGGCATTTGATCGCTGGGTATTTTATCGCTCTGCGCATTCCGTGAACCCTGCCTGTTTACCCTGAAAGGGCGACTGATAGATTGATCGCCTCGGGCAGGAGGTCGGCATGGTAGGTTCTCTTTCGAGGGGCAGGCGCTGGCTCGCCGTCGGCCTTTTCTTCCTCGCCGTTGCTCTGACGATGACCGGCCAGGTCACGCCGGCTAAGGCCGACAAGCGCGTTGCGCTGGTAATCGGCAACAGCGCCTATCGCCGCGTCGCGCCGCTCGACAATCCGCGCAATGACGCGCGCCTCATTGCCGATACGCTGCGTTCGCTCGGTTTCGCGCTGGTCGGGGGCGGCCCGGTGCTTGACGTCACCAAGGACGCGATGGACGACGCCGTGCAGAAATTTGGGGAAGAGCTGGTGGGGGCCGATGTCGGCCTGTTCTACTATGCCGGGCACGGTGTGCAGGTGCGTGGCGTCAATTATCTGGTACCAGTCGACGCCAATCCCACCCGCGTGGCCGATGTCGATTTCCAAATGCTCGATGCCAATCTGGTCCTGCGCCAGATGGAGGGCGCCGGCACCCGATTGAACCTCATCATCCTCGATGCCTGCCGCAACAATCCGTTCGGCGGCCGCGGCCTGCGCTCGGCGAGGGCGGGCTTGGCCCAGATGCAGGCGCCCGAGGGAACGCTGATTTCGTTCGCGACCCAGCCAGGCAATGTTGCGCTCGACGGGAGGAGCGGAAACAGCCCCTTCAGCCTGGCCTTGGCGCAGACGATCCGTAAGCCGGGGCTCGGCATTTTCGATGCCTTCAACGAGGTCGGGCTCGCGGTCAAGCGCGCGACCGGCGGCGCCCAGCAGCCCTGGGTGTCGTCGTCGCCGATCGCCGGCAACTTCTATTTCGCGCCGGCGTCCTCGCCGGCGGGCGACGCGGCGCCCGCTGCTTCTGCACCGCCGGTTTCGCCACCGTCGCAATCGGCGGGCGGCAATGTCGCAGCCGCCTACTGGCAGGCGCGGCAGGTTGGCACCTGCGGGGCCTATGAAGCGTTCGCACGGGCCTTCAAGGGCACCTATGAGGCGGCGCTGGCCGAGGAGCACCTGCGGGCGAATTGCCGGCCGGGCGCGCCGTCGTCGCAGTCGTCCGAGGTCGCTCCATTACCGGGCGGACCGTCGAGCCCGGTCATGCGGACCTATCGCATCCGCGACGATGTCTCGCAGGGGATCCTCAATATGCGCACGGGGGCGGGAACCAACCACCCGGTCGTTGCCGCGATCCCCGCCGGCGTCGCGGATGTCCGGGTCGGGCGCTGCCGCCCACCTGAGGACGGCGACGGCCCGGACTGGTGCGAGGTGCAATGGCGCGGTTTTTCTGGCTGGGCATCAAGCTGCTGCATGGTCCCGGTCGGGTCCGACATGCCGCGCACCTTCCGCGTGATGGAGAGCGTCTCGGAAGGGGTCCTCAATATGCGTAAAGGTCCCGGAAGCCGCCACCGGCTGGTCGTGGCGATGCCGGCCGGGGCCTCGGGGGTGACGGTCGGCCGCTGTCGCCGGCCCGATGATGGCGGCAACAAGCCTTGGTGCGAGGTGGAATGGCGGGGCTACCGGGGCTGGGCATCCTCGTGCTGCTTGGTCGACGCCCGGACCGGCGCGCGAGCGGGTGAATGACCGCTGGTGCAAACTCGGC
>Ga0315553_10004405_pt1 | contig 10600 bp, 12 predicted proteins | sample SalMarSW160140MG_FD_203099 | JGI IMG/M metagenome (GOLD analysis project Ga0315553, IMG submission 203099) | Salt marsh sediment microbial communities from the Plum Island Ecosystem LTER, Massachusetts, United States - Salt Marsh Sediment SW1601-40 ... | reverse complement strand
CCGCTAGTTCGATTTCGACACGTGCTCGGGCTTACCCTTGCGCTTGGTCGAGGCGAACTCGTCGAGCTCTTTCTCCGTCATCGACTCGTACATGCTTTTGGACGCACCCTGCAGCTTGCTGACAGGGATCTCGCCGCGTTTGGCCGCAAGGGCCGCACCGGCCGCCTTTTGTTGTGCTGCTGACTTGGCTGGCATCGCTGTTCTCCGTTTCACCTGCCAACAAAACGATTCGGATGCGTCTCGCGTTCCCGGGTGCGCGCTTAGCGCCGCGCTCCGACGCGAATTTGCCTAAAACGCGCCGCGACTTCGTAAGCCACATCAAGCTTTAGCGGAGACCGCGGCGGTCACCCCCTACCCGCTGCGGCATACCCCGCGACACTGTTGCACTTCGCCCGCCAAGACTCCGCCGGAATGGAGGCGGACAAGAATTCCGTGCCTTGAAGAGGAAACTCTCAAGGAGGTCACTAACCAAGGAGTAGTCCAAATGAAGAAGTATCTGATTGCAGGTCTGCTCATCGCCGGGATGGCAACCCCGGCCCTGGCAGGCGAGTACTACGTGGCGCAGAACTCGACCAACCATAAGTGCTCGATCGTGTCGAAGAAGCCGGACGGCAAGACGCTCACCATGCTCGGCACGGACGGCTTCAAGAAGAAGTCGGACGCACGGTCGGCCATGAAGGGCATGAGCGAGTGCGGCTCATAAGTCTCGCCCAGTTCGGCGAGACACGGACGCCCGGCATAGCCAGGCGCCCGGTCTAATCACCGCCTCAAGGTCCGACGGCTTGCCATCCTTCAGGGCCTTGAGGCGGCTCTAGCTTACCAGCCGGTGGGCGTTTGTGGAGTCGTCAGAAAACGGGCTTTTCCCTTGACGAGACCTGGGCCGTGCCCAACAAACGGACCATGGCGACGAGCCTCAAGAAGCTCCATATCAAGACCTTCGGCTGCCAGATGAATGCGTACGATTCCGAGCGCATGGCCGAGGCGCTTCAGCCTGCCGGCTATGAGCTCACCGATACGCTCGGCGACGCCGACCTCGTGATCCTCAATACTTGCCATATCCGCGAAAAAGCGGCGGAGAAGGTCTATTCGGAGCTGGGCCGCGTGCGCCTCACCAAGGAGGCACGCAAAGCGCGCGGCCGCGACACGATGGTCGCGGTGGCGGGCTGCGTCGCCCAGGCGGAAGGGCATGAGATCATCGCGCGCGCTCCCGTCGTCGACATCGTGGTCGGCCCGCAAAGCCTGCACCGCCTCGCCGATCTCGTGGCCGAGGCGCGGTCCACCGGCAGGCGTTCGGTCGAGACGGAGTTCCCGGCGGAGGACAAGTTCGCCGCGCTGCCCGTGCGCGCGGACGGCAAACGCCAAGTGTCGGCCTTCGTCACCGTGCAGGAAGGCTGCGACAAGTTCTGCACGTTCTGCGTCGTGCCGTATACGCGCGGGGCGGAGTATTCGCGAGAGCCCACCGAGATCGTCGCCGAGGTCGAGCGGCTTTCAGGGCGCGGCGTGCGCGAGATCACGCTGCTCGGCCAGAACGTGAATGCCTATCACGGCGACGGGCCGGACGGCGGCACATGGTCGCTTGCGCGGCTGTTGCAAAGGCTCGCGGAAATTCCGGCCATCGAGCGGTTGCGCTTCACCACGAGCCATCCGCACGACATGGACGACGATCTGATCGCGCTGTTCGGGGACGAGCCGAAGCTGATGCCTTATCTCCACCTGCCGTTCCAGGCGGGCTCGGATCGGATCCTCGCGGCGATGAACCGCAAGCACAATGCGGCGGACTACGAGGCGCTGATCGAGAGGATTCGCACAGCGCGCCCCGACATCGCACTCTCCACGGACATCATCGTGGGCTTCCCCGGCGAAACGGACGCCGACTTCGAGGCGACCTTGTCGTTGGCGCGGCGCGTCGGTTTCGCGCAAGCCTTCTCTTTCAAGTACAGCGCGCGGCCAGGCACGCCCGCCGCCGGCCTCGACGTGCAAGTGCCCGATTCGGTCAAAAAGGATCGCTTGGCCGTGCTTCAGGCGCTGCTGGAAGAGAGCCGCCGCTCGTTCGACCGGGCGACGGTGGGACGGCGGCTGCCGGTATTGTTCGAGAGCAAAGGGCGGAAACCGGGGCAAATCGCCGGACGTTCACCTTATCTACAGGCTGTGCACGTGGACGGCCCTGAAGCGCTGATCGGTCACATCGCCGAGGTTGACATCTCGGCTGCCGGGCCGAACAGTCTTACCGGTGTCATGAAATCGGGATTTGAATGGCGCGAGCCAGTTCAGGCAGCCGTGTGACCAGCAAGGCCAGCGTTCGGAAGACATCTTTGACGCGCGGGCGTGGATCGGCGGCAAAGCGCCTTGAGACGGCGCAAGCCAACGGGAGCGGAGAGCCGCTCATCGTCTATTTCGACGATATCAGGCTCGTGCGCGATCTCCTCGGCGACTATGACGCAAATCTTGCCGTGCTCGAGGACCGCCTCGGCGTCGAGGCTGTGGTCAACGGCAACGCCGTCGCCCTGCGCGGTCCGGACGAGGCATGCGCCGCGGCGAAGTCGGTGCTCGAGCAGCTTTACGGGCGTTTGTCGCAAGGCGAAGCGATCGGCATCGGCGAGGTGGTTGGCGCCATCCGCCATGCCCGTATCGAGGAGCCGGCAGACGGGAGCGAGCCCAGTGGGACGGTTCCGCCAGCATCGCAGATCCGCACGCGCAAACGTCTCATCACCGCACGCACGCCGGCGCAGAGCGCCTATCTCGATACGCTTCAGCGCAACGATCTCGTGTTCGCCACCGGCCCCGCCGGCACCGGCAAGACCTATCTCGCCGTCGCCTTCGCCGCGGCCTGCCTCGAGGCCGGACGCTGCGACCGGCTGATCCTGTCACGGCCGGCGGTCGAGGCCGGCGAGCGGCTCGGCTTCCTTCCCGGCGACATGCGCGAAAAGGTCGACCCGTATTTGCGTCCTCTTTATGATGCTCTTTATGATGTGCTCGCGCCCGAACGGGTCGAGCGCGGGCTCGCCACGGGCGTGATCGAGATCGCGCCGCTCGCCTTCATGCGCGGACGTACCCTCTCCCATGCCATTGTCATTCTCGATGAAGCGCAAAACTGCACGGCGGTTCAGCTCAAGATGTTCCTCACGCGCCTCGGCGAACAGAGCAAGATGATCGTGACCGGCGATCCGACCCAGGTCGACTTGCCGCCGGGCAAGGATTCCGGCCTCGTCGAGGCGATCGGCATCCTGCGCGGCATCGACGAGGTCGACCACATCGGTTTCACCAAGAAAGACGTGGTCCGCCGCGAGCTCGTCGGTCGCATCGTTGAGGCCTACGAGGCCGTGCCCCCTCCCGGGGAACGCTCATGAGCGAGGGTGGCCCTAGTCGCGACAGCGGCGAGCCTCCGCAACGGGCGGAGCTTTCCGTCGAAGTTATTCGTCATGGTGGCGTGTGGGAGCAGAGCGCCATCAGCGATGCGACGGTGACGCTTGCTGCGCACGCGGCCTTCGCCGAGGCCCCGCCGCAAACACCCGCTCTCTACGAGGCGACCGTCGTCCTCACCGACGACGCCGAGATGCGCGAGCTCAACCGCAATTGGCGCGGCAAGGACCAGCCTACCAACGTGTTGTCGTTTCCGTCCGGCGATGCGCCCGGCGAGCCGGGCGCGCTCGGCGACATCGTGATCGCCTACGAGACGGCGCGCAAAGAGGCGGACGACGACGGTATCGCGCTGGAAGACCATATCGCGCATCTTGTGGCGCACGGCGTCCTCCATCTTCTCGGCCTCGATCACATGCAAGAGGCCGAAGCTGAGAAGATGGAAGAGCTGGAAAGGAAGGCCCTCGCCTCCATCGGCATCGCCGACCCCTATGCGGGGGACGAGGCCGGCCTCGTGGAGGTACCTTCGCCATGAGCAACGGTTCGCCACCCGAGCGCGAGCTCGAGGCCGAGCAGCCACACCGCGCCGACGAGGACACGACCTGGTTCGATCGTCTGCTGCAGACTTTCGGTCTCGGCGAGGAACCTGATCTGCGGGAGCTGATCGAGGATGCGCTCGCCCGCAGCAAGAGCGACACGCTGAGCGCGCAAGAGCGCAGCATGCTGTTGCGCATCCTGCGCTTCGGCAAGCTCACGGTCGAGGATGTCATGGTGCCGCGTGCCGACATCGTCGCTGTCGACGAGAGCGTCAGCATCGAGGAGCTGATGCGCGTGTTCCGCAAGGCCGAGCACTCGCGCGTACCCGTCTATCACGAGACGCTCGACGATCCGCGCGGCATGATCCACATCCGCGATCTGATGTCGTGGATCACCGAGGAAGCGAACGGCGGCGATGGACTCGATCTTGGCAAGGTCGACCTGAAGCGCACCGTCGGCTCGATCAACATCGCGCGCGACCTGATCTACGTGCCGGGCTCCATGGCGGTGCTCGACCTTCTGCTCAAGATGCAGACCTCGCAACTCCATCTGGCGCTCGTGGTCGACGAGTATGGCGGCACGGACGGCCTTGTCTCCATCGAGGATCTTGTCGAAGAGGTGGTGGGCGAGATCGCCGATGAGCATGACGTGGAGGAAGAGCCGTTGATCCGCGTCGACCCGCGGCTTGGGCTGATCGCCGATGCGCGCACCCCTGTCGAGGACATCGAGGAACATCTCGGGATCCAGCTGGTCTCGGGCGAGCAGGAGGAGGACATCGATACGCTGGGCGGTGTCGTGTTCTCGCTCACGGGCCGCATCCCGTCGCGTGGCGAACTCGTGCATCACCCGTCCGGGGTCGAGTTCGAGGTGCTGGACGCCGACCCGCGCCGGATCAAGAGGCTGCGCATCCACCTGCCCAAAGAGCTGGGCGGCGCGAAGGCCGATGATAAGGCCGATGATAAGGCGGGACAGCGCGCCCCTTGAGGCGCGTCTCGCCCCCAAGGGCTCGCCTCAAAAAACGAGGTGAGCTAGGGCCATAACCTCATGACCCCCAAGCAGCCCCACGCGCCTTCCGGCTCAGCCCGCTCCGCTCCCGCGCGGGCCGCGGCCTGGGTCGGCCGACTGCAAGGCTCTCGGCGCGCGGCCTTTGGCGTTTTTCTCGGCGCGCTGTCGGTGCTCGCCTTCGCGCCGGTCCATGCCTGGCCCGTGCTGTTCCTCACCTTCGGCGGGCTGGTCTGGCTCTTCGACGGGTGCCATGCGGGGCATGCGGCGTTCGGCCCGCGCCTCAAATGCGGGGCGCTGACCGGGTTCTGGTTCGGCTTCGGCTTTTTCCTCGCCGGGCTCTACTGGGTCGCCGAGGCGTTCCTCGTGGAGCCTTGGCGGCACGGCTGGCTGATTCCCTTCGTCATGACCGCCTTGCCGGCCGGCATGGCGCTGTTCTTTGCCGCGGCCGGCGCCCTCGCCATGGCGATGTGGCGGCCAGGAGCGGCCCGCGTGTTCGCTCTCGCCTTCGCTTTTGGCCTGGCGGAGTACGCGCGCGGCCATGTCCTCACCGGCTTCCCCTGGAACCTCATCGGCTATGGCCTCCTCGCCAACGGCCCGCTCATGCAACTCGCTGCCCTTTTCGGCGTTTATGCCTTGAGCGTGATAGCCGTGCTTCTGTTCGCGGCGCCGGCGGCGATCTGGTCTGCGCAACCCGATTTCAACAAAGGCACCGCGGCCCTCGCGGCCATCCTTCTGGCCGGGCTCGGCCTCGGCGCTGTGTGGGGTGAGCGGCGGCTTGCGAACGCCTCTTTCGATAAGACGGAGGTGCGGTTGCGCATCGTGCAAGCGGATATCGACCAGGCTGAGAAGTGGCGCCCGGAGAACAGCGTCGAAATTTTCGACGACTATCTCGACCTGACGGACTCCGAAGGCCTCGAGGACATCAATCTCGTCATCTGGCCGGAGACGGCGCTCCCCTTTTACCTTGCCGATACGTCCGAGGCGTTGACCGCAATCGGCGATGCGTTGCCGCAAGGAACCTCCCTTCTCGTTGGCGCGGGGCGCCTCGTGGACAAATGGGATGCGTCGGGCGCGCTGACGAGCGAGCACGTCTACAACAGTCTTCTCCTGATCGATGACCAAGGTCGGGTGCGCGGCAGCTACGACAAGATCCATCTTGTGCCGTTCGGCGAGTATTTGCCGTTCCAAGACTTTCTCGAAAGCCTCGGATTCATGCAGCTGACGGGCGTGCGCGGCGGCTTCAGCAGCGGCACCGGCCCGCGCTTCTTTGCAATTCCTGGCGCGCCGCCGGCGAGCCCCCTTATCTGCTACGAGATCATCTTTCCCGACGACGTCACGGACCCGTCGATGCGGCCGGGCTGGCTGCTCAACATCACGAACGACGCGTGGTTCGGATCGAGCGCCGGTCCCTATCAGCACTTCCATCAGGCGCAAGTCCGCGCCGTCGAACAGGGACTACCCGTGGTTCGCGCCGCCAACACCGGAATCTCGGCGGTGATCGATCCTTGGGGGCGCGTTCTCGCCGAGATCGGTCTCGGCGAGAAAGGACTGATCGACGCAGCTTTGCCCAAAGTGGGCCCGCCCACGCTCTTCGTAAGGCTTGGAAACTCTTTGGAACTCTTGGCTTTAGGCCTCGCCCTCGGCGGATGGTTCGTAAGCCGTAAAAAACAATTATGGTGAAATCCGTTGAACAATTGTAGCGAACTTGACGAGCCTAGGTGCCCCCCCTATGACAATTTCGGCAAAGGGAACCCTACCAAGACTCTGAACAACCTCCTTTTTTCCTCAGTCCAAGGATGAAACTCGCGAATGGCAGGTAAGAAGCCTAACCCCGTCGATGCGCATGTCGGAAGCAGAGTCCGGTTGCGCCGGATGCTGCTCGGCATGAGCCAAGAGCGTCTTGGCGAAAGCATGGGTCTGACCTTTCAACAGGTTCAGAAATACGAAAAAGGCGTCAATCGCATCGGCGCAAGCCGGTTGTTTCAGATCTCCAAGATCCTCGACGTGCCGGTGCAGTTCTTCTTCGAGGAAGCGCCTTATGCCGGCGACGGCAGTCGGGCACCGGGATTGGCCGAGTCGGATTCCGAGACTTTCATCCTGGAGTTCCTGAACAGCCGCGAAGGGCTCGAGCTCAACCGGGCGTTCGTCAAGATCGGCGACGCAAAGGTGCGCAAGAGCGTGGTCGACTTGGTCCGCGCCTTGAGTTCGGGCAACAGCGCCTCCTAATACTGCGGAGAGAAGTGCGGGGGCTTGACCTCCGGGCTGGCGATTGCCAGAACCGGGCGAGCCCTCTCTGGCCTTTCGGCCGTTCATTCCGAAAATTGGGAGTTTTACGTGTCCCGAGGAAATTACCTCTTTACCAGCGAGTCAGTGTCGGAAGGTCATCCCGACAAGGTCTGCGACCGCCTGTCCGATGCGGTGGTCGACCTCTATCTGGCCGCCGACCCCCATTCCCGCGTCGCCGTCGAAACGTTGGTGACGACCAACCGCATCGTCATGGCGGGCGAGGTCCGCGGCCCGGAATCGGTGTCGGCCGAGATCATCGAGCAAGCGGCGCGGCGCGCCGTGCGCGACATCGGCTACGAGCAAGAGGGCTTCCATTGGGACCTCGCCGATTTCCAGTACTACGTGCATGAGCAGTCGGCCGACATCGCCCGCGGCGTGGACGCCTCCGAGGAGGCCGAGAAGGACGAAGGTGCCGGCGATCAGGGCATCATGTTCGGCTATGCCTGCCGCGAGACCGAAACGCTCATGCCGGCGCCGATCTTCTATGCGCACCGTCTTCTGCACGAGATGGCGAAGGCACGGCATTCGGGGCGCACGCCGGAGCTCGGACCCGATTCGAAGAGTCAGGTGACGCTCGCCTACGAAGACGGCAAGCCGGTGCGCGCCGACTCGATCGTCATTTCCACCCAGCACGGCGAGGACGTGAGCCAAGAGCGCGTCAAGGAAATCGTCCGCGGCTTCATCGACGAGGTGATGCCCAAGGGCTGGGTCAACGGAAGCACCAAGCTCTACGTCAATCCCACCGGGCGCTTTGTCATCGGTGGACCCGACGGCGATACCGGACTCACCGGCCGCAAGATTATCGTCGATACCTATGGCGGCGCGGCGCCGCACGGCGGCGGCGCCTTCTCGGGCAAGGACCCGACCAAGGTGGACCGCTCGGCCGCTTATGCCGCGCGCTATCTTGCCAAGAACGTGGTGGCCGCCGGGCTTGCCGACAAATGCACCTTGCAAATTTCCTATGCCATCGGCGTGTCGCAGCCGCTGTCGCTCTACGCCGATCTGCACGGCACCGGCAACATCGCCGAAGCGGATCTGGAGAAGGCGCTGCGGGAGGTGATGGATTTGAGTCCGCGCGGCATCCGCGAGCATCTGGGCCTCAGCCGCCCGATCTACGAGCGCACTGCCGCCTACGGTCATTTCGGCCGGCAGCCGGACAATGACGGCGGCTTCTCGTGGGAGCGCACCGACCTCGTCGAGCCGATCCGCGGTGCACTGAGCTAGGCGTTCGACGTCTCCAACACGACTGCAAAATGGCCAGGTTCGCCCGGCCATTTTCGGTTTTGGGATGGAAAAATCCGCCGATGCCCGGCACAAGGCTGGGCATGAAGATAGACGGCGAAGGCGAGTCTCGGCCGCTGAGGTCTTATGGCCGGCGCAAAGGCAAGCGCCTGAGCCCGCGCAAGGCGCGGCTCACGGAAGAGCTCTTGCCGCGGCTCCGCCTCGATCTCAACCAGCCTGCGCCGCGCAGCCTCCACACGCTATTCCCCGTGCCGGTCCGCGAGGTCTGGCTCGAGATCGGCTTCGGCTCGGGCGAGCATCTCCTGTGGCAAGCGCAGCAGAACCCCGAGATCGGCTTCATCGGCTGCGAGCCTTTCATCAACGGTGTCGCCACTCTGCTGGGCGGGATCGAGGACCGGGGGCTCGAGACCGTTCGGATCCATGACGGCGATGCGCGGGACGTGCTTGCCTGGCTGCCTCCGGGCACGATCGCCCGCGCCTTCATCCTGTTTCCCGATCCCTGGCCGAAGAAGCGCCAGGTGAAGCGGCGGCTCGTTTCGCCGGAGCTTGTCGCTGCGCTCGCGCGCGTCATAGCGCCGGGCGGCGAGCTTCGCTTTGCGAGCGACGATAGCGACTATGCGGGCCAGGCGCTGCTCGCGGTCAGGCAGAGCGGCGCCTTCAGATGGCTTGCCTCCAAGGCGGCCGATTGGCGCATGCGCCCCGCCGACTGGCCGGAAACCCGCTATGAGCGGAAGGCCTTGAGCGAGGGCCGCAAGCCTGTCTATCTCAGCTGGCAACGACTCTGACGATCTTCGAAGGAGCTTCTCATGCGCGTCTTTGCTCTGGCGATGACGATCCTCTGTATTGCCGGCCCTGCCAGTGCCGGGACAGACATCGCGATGACTTGCTACACCGCCTGCGAGAAGAGCACGAACTCCAACCCGGAGTACAAAGCATGCCTCGCGCGGGCCGCCGACAAGGCGGACGCGGCGCTCAACGAAAGTTACAAGGCGCTCCAGGCGGCGGTCCGCGACGGCGCCAAGGCGATGGGCCAAAAGCCGGATATCCAGCTTGGCGCGCTGACCACCGCGCAGAAGGCGTGGATCGCGTATCGCGACGCCAACTGCACCTTCGAGGACGAACTCGCCTTCGGCGGCACCGCGATCGGCGGCTACTCCTCCGCCTGCCTCTGTGCGCTCAGCTACCAGCGCGTCGGCGATTTCGAGCGCATCCGGAAGCGCATGTTGTTTAACGGCGACTAGGAAAGAGCCACGCCAGGGTCCCTTTTTCCTCGTACGAGCGGCTTGAAACCTCGGAAAAAGCACGTATATTACGTGCCGAAACTCATGATTGGATTTGATCAGGAGTGGGCCGCGGCCCGCTCCTTTTTGTTAGGTTCATCGCCTTCTCATTTTCGAGGGGGCCTGGCCCCGCCATCGATGCCGAGCCCTGCTGTAGCTGAAGACCGCCGCTTTACCCGCGAGACCGGACAGGAGCGGGCCGTCGCCGATCTCGCCGAGCCGGTGCTCGAAGAGCTCGGCTTCCGCTTGGTGCGGGTGAAGATTTCGGGCCGCGACGGCGGCACGGTGCAGATCATGGCCGAACGGCCGACAGGCGAGATGACAGTGGAAGATTGCGCGACCATCAGCCGGAGACTGTCTCCGGTGCTCGATGCCTATGATCCAATGCCGAGCCGGTACAACCTCGAGATTTCTTCGCCCGGCATCGACCGGCCTTTGGTGCGCCCGAGCGACTTTGCGTTATGGGCAGGTCACGAGGCCAAGGTAGAGTTGAAGGAGCCGGTGGACGGACGCAAGCGCTTCAGGGGCAGAATCGAGGACGTGGTCGAGAACGAAGTGCATTTGCGCATCGAGCTCGACGGCGCCGCCGAGCCGATCATCATCGGCCTTCCCTTCTCGCTTATCGGCGAGGCGAAGCTCGTCCCCGATATGGACGGCTTCAGGGCAGACCTTTCGGGCAAGAAGCCCGTGCATTGAGTTTTCACGCGGCCGTAGAGGCCCGCGCCGGATGTAACTATTGGAGGTTTAAAGAGAATGGCTCAGGCAGGCGTCAGCGCCAACAGGCTGGAGCTCTTGCAGATCGCCGATGCGGTCGCGCGCGAGAAAGCGATCGACCGCCAGGTGGTCATCACCGCCATGGAGGACGCGATCCAGAAGGCGGCGAAGTCCCGTTA
>Ga0315553_10004404_pt1 | contig 10603 bp, 6 predicted proteins | sample SalMarSW160140MG_FD_203099 | JGI IMG/M metagenome (GOLD analysis project Ga0315553, IMG submission 203099) | Salt marsh sediment microbial communities from the Plum Island Ecosystem LTER, Massachusetts, United States - Salt Marsh Sediment SW1601-40 ... | reverse complement strand
CTGATCTGCGACGAAGTGATGACCGGTTTTCGCGTGGCGTACGGCGGCGCCCAGGCGCGGCTGGAGATCGAGCCCGATCTGACCACACTGGGCAAGATTGTTGGGGGCGGACTCCCCGTGGGGGCCTACGGCGGTCGACGTGACATCATGCAGCGGGTGTTGCCGGCGGGCGACGTGTTTCAGGCCGGCACGCTCAGCGGCAATCCGTTGGCCACGGCGGCCGGCGTCGCCACGCTGACGGAGCTGCGTGACAATCCACCCTACGCTCGGCTCGAACAGTTGAGCGGCCGGCTGGCCGACGGGCTGCACCAGGCCGCCAGCGACGCGAAGATCGCCCACAGCATTGCTCGTGTGGGCAGCATGTTAACGCTGTTTTTCGGTTCTCAGCCAGTTACCGATTGGGAAGCGGCCAGCCGCTGCGACACAGAGCGGTTCGGGCAGTACTTCCACGGCATGCTCGATCGCGGCGTCTATCTGCCATGCAGCCAGTACGAGGCGATGTTCGTGTCGGCCGCTCATACCGAAGATGATATCGATGCGGCGATCGATGCGGCCGCCGAGGTGCTGCGAACGCTTTGACCGCAGGACATCGGCGACGCACAACGTCGTACTTTGATTTGATCGCTGGGCTATTGCGCGAGGCGGGGTGGCAACCGTGCAAATGCGCGTCGCAAGCGACGCCGCTAAACGTCGAATGCACCAGCGCGCTCCGCTTGAGCGTAGCGGCTGACGACCAAAGCGACAGACTCGGAACCCGGAACCCCGTCATTCCCCCTTCCGCCTTCCGCCTTCCCCCTTAGTTTTTTCCCATTTCTCTTCGGCCGCGCTCTGGCGAAAGTAGTTGGGAACCAACTTCCACAGATCGTCACGCTCTCCACGCTGATACCGCTCGACCGCCAGTCGCCCCGCTACAACGGCGGTTGGTAGCCACAACTGCTGATCCACGATGGTCACGTTGTCCGGGAGTTTCCCGGCGAGATTCGCCAGCGCCGGTCCGCTGACCAAGTCCCCGGGAGTGAGCATTTCCAACCAGTTTTCCGCGTCAAGAATCGTGGTGACCAGAGCGACCTGCCATTGACCGGCGTCGTTCGGTTCGAAGCGCGAGGCGAAGACCTGCTGGCGCTGGGCATCGACGATCGTCCAGAGTCGGTGCGCGGTCACCGGTGCGCGGTCTGCGATCGTTTCCAGCGTGTTGACGCCCAGGACGTCCGCACCGACCGCGTATGCCAGTGTTTTGGCAGTCGTCACCCCGATACGCAAACCCGTGAACGAACCCGGTCCAGAAACGACGGCCACCAGATTGATTTGGTCCGTCTGCCAAGGAACGCGGTGAAGGAGCGTTTGGATCGTGGGTGCCAACGATTGGGCACAGCGTCGCTGGCCCGGTAGCTCGAATTCAACCAGTAGTTGGTCGCCGTTGAGCGCGGCAATGCTACCGATTCGCTCGCTGGTTTCCAGGGCTAGAGTCAAGAGGGACAAGCCAGGTTCCTTGCTCGTTCAGGGCGGTGGACAGAGCGAACCGCAAGGCATTTGGTCGAAGAGTAGCTCATTCTCAAGACCGGCTCGACTTGACCCGGCAAAACCAGCGCCCTAGACTGCGCTTTAGACGCCGTCAGTCGTGCTGCGTGTAGTCGGGGTTTGGGGTCGTAACGGGGACGATTCCCTTGCCGCGCTTCGCGTGCTTGTCGCGGTCGGTTCATTGAAGGGCTTTCAGTGTTGGTGGGCCGGGGGGGAGGGAGAGTGCTGGACATCGGCCGCACGATATTCTATCACTTCATGTCCGCCCGATCACACCCGCGATATTGAGCGATGCATTTTTTCCGAAGAGGCTCATCGTGAAAAGAGCTCTCATCAGCGACATCCACAGTAATCTCGAAGCGCTTCAGGCCGTGCTGGCCGACATCCGGGCGCAGGGGATTACCGAGATCTTTTGTCTTGGCGACATCGTCGGCTACGGCCCCAATCCGTGCGAATGTCTCGATCTGGTGATGCAATGCGACGCCTGCATTCTGGGCAATCATGACCAGGGTGCCCTGTTCGATCCCGAAGGTTTTAACACGGGCGCCGAGCGGGCGATCTTCTGGACCCGGGAACAATTGGAGAGTGCGCACGGCTCAGGCGACGCCGCTGCCCGGTGGGACTTCCTGGGCGAGCTGCCGCGCGCGATACGCCGCGACGGCTTCTTATACGTGCACGGGTCGGCCCGCAATCCGCTCAACGAGTACGTTTTTCCTGAAGACGTCTATGACAAACGCAAGATGGAAAAGATCTTCAGTCTGGTGGACACCTGCTGCTTTCAGGGCCACACGCACGTGCCGGGCGTCTTTACCGAGAAACTGAATTTTTTCAGCCCCGAAGAGATTGGTAATCGGTATCAACGTGGCGACGAAAAGACGATGATCAACGTCGGCTCCGTGGGTCAGCCGCGGGACGGCGACAGCCGGGCCTGTTACGTCGTGCAAAACAACGAATCCTTGGAGTTCCGCCGCGTCGAGTACGATTTCAACAAGACGGCCGAGAAAATCTACGCCACGCCCGAACTCGACAATTTTCTGGGCGACCGTCTCAAGGAGGGACGGTAGCGTGCCTTGCTGACCATTTGGCCGCTTCGGAAACGGGCTTTTTCCCGTCAGGCACGCCATCCGGCATTGCAAGATTACGCTCTGCCCGGAGAATACTATACGGAGCGCTTGATACCTCCCCTCCGCGACTGTAAGTGAAGTGCGCGCTGTTGTTGAGCAAGCCGGCAGCTCGACGCCCGATCATCCGCACATCTGCACCCTGTAATGGATTCTTAGAGGATAATTAGCGTGGAAAAACGGCTTATCGCGTTTCTGTTGATCGCCTTTGCCTTGTTGATGGCGCACGGCATGCTTACCGCGCCTCCGCCCGCGCATCAGGCAGCCCTCGATCAGAATCAGACCGAGGCGGCTGCCGAAGGTGATAACGCGTCCGGAGAGAAGACATCGGCGGGAGGCAAAGCCGAAGATCAGCGGAACGCAAAGAACGACGAACAGGAGCAGCCCGCAGCCCAGCCGGACGCCGGTCCAGCTGCCGATGCCCAGCCAGCCGAAGATGCCCAACCGGCTGAAGACAAGGACGTGCCGGCTCCGCCGAAGTTTCCCGAAGAGCGTCGCACGCTCGGATCGGAAGACCCGGCGAGCGGTAATAAGTTCGCCATGACGCTCATCAGTCGCGGTGCCGCCGTGGAACGATTGGCTCTGGCCGAAGTGCAGTTCCGCGACATCGACGACAAAACCGGGTATCTGGGCCACCTGGCGGCCACCGATGCGCCGGGAGGCGGAGCAATGGTCGGCGTCGTCGTGCCGGGGACGCCGGCCGCCATAGCCGGCCTCAAACGCGATGACGTCGTCACTCAGCTCGGTGAAACGGACATCGAAACGGCCGACGATCTGCACGCCGCTCTGCAAGAGACCAAGCCCAACACCCAAATCACGCTCGTCTATCGCCGGGGCCACGCAGGCCCGGTGACCGTCGATGTAAGTCTCACGCGGCGACCGTTAGAGATCATCCGTCCCGAGCGGGAGAACATTGAAGCTCGCGGCGAAGAAGTGCCCAACAATCTGGAAGAGCAACTGTCGTTCTTGCTCACTTTGCAGCAGTTAGGCGACCAGAAACTCAAGAAAGACGCGGCTCAACTCGACGGCATTGATCTCTTGAATGTAAACTGGGAAATCGTCGACAAGGAAACCGACGACACGCAGGTCACGTTTCGCTATCCGCTGGTAGAACAAAAGCTCGAGATTATCAAACGGTACCGATTGAAAAAGCCCGACGGGGAGACGACTCCCGGATACGACTTCGATCTGGACGTGGAATTTCGCAATCTGTCCAAGTCGCCGCGCCAGTTGGCCTATCGGCTCTACGGGCCCAGCGGCCTACCGGTCGAGGGCTGGTGGTACGGCCGCAAGATCAGCCGCACGTGGAGCAGCGTCGGCGTCCGCGATCTTTATTTCCAATTCCTGGGACAGGACCCCATGCTGGTTGGCACCGCCAAGATTGCCGTCGACGAGGCGCCGCACGACCTGGCCGACCATCCGCTGTTGTTCGCGGGCATCGATGCCCAATATTTCGCCTCGGTGTTGATTCCCCGTAAGGAGAATCTCGACGACGAGTGGATTCGCAAGCTCGAAGCGGTACGGATCGGCCCCAAGCCCGATCCCAAGATCGAGAACACCCGGCTGACTGACACGACAAGCCTGTTGATCAGCAAGCTGCACGAGCTGGAAGCCCGCGGCGGACAACCATGGCGGCACACGTACCAGGTATTCGCGGGCCCCAAGCGACCCGATATTCTCGCCCAATACGGCCAGCTCGTGGCGCAGCCGGCGCCGCAGAAGGAGTACACGCTCGAAACGCTCGTTTATTATGGTTGGCCGCTCTGGGCGGGCGTGGCCAAGGTGATGACCGCCGTGCTCCACTTTTTCTACAGTTTCTTGCGCAACTACGGCCTGGCGATCATTCTGCTCACGGTAATGGTCCGCGGCATGATGTTTCCGCTGAGCCGCAAGCAAGCGCTGAACATGATCAAGATGCAGGAGCTGCAGCCAGAGATCAAGAAAATTGCGGAAAAGTACAAGGACGACATGGAAAAGCGGACCCGCGCTCAACAGGAGTTGTTTCGCAAACACAATTACAACCCGATGGGCGGTTGCCTGGTGATGTTTCTCCAGTTGCCCGTTTTCCTCGGGTTGTACAAGGCGTTGATGGTCGACATCGCGCTGCGCGACGCACCGCTGATCAGCAACTCGGTGCGCTGGTGTTCCAACCTGGCGGCGCCGGACATGCTCTACAACTGGTCGGGGTTTATGCCCGACTTTATCACCCACGGCAACGGTTTGTTCAGCCTCGGCCCTTATCTAAATATCCTGCCGTTGGTGACGGTGGGACTCTTTATCTTCCAGCAGAAGATGTTCATGCCTCCGCCCGCCGACGATCAGGCAGCGCTGCAACAGAAAATCATGAAGTACATGATGATTCTCATGGGCATCATGTTTTTCAAAGTACCAAGCGGACTGTGCCTCTATTTCATCGCCTCGACGTTGTGGGGTATGGGCGAACGCAAGCTGTTGCCCAAACCGCCGGCCAAGGGAGGGGCCGCGGGTGCGGCAAAGCCATCGCGCAAATAGACAGTGGCGGTCAAAGGCAAGGTCGCCACTCGTGCTGCATCCAACGGCTGCGGCAGCCCGGGCGATGGCAAACACTCGAAACAACGGCGTAAATCGAGAGGCCGGGAGTCGGAGGTCGGAGACCAGCAGCAAGTCGTTCAAAGTTCAATGACCTACCACCCGGACGACACGATTGCGGCAATTGCCACAGCCTACGGTGGCGCGTATCGCGGCATCGTCCGCGTCAGCGGCCCCCGCGCGGTGGAATGCATAATGGACTGCCTGGCAAGTGCAGAGCGTTCCGAACTGGCCACGATCGAGCGACCCGTGGTCCTGGCGACGTCGGTTGCCGTGCCCGGCGTCCACCGGCCGGTGCCGTGCGACGTGTACCTCTGGCCCAACCAGCGCAGCTACACCCGCCAGGCGGCCGCCGAACTGCACACGCTCGGATCGCCTCCGGTGGTGCAGGGCCTGCTGGAGCGGATTTGCTCGGCCGGTGCTCGGCCTGCTGAACCGGGTGAGTTCACTCTGCGGGCGTTTCTTGCGGGGCGTCTCGATTTGACGCAGGCCGAAGCCGTGCTTGGCGTCATTGAGGCGGACAATCGTGGCCAGTTCGACGCCGCCCTGGCTCAATTGGCCGGCGGTATCGCACGTCCCATGACCGACGTCCGCAACACGTTGGCCGACCTCTTGGCCGAATTGGAGGCCGGGCTCGATTTCGTCGAAGAGGATGTTGCGTTCATCTCGCCGGAACTTCTCGATCATCAACTCGCCGCAGCCCAACAGAGGGTTGCCGAGACAATCGAACAATTGTCGTCTCGCGGCGACGCGTCCGACGTTCCGCAAGTTGCACTGATTGGCCCACCCAACATCGGCAAGAGCAGCTTGTTCAACGCCCTGACCCGTGGTGGAGAGCATCATGCCGATGGTGCGTTGGTTTCCGACCGGCCGGGTACAACGCGAGACTATCTCGTGGCGCGGGTCGAACTGGGCGGTCTCGTCTGCCGATTGATCGACACGGCCGGCGTCGATGAGCACGTCGGACGTGTGGAGCCAGTCGACCCGATCGAGACGATCTCCCAACAGATGACCGGCGCTGCCTGTTCACAGGCCGCCATTCATCTCCGTTGCATCGACGCAACGCGAATTCAATCAGATGCGCTTCGCGCCATTTTGCCTTCCTCGGTTCGTTCCTCCACGACGGACTGGTCGCTTAAGCGACCAGTCCAAAGTTCTGAGGCACAACGATCGGTCCCAAGCACAGTCTCGAAGGGTTCGCCGCCGCGTACCATCCTCGTGCTGACCAAGGCGGACGCCGTGGCCGAAGAGGATTTGACGGACCTTCGCAAAGCGGCAGTACTCAGTGCCGGGCTGGCGGTCGACGACTCAACAGATGTTGTGATTACCAGTAGCTGCACGGGGCGTGGTCTTGATGAACTGCGGGAGGCGATTCGCACTGCCGTCGAGTCGTGTGACACGAACCACTCGGTCGTGGGTACTGCAGTCCGCTGTCGCGAAAGTTTGCGCCGGGCGAGTGCGTCGCTGCGACGTGCCCGATACCTGGCCCGCACGAGCGGCGGCGAGGAATTGATCGCGGCGGAATTGCGTGCCGCACTCACTGAACTGGGCAAGGTGGTCGGTGCCGTTTACACTGACGATATCCTGGATCGCATTTTCTCCCGCTTTTGCATCGGCAAGTGACGCCGTGCATCAATCCAAACCGGGCGGCTTCCCTGCAGCCCATCGTGCACAGCCGCCAGCGGCTCCGAGAGAAAACAACTTGTCAGTAACCGAACTATCCGACGTTGACCTCCAATTGGCGGAGCTGCGCGAAGCTGCCCCGCGATTGCATCGGCTCGGCGCTGCCGAGCGGGCCGAACTGGCCGAAGCGTGCCTCTTGGGTGTCGACCGAGTGGTCGCACCCTGGATCGAAGCAGCCTGCCGTGCGAAAGGGGTCGACCCAGGCAGCCCGCTGGCAGCCGAAGAGATTATGTCCGGGCCGATGGCCACGATTCGCTTCTTGCGGTTGCTGGCTGACTCGCTGCAAATGGTCGCACGACACGGCCGTCCGCTGCCGCCTGGCGAGCCCTACATGGGTCTGGCCGGCCGGCTGGTCGTGCCCGTCTTTCCGTCGCGCAGCCTGTTGTACGACCCGCTGCTGTTCTTCGGGCTTCACGCCAGTGTGTGGATGCGCGAGGGCGTTACCGCCGACAATCTGGCCGAGCACGTTGCCGGCGAGTTTCGCGATCCGAATCGTGACCCGAGTGTATGTCTGGTGCTCGGCGCCGGGAACGTGTCGAGCATCGCCGCGACCGACATGCTCACCAAGCTGCTACAGGAAGGACGCGCTGTGCTGCTGAAGATGAATCCCGTGAATGATCACCTGGGGCCGATCTTTGAACAAGCATTCGACGTGCTCGTGCGCGAGGGATTCTTGCGAGTCGTTTATGGAGGCGCCGAAGTTGGCGCCTACGCCACTGGCCACGAATCGGTCGACAACGTGCACATCACGGGCGGCGGCATGACGCATGACACCATCGTTTGGGGTGACACGACCGAAGAGCGATCTCAGCGGCAAACGGCGGGCGAACCGCTGCTCTCCAAGTCCATCACCAGTGAGTTGGGCAACGTCACACCGTGGATTGTACTACCCGGCCGGTACACAGATCGACAACTGCGATTCCAGGCCGCGAGCGTCGCCTCGTCGATCGTCAACAATGCCTCGTTTAACTGCGTGGCTACGAAGATGATCGTGACCAGCCGCCAGTGGCCGCAGCGCGGGCAGTTTCTGGACCTGGTTCGGCAAGCGCTCGCGCGCGTACCGCCGCGCCAGGCCTACTATCCGGGAGCACACGACCGCTTCGCGCGCTTTATCAGCGGCGTAAGCAGTCACAGCGGCGATAATACAGCATACGACGACGGCACGCTGCCGTGGACGCTGCTGACGGACACAAATCCGACTGATCATCCGCTGCTGTTCGAGGAGGAGTCGTTCGTGTGCGTTACGGGCGAGACAGCACTCGACGCCCCATCGGACGAAGCGTTTATCGACGAGGCCACCCGCTTGGCCAACGAGCGGTTGTGGGGCACGCTGGCTGCCAGCATTACCGTGCCGGGCGATTATCGCCGCACGCCCTCGGGTGAGGCACGGCTGCAGCGGCTGCTCGCCGCACTCAACTACGGCACCGTGGCCATCAACCATTGGTCGGCCCTGTCGTTTGCTATCATGAGCTGTCCGTGGGGCGGGGCACCGGGCGGCACGCTCAGCGACCCGCAGAGCGGCATCGGCTGGGTGCACAACGTCTACATGCTCGACGCCGCGGAAAAGACTATTTTCTCAGGGCCTTTGGTCGTCTGGCCCAAACCGCTCTGGTTGGCTGGTCATCGCACGGCCCACCGCGTCGCCCGACAGGTGATCGATTTGTATGTGCGGCCCGCCTGGTGGAAGCTGCTGCCCATCTCGCTGTTGGCGCTGCGGGGCTGAGGGGAGAGGTGAGGAATTGGATCCGACTTCATCATGCGACTGCCGATTTAGACGTGTCTCGGTGGTGTTTTGGGCGTTTCTGACGGCAAGGATTAGTCTTGTCCTGAGCTGTCGCATGCGGCTAAGGTGTGACGGCCGAATTGGAGTATCGGGTTGTGTGTTCCGAATTCCGGTTTTCGGGTTCCGAGTTTTTGGACTGGTCGCCTGAGCGACCAAATCGATTCTGGAGAGTGGTTCATGCGTTTGCTTACTCGTTTTTCTTTTTGGCCGACGGGCGTCTTGCTTATCGCGGCTTGTGTCCAAGGGACCATCCTGGCGGCCGAACACGCCGCGTTCAACGCCGCCAGAGCTTCGATCACGAGCAGCGAGCTTCAACAATTTGTCGAAACATTGGCCGACGACGTTTTCGAGGGTCGCGAGGCCGGCAGCCGCGGCGGTCACGCAGCCGCTCGTTACATCGTCAAGCGATTGGAGCAGCTCTCCGTCACGCCGGCGGGCATCGATGGACAATTCTTTCAAATGTTTCACGGCAACTTTCGAAACCTGCTGGCGGTCATCGAGGGCAGCGATCCGGCGCTGCGAAACGAGTACATTCTCGTCGGGGCCCATTACGATCACGTCGGTTACGGAACTCCCAACAATAGCTTCGGTCCGATCGGCTACATCCACAACGGCGCCGACGACAATGCCAGCGGCACGGCCGCGTTGCTCGAGTTGATCGAAGCCTTGCTGCAACTTCCCCGATCTCCCAAGCGGTCCGTGCTGATCGCGTTTTGGGACGGCGAGGAGAAGGGACTGCTCGGCTCCCGTTACTGGGTTCGCAATCCGACCGTCCCGCTGGAAAAAGTGCGGCTTGCCGTGAACCTCGACATGATCGGCCGTTTACGCGACGGACGTCTCGATGTCGGCGGCACCCGCACCGCGCACGGACTCCGCCGACTGGTGAGTGAGGCCAACAGCGACGGCGAGATCTGGCTCGACTTCACTTGGAAGATCGAATCGAACAGCGACCATTGGTCGTTCTACGAGCAAGACGTGCCGTATGTGCAACTTCACACGGGCTTGCACAAGGACTACCATCGCCCGAGCGACGACGCCAACCTGGTCAACGTGGACGGCATGCGCCACGTGGCCCAGTTTCTTTTCGGCCTGGTTGTGGCGTTGGCCGATGCCGATGAGCTGCCCGCATTTCGCCCCATGTCTCACCATGAGTCGACGTACGATCGACGTCGTCTGGAGAGTCCTCCGCAGCTCGCGCCCCGCTTGGGTGTCACGTGGCAGCCGGATGCCGAGTCGCCCGCTGCCGGTTCGCCCGTTCCTGATTTGCAGGCGCCGGGCGTCGTCGTTGCCGCCGTCACGTTGGGGTCGCCGGCTGACCAAGCGGGCGTCCGCGCGGGAGATCGCATTCTGGCGTTGGGGGAAAGACAAATCGATTCGGGAGAGAAACTGCAATCCCTGGTCCTCTCAGCCACGGGCGAAACGCCACTTGCTGTGGCCCGCCCGGGCGAGGACCGGCCGCGCGAGCTGACCGTCATCCTGCCGGCCGAACCGATCCGCGTGGGCCTCTCCTGGCGAGTGGACGAAGCTGAACCCGGCGTCGTACTGGTAACGCGGGTGATGCCCGGTTCGCCCGCGGCGGCGGCCGGACTGCAGCCGCGCGACCGCATCTATCAGATCGACGGACAAGACTTTGCCGACAGTCATGAGTTTCACGACCTGCTGAGTGCGGCCGCCGATCAGCTCGCGCTGCTCGTCGAACGCAAGGGGCACATCGAAACCATGCAACTCACTTTGCCGTCTGTCGAGACGGCGAATTAGAACCCGTCTATTACATCCTTGGCATTTCAGGAGACGGAACAGAAGTTGGAACCACGGAGCCACGGAGAACACGGAGGCTGGTTGACACGAAAAATTATGTTCGAGGTGGAGCGTAAAGGCAGAACACGATATTGAAGAAATAGCATCTTACATTTTCTGAATAGAGTTGCCC
>Ga0315553_10004401_pt1 | contig 10605 bp, 8 predicted proteins | sample SalMarSW160140MG_FD_203099 | JGI IMG/M metagenome (GOLD analysis project Ga0315553, IMG submission 203099) | Salt marsh sediment microbial communities from the Plum Island Ecosystem LTER, Massachusetts, United States - Salt Marsh Sediment SW1601-40 ... | reverse complement strand
TTCCAGATGAATTGTTCCTGGTACCTGAAGCCATCCGCGCATGCCGGAGAACCACACAAACATGACGTCGACGAAATCATCAGCTTTTTAGTAATGACTCGAAAAATCCTTACGAGCTTAGTGGGGAGATAGAAATGTGGCTGGAAAACGAGCAGTTCCTTCTCACGAAAACGATGATTTTCGTACCTGCTGGGATGAAACATTGCCCTATTATTCTTCGTCGTGTAGATAGGCCCATGTTCCACTTTTCGGTGGTCACCGGAGGCACATATCAACTAATATTATAAAGGGGTAAACACAGGATATAAAAAAACCGGTTAAAAACTATACCTAATTTCAACTATTGACTTCCTTAACTAATAACAATCTAAAATAGAATGCCATTACTTGTCTGCCATTTTGGGTGATACTTAAGCGGTGATGTATTTGGGTTATATTGTAGAACTTGCCGATTGGAAGGAGCTTTTCGATAACCCGCTGATGCTATATACCCAGGTGCTGTTGGATGGCGATATCTGATTATTACCAAGAAATCCCACAGTTGAGGAAGGTCAGGTCTAACCATAGGGCACCTTACATCCGAGTACAGGTATACCCAATTGGAGAGCCGTTGAGAGAACACCCTCCGAAGTCTTTTTGATTTATATCACGGGAGGTTAAAGTGTTATGAAGCTAATACTGGATAAGGAGAAATGTATAGGATGCAAAATATGTGAATTAGTCTGCTCGGCTAAACATCAGGGAGTCTTTAATCCCCAAAAAGCACATCTAAAAATAACGGATAGTTATACCAAAACAGGAAGGGAACAGGAGATGAAGACCTGCACTCTGTGTAAGGACTGTATTGCAAGCTGTCCTGTGGAGGCTATCACTTTCAACGGTAATTGGCTTGTTATTGACGATGGACTCTGTACCGGTTGCGGGCAATGTGTAGATGCTTGCCCTGAAGGGGCGATCTATTTGAATAGCGGGGGTATAGCCGCCGTACCAGACTTTTGTGAAGGTGCCCCTCTCTGTGTTGAATGGTGTCCCCGCCAGGCAATTCGAAAAGAGGAGGAGATATCATGAGTTACAGATGGGAGGTTCTTCGCGTCAATCTTAGTACGGGTGTTGCAAACAAGGAGCCTTTGAATGAGGATTGGGCTCGAAAATACTTTGGAGGTCGGGGTTTAGCAGCAAAATATCTGTATGAAGAGCTTGGAGAAGGAGTAGACCCTTTGTCGCCGGATAATAAAGTTATTCTGGCCACAGGCCCCTTAACTGGAACGATTGTATCGTGCTCGGGCAAACTGGCCATTGTCAGCAAATCGCCGGCTACGGGATTAATTGTTGATTGCTCAATAGGGGGTACATTCGCCTCACAGCTCAAATATGCCGGCTATGACTTGCTGATTATCGAAGGCCAGGCTAAAAAGCCGATTTACCTGTTAATTAACGATGACAGGGTTGAGATCCGCGATGCTGAGAATGTATGGGGCAAGGGTATATATGAGACCGACATAATATTACGCAAACAGCACGGCACTGACACGTCCGTATTAAGCATCGGGCCCGCCGGTGAGAACCAGATTCCCTTTTCCTGTGTTGGCTCAGAATACCGCCAGGCAGGACGGGGCAGTCTCGGTTCGGTCCTGGGCGTAAAAAGAATGAAAGCAATTATCTGTTCCGGAAGCAAAGATATGACGGTACCGGATATGCCACGACTACTGGATTTAGTAAAACAGACGATTATCAACGACGTCCTTTCAGATGACAATATCTGGGCATATAACGAAGGTACACCGATGATTGTTGAGTTGGCTAATTCTTCAGGGGTTCTCCCGACCAGAAACTATCAGGACGGCGTATTTGAGTCCGCCCAGAATATTAATGCTGAGAGCATAAAAGGGCTTAAACCAGAGAAAAAAGCCTGCTTTTCCTGTGCGCTGGGTTGTGGGAAATATCTATCTCTCAAAGAAACTGCGGTAGAAGGTCCGGACTATGAAACTCTTGCACTTGCCGGGTCTAACTGCGGGATAGGTGACCTAAAAGCAATAGCCGAATTCAACGCCAAGTGTGACGACCTGGGATTAGATACAATCTCTTTGGGCAATGTGCTCGGCTTTGCTATGGAGATGACAGAAAAAGGGATAAAAGATTTTGGCGTTCGATTCGGGGATGTAACGACCTATCTTAGAATGCCCGAGCTTGTTACCTATAGGGAAGGAATCGGTCAGGATTTAAGTTTAGGCGTCAAGCAGTTATCACAAAAATATGGCGGCTCCGAATTTGCTATGCAGGTAAAGGGGTTGGAATTACCCGGTTATGATCCGCGTGGTTCATGGGGAATGGGTTTAGCCTACGCTACAGCCAGTCGGGGTGGCTGTCATATGAGCGCCTGGCCTATTGCAAGCGAGGCTTTTGGAGATATTGATCCGTTTACCATTGAAGGAAAGGCCCAATTAGTTATCTCTGCGCAAGACTCAAACGCCATAAAATTCTCCCTGATTCTATGCGATTTCTGGGCGCTGAGTATGGAAACTATGAGTCAAATCATGTCCTGTTTGTTAGACCGCGATGTTACGGTTGCCGAACTTGAATCCGCGGGAGAGCGTATATGGAATCTGCTCAGACTCTTCAACGTCAGGGAAGGTTTCAGCGTCACAGACGACTCGCTGCCGGAACGTGTTTTTAAAGAAGTACTGAGATCAGGCGCCACCACTGGCAAAGTTCTGCCACGCGATCAGTTCGATATCATGTTGCAGGAATATTATCGGCTTCGTGGATGGGATAACCGGGGCATACCCACGCCGGAGAAGCTGGCACAACTGAACATGTAAGGGGCTAGGCAATGCCGGAAGCCTTGGTGCGGCTGAACGGGTCATTATCCAAGGGTATCGGCAGCATGTTCCTAGTATCTTTAGGCGAAAAGAGGGTACCACTTAAAATAATTCTTTCTGAAATGACGGTTAAAATACCTGAAAAAGTAGTGGCATTCTTAGCCATAAAAGGGATGAAAGCTGTTGATAGCAACTGGGTAAAGGATGGTGATGTGATTGACATCTTTCCGGTCGTTGCCGGGGGGTAATAAATCACGACAGGAGACTCAATTTAATATATTCTTTAATAATTATAGGGGGTTAAAATGGCTAAATACCTTGATCTCATCATTAAAGGGAATATCATCACTGTGGTTAACCAAAAGCCGAGGGCAGAGGCGATCGGCATTAAGGGCGATAAAATAGTCTCTGTCGGAACGGTAGGTGAAATCGAAGCAGTCGCTGGGGAAGGAACGAAGGTTCTCGACCTTAAAGGAAAAACTGTTCTTCCCGGTTTCATCGATAGTCATGCCCATCCCATGGGTACGGGGAAAAACCGGCTCGGCGTTGATTTATCTTCGGTTAAAACGGTGGGGGAAGCTCTGGAAAAGATAAGAGATAAGGTAAAGGAGACTCCACCCAGAAAACTTGTTTTTTGCCCGGATTATCAACGACAGAACGTGGCAGAAAGAAGGTATCCATCAAGAGAAGAACTGGATAATATTTCTACCGAACACCCCATCTGGATACAGCACTTTGACGGTCATAATTCCCAGCTTAACAGCATGTCTCTCGAGCTGCTTTATTTTAAGCCCGGCATGGAGGGAGTCGAGTGTGATTCAAAAGGAAAACTTACCGGATTTATAATGGACCCGGCTTCTGCTTTTCCCTTAAGCGGAGGAGACGTTTTTCCCGATGAAGCCGAAGGTTTGAAAGCTCTGGCGCTTGTAGCCAATGAAGCGGTCTCGGTCGGCATCACCACCCTCTTCGCCAAGGAAGGTCTGAAAAACGCCCAATTCATCCAGAGTAATCTAGACAAGATTCCGGTGCGTATTCGTCCCATGGTAGCCAGCGTCTTCGGTAACGAACCATTAGAAACAATCATTAATTGTGGAATTGGTAATCCTGTCTGCGTAGCGAATTTAGCCGATGGCTCACATGAAGGCCGTACTGCGGCAATGTACGAACCCTATACCGATGACCCCACGACGCTGGGCATGTTGTATCACAGCGACGAAGAACTATATGATTTTGTTGAGAAAGTACATAAAGCCGGTTGCCAGATATCAATCCATGCCGAATCTGACCGGTCTATAGATCAGGTGCTCTGGGCGTACGAAAAAGTCTTGGAGAAATATCCCCGCAAGGACCACCGCCACCGCATCGAGCATTTTGAAACCGTCACCATGAGGCAAATAAAACGAGCCACCAGACTGGGTGTCACCCTGGGTATGCAACCCATATTCATTCTTGCAGCTGAAGGCCCCAACCTGGAGTATTACACAACATTGATAGGTGAAAAGAGAGTAAAAAGGACAAATGTCTTCCGCTCTATTCTGAATGAGGGAATACTCGTTTCCGGCGGATCGGACAGCCCCGTTACCAGGATGAACCCTATGGCCGGAATCCATCTTTTGGTTAATCACCCACTGAAAGAACAGCGCATTGATGTTTACGAAGCCATAGAATTATTCACAATCAACGGGGCAAAAATAGGTTTTGAAGAAGACATAAAGGGCAGTATAGAACCAGGAAAACTGGCAGACTTTGTGGTGTTATCAGATGACCCGTATCGCGTTCCGCGTGAGAAAATAGGGGATATCAAGGTCGAAATGACTATCGTGGGAGGAAAGGTCATCTACCAGAGTTAAGCGGGTATGTCCTGTTTATTTTAAACCCGAAACGTACACAGTCTCGGAGAGTGAAGCAGTATTTATGGAAATCCAGAACGTGGGTATTATAGGTTGCGGCCAGATGGGGAGTGGTATTGCCCAGTTATGTGCCCAATCAGGATATACGGTATTGGTGTCTGAAAACCGCCAAGAGTTATTACAGAAGGGAATGGTTACTATTAAGGCATCTTTAGATAAAGACATCAAGAAACAGAAATTACCGGTCCAGGAAAAAGACGATATATTTGCTCGAATTATAGGGACGACAAATATCGACGACTTTAGGGATTGTGATCTAGTAATAGAAGCTATTGTTGAGAAATTGGTTTTAAAGAAACGTATCTTTTCCAGGTTGGATCAAATCTGTCCGCCATGTACTCTGCTGGCTTCCAACACTTCCAGCTTTCAAGTCGGTGAAATGGCAACGATGACGAAACGCCCGGATAAGGTGCTGGGTTTACATTTCTTCAATCCCGTCCCAGCGATGAAGCTCGTAGAAATTATCAAGACCCCTGCCACCAGCGAAACGACTTTAAAGATAGGAAAGGAGTTCGGCGAATCATTAGGCAAAACGGTTGTTATGGTTCAGGATTCGCCCGGTTTTATCGTTAACCGTCTCATGACACCTCAAATATTGAATGCCGTACGCATGGTTGAATCAGGTATCGCCACCAAAGAAGACATCGATACCGCTATATCTCTTGGCCTAAACCATCCAATCGGGCCGATTGCTCTGGCTGACCTTATAGGATTGGATACTTTACTCACTATTGCCAATAATATTCATCAGAAATTAAAAGACAAACAGTACGCCGCACCGGAAATGTTGAAAATTTTAGTGGCTAACGGCCATCTCGGGCGTAAAACGGGCCGTGGATTTTATCAGTACGAATAATACAGATATAATTAAATAGCCAACAAACAATATTTTACTTAATACATTTTTCAGTTAAAGCAAAGGTTTTTCATTTCATTGTAAATGCGAAAAATTTAGTGACTTGGTGCTGAATATCACCGGTTATTTTGTATCTTAAGGGGGGCAGAATAATGGCAACACTGGAGACCGCAAAGTATGTTAGAACCAACACAACCCGACCTTCGTTTCATACTGAGGTCACCGCGCCGATACCGGTCTTATATTGCGATGAGAAATTTGGTAACAAGGGATTCTGGATGTACTGGAAATGTATTGAAAAGCCCTATGTTGACGAAGCAGAGACCCATAAACACGATTTTGACCAATACCTCGTGTTCCTTAGCGGTGATCCGAGAAATATGCTGGAACTCGGGGGTGAAATAGAGTTAACGTTAAGCGAAGATGGCGTACACAAGGAAGTGCACACTTTCACTACCTATACCACTGTATATATTCAGGCGGGTTTATACCATTGCCCGCTCGTTTATAAAAAAGTAACCAAACCGATTGTTTTTTACGACTTTGTAAATACGATGCAATATGACAGGAAATTCCAAGATGCCAGAAAAACATGGCAGCCGGGAACAACGGCCACGCAGTAGCCATTCATCCTAATAAATATAATATATGAGGTAAGGAAATGTCAGGATTTATCGGTAGAATTCTAGAGATTGACCTATCTTCGGGTGATATAAGAGAAGAACACTTACATGAGAATCTCTATCGTCAATTTATCGGGGGGGTGGGGCTTGGTGTGCGGCTGGTTTATGAGCGTCAGCCCGGCAAGGTAGATCCTCTGGGCGAGCAGAACATTCTGGGCTTTTTCCCCGGGCTATTAAGCGGCACCGCCGTTCCTGGCTCGTCCAGACTGACAATAGTATCTAAATCTCCTCTTACCGGAGGATGGGGTGATGCAAGTCTCGGTGGTCATATCGGCTATGAACTGAAGCGTGCCGGCTATGATGGCATATTGCTACGCGGGATTTCACCGAAGCCAGTCTATCTACTAATACATCAAGATAAAGTCGAACTGCGAGATGCTTCCAATCTCTGGGGAAAAGATACATTTGAGACAGAAGAGATATTGCGTAAGGATCTGGGAGGTAACAGTCTCAGGGTAGTCTGTATTGGTCCTGCCGGAGAAAAGCAGTCTCTTATTTCGGCAATTATATCCGCCGAGGGGAAAGATGGCAGGGCAGCCGGTAGATCAGGGCTAGGAGCGGTGATGGGTTCCAAACTTTTAAAAGCCATTGCCATCATGGGACAAAACACAGTACCTGTAGCGGACGAAGAACGGTTGCAGCAGTTACGAAGGCGATTTCTTAAAGATATAAAAGATACAAAGGTCACATTTATTAGCACCCTCAGGGACAAGGGGACAGTCGGAACGATGGAAAAATTCATCGAGGCCGGGGCCACGCCGATCAAGAATTGGAATCTGATTGGCCTGGATGCTCTCTCAGAGGTTATCCCTGACCACGAACCATATGAAACGAGAATCAATAAGTACACGGTAAAGAAAACCGCCTGTGCGGGCTGCCCTATCGGCTGCGGGGGCATTCTGAAATCAGAAGAGCTTGGAGAATGGGACAGACCGGAATATGAAACCGTGGCCGGATTCGGACCAATGTGCCTGAATAACGATATTACTTCTATTATCAAGGCTAACGATATCTGTAATCGGTATGGCGTTGATACTATCTCCGCCAGCACTAGCATCGCTTTTGCAATCGAGTGCTATGAAAAAGGAATAATTAATAAACGTGATACCGATGGCATAGAGTTGACCTGGGGAAACCCTCAGGTTGTCATTGCCCTGTTGGAGAAGCTGGTCAGAAGAGAGGGATTTGGGACTGTGCTCGCCGATGGGACGAGAAAAGCGGTGGAGAGGATTGGAAACGATGCAGCGGAGTGTGCCGTAAATGTCGGTGGGCAGGAGCTTGGTTATCATGACCCACGGCAAATCCCTGCCCGCGGCACCGCCTACATATGTGACGCGACACCAGGAAGACATACCAGTTTTTTGGCTGGGAGGCTCCTGGAGGGAGGCGGTTTCCCCGGGCCTTATCCAGAGGTTTGGGGTCCCAAGGTTGACTACCGTGATTATGGAAGTAAAAGCCTCGCCTATAGTGGTACCATAAAATATGAACAGGTGGCGGCTTCAGCAGGTATCTGCAAGTTTATCTTCTGGCAGGAAACTTGGCCTCTGATTGAATTCATTAACGCGGCGACCGGATGGGACATGAGTATTGAAGAGATGTTAATGACCGGCGAAAGAATCCAGACCATGCGTCAGATGTTTAACATCAGGGAAGGGATAGATCCCAAAGATTCATTTCTGCCCCAAAGAGTAAGCAGAACGGCGGTTATCGGCCCTTACAAAGATATCCCCGTAGATTTCGATCTCTTGAGACGGCAATATTATAAAGCGTTGGGATGGAATCCGGAGACAGGATACCCCCTGAATTCAAGGTTTGAAGAATTGGGACTACTCGAATTAACCAGGAAAATCTAACTTCCATTTTATTTACAACAAGGACTAGTCACTAGGAGTTTTATGCAAACAGAAAGAAATAGGCCATGGCTACAGTTCTGGCCAGAAGGCGTGCCGTACCATATAGATTATCCCGAAGTACCTCTTTTCAGATTCCTGGTAGATAGTGCTGAAAAATATCCCAACGATGTCGCCTTCATTCATGAGAAGAAGAGCCTGACCTATCGTGAACTGAACGAGCAGACTTACAAGCTAGCCAGAGGACTAAATAGGCTGAGGGTAAAAAGGGGCGACCGCGTGGTACTCCTGCTTCACAATAGCCTGGAGTTTATTATCAGTTACTACGGAATATTGAAGGCTGGCGCGATCGTTATACCTCTAAACCCACTTTATAAAACCACCGAACTGACACACAATTTCAGTGATTCAGGAGCCAAATGTGTCATCACTGATAAAGAATGTTACTCCGTCATCCAAAGAATCGAAGACGAAGTCAGACCGGATATCGTGATACTAATTGACGGAGAAGGGCAATCTGAGACGGTATCTCTGGCGAAAATCTTGGTAGAATACTCCCCAGAACCCCTCAAGCTCGATTATCATCCGAAGGATGATGTCGCTGTTATTACCTATACAGGCGGTACCACGGGGCTACCAAAAGGGGCAATGTTAACACATTATAACTTGGTCGCCAACGCTATGCAGAATGTGATCTGGATGCGGTGGAGTCACGAAGACACTATCATGGGCGTCCTGCCTCTTTATCACAGTTGGGGAGCCTGCACCAGCATAAATTCAGTGATTTACTGTGGTGCCCGGGCAGTGATTATGGCACGGTTCAATACGGAAGAATTATTAAAAACAATTGAAACAGAAAAAGCCACCATCTTATACAGCGCGGCTTCCTTGTTTATTATGTTACTCAATAGCTCATTATTAGGGAAATACAACATTTCCAGCTTGAAATATGTTAAAGTGGGAGCGATGCCCGTATCACCTGAAACTAAGGAGCGGTGGGATAAAACTACCGGAGTAACCATGGTTCTTGGTTATGGTCTGAGCGAAGCCTCACCGGAGACGCACGACTGCCCGCCAGATCGCGTCCGTACAGGGACGATAGGCATGCCGGTTATTGATACTGATGCCAAAATCATGGATATTGAAACTGGTGAACTCGAACTGTCGCCCGGTGAAATCGGCGAACTAGTTGTAAAGGGACCTCAGGTGATGAAAGGATATCTAAACCACCCCGAAGACGATAAGGAATTCCTAAGAGATGGTTGGCTCTTTACCGGGGATTTAGCGTTTATGGACGAGGAAGGATACTTCCATTTCGTCGACCGCAAGAAGGAAACAATAAAATATAAGGGATATACTATTGCGCCCGCGGAAATCGAAGCTATAATCTATGAACATCCGGCTGTGAAGGAATGCGCTGTAATTGGCAAGTCAGATACCGTAGCCGGCGAAATACCCAAAGCTTTCGTGGTCTTAAAAGAGGGCTGCAATGCTACTGGTGAAGAAATTATGGAGTTCTGCGAGAGAAATATATCTCCCTATAAAAAGATTCGGGAGGTCGAATTCATCAGTGAAATACCCAGGAGTACTGTAGGTAAAACCTTAAGAAAATCGCTTAAAGAAAAGGAGGAATCCAAGTAAAGCTTTAAGGATGCGGTATAATATAAGAGCAACAAAAGCTAATGTATAAATCACAAATTATGGTCTTTTTATTATACCGAATCAGGTTGTGGTAATTAATATTACTCAACAGTAAGGAGAGATGATGGAATTTCGAATGTCGCGCGAACAGGAACTTTTTAAAAGATCGCTTAGAGAATACTGTGAAAAAAATATAGTCCCAAGGTCGAGGGAGATTGATGAGAAGGAAGCTGGCATCCCGGATGACATTATACACGGGCTGGCTGAGCTTGGTGTCTTTGGCTGTACTATTCCGGAGAAGTACGGAGGTTCGGCTCAATCAGGTGAGGAAATGCAATACGCCAATATTGCGATACATGAACTGGGGCGCGCTGAACTCAGCATGTCTCTACCTGTTTATACTTTATTGACCATTGGCTGGGGAGGGATGTTTCTTAGTCAATACGCAAGTGATGAAGTTAAACAGGAAGTTTTACCAAAACTAGCTTCTGGAGAATGGTCATGGGGCATCGCGGTTACAGAGCCAGGCGGCGGCTCGGACGTAGCAGCTTCGAAATCGTATGCAGTAAAGAAAGGCGATAAATATATCGTTAACGGTGAAAAAGCCTATATCAGCCAAGTCACCGAATGCCAGCAAAGGGGCGGCGGCCATTGTAGCCTGTTCATCGGGGACGCTTCTCTCGGCAATAGAGCCATGACTTTCCTGGCCGTGATACCGAACCAGGTCAAGGGCATCACCAGCACCGTTTACAAAGATATGGGACGCATGGGTCTCTCTACTGGAGGTTTTACCTACAAAGATGTTGGAGTCCCTGAAAAATACCTTCTGGGTGAGCAGGGCAGAGG
>Ga0315553_10004400_pt1 | contig 10605 bp, 10 predicted proteins | sample SalMarSW160140MG_FD_203099 | JGI IMG/M metagenome (GOLD analysis project Ga0315553, IMG submission 203099) | Salt marsh sediment microbial communities from the Plum Island Ecosystem LTER, Massachusetts, United States - Salt Marsh Sediment SW1601-40 ... | reverse complement strand
GGATTGCCATCCGTGGGTTCCTCCTGCGTCGCTTTGCCGTGCAGTGACTCAGCCAAGTCACGTTCTTTCCCCCGTCGAACGAACACTTCCAACGCTCGCCGCATTGACTGAGCCAGTCCCCGGCGGTTATCGAATAAGAGCTTATCCAAGAACCGTCGGGGACTGGCTCATTTTGCGCAGTCCGCGGAGCAAAATGTGCCTGTCCCCTTCTCTGAGACGGTTTTTGGATAAGCTCTAAGTTGTCCGATTCAATCGTACGTTCCTTCCCCTCGCATCGCCCCCGCGACGCAACCTCATCGGAGTGCCCCCATGAGCGAAAACACTTTCAGTCGCCGGTTGCTGTTGGGAGCCGGCGCGCTGGCTCTGATGAACCAGGGCGCCAGAGCCGACGAAAAGTTCTCGCGCTTCATTCAGGCCGCGGGCGACTCGGCTGCTCCGACGATGCCCGAGATCAAGAACGTGCGCGATTTCGGCGCCACGGGCAACGGCACCACCGACGACACCGCGGCGATCCAGGCGGCCGTCGATTGGACCAGCAGCGCCAATCGCGGAACCATCTATTTCCCGATGGGCACGTACAAAACCACCTCGGCCATCACCTTCGAGCGGCCGAATCTCAACATTGTCTTTCGCGGGGAACCGGGAGCCACGATCGCCGGCGACTTCGACGACTTTCTGCTCAAGCGAAGCCCGAACAGCCCCATCAGCGGCGTTCACGCGATCGAAAATTTGCGCCTGCTGAACCCACATGCCAAGGGGAGGGGCGTCGCATTCCACAGTTGCGTCGGCGGCAAGATCGTCAATTGCCACATCTCGGCGTGGCGGGGCATTGAAACCTTCAACTCGCAGTCGGTGCTGGTCGACACGTGCTCGATCATTGCGCCGGGCGCCAGCGACTCCAGCGTCGGCATCATGGCCGGCAACGCCACGGCCGTCATCTCGACCGACGTCACCGGCTATCACCACGGCATCCGGCACCAAAACGTCGGGCTGATCGTCTACGGCGGGCGGTACGAAGTGAACGCCGTCGCCCTCATGATCGGCATGGACGAGAACGGCCGCACGTTCCAATCGTCCGGCTTCGATATCTCGGGTCTCTCGATGGAAGCGAACCAGACCGCCATTCAAATCCACGCCGGAGCCGCGGGCAAAATCTCCGGCCTGTCGATCGGCGGAGGCATCCCGCTCCAGTACGGACTGCGGCTGGCATCGGCGCAGGACGTCGTCGTGCAAGGCGTGTCGGTCGGCTGCTCAAAGGGCTTTTCCAAAGCGGGCATCGCCATCGAAAACGCCAAACGCACCGTGCTGATGGCGGTAAGCTCCAACTCGCCCACCGCGTGGCTATTGCCGGAAGACCAATCGCAGCTCAGCTTCATCCAATCGAATAAGGCGTAGGGAAAATACTGCGAGCCGCACGGAATACGAGCCACGTTCCCTGTTTCCCTTATGTGCCCTTGTCGAATGCAACTCTCGCGCCGAACTTTGCTCCCCAGTGAGCCATGATCCGCGCCTTTTTGCGCGGCATCGTGTGGGTTGCGGCGACGCCGACGACCTGCCCGAAGAACTGGCGTAGTAACCGTCGGCCGTCTTCGTCATCCGGCACGCCTCGGAGTTGAACCGTCACGGTGGCGAACTCATCGCTCTCGCGCACGATCTGGAAGAGGCGGTGCAAGTAGGCGGGCTCGCCATGCAGCATGACTTCGTCGTCGAGGAAGATGGAAATCGAGTCAGTGCAGATCAGCTTGAATTGTCCGACGAGCGCATCGGCGAGCGACAGATTCTGCCGCACAATGAGCGGACATTCCCCTGCCACGTTCGCCTGGCCGTCGGCCAACGATGCAACGGCCTCATCGACGCGCCGGCGATCGGGACCACGTTCGAGCAGAACGAGGCTGTAGCCGTCGACGTCCGGCGGCGCAAGCTTTCCAGGCGGGCACTTCCGCAACTCCGCCTCGGTCTGCGTGTCCAGCCAATTGGCCGAATCGGCCGAATCGGCCATGTCGATCGTCCTGTCTCGTCGCTCGGTGGATCGCGATACCGCATGTTACAGCGTTGGCGATTCGCGAGCTCGTTCCAACGGCCGGTTCACGAACTCGCCTTCGCCGCCGCGCATAGTTTAAGCAGCGACGCGCGCAGCTCGCGGAACTTCAGCGGCAAGGGGAGCGCCACGCGGTGCGGGGCCAGCTTGGCATCGCGGGCCCCTTCCAGGTTCTTGTCGTCGACCAGCAGAATGGCGGGAAAGTTCTGCGTCAGCTCGTCTTCGGCAAAGGTGTTGAACGCATCGATGGCCGCCTGCCCCAGGTCGCCCGTGCCGAACACCACGCAATCGGCCGCTTGCTCGCCCCGCTCGAAGCGCTGCAAGGCCCGATCGGGATCGCTGATCACCAGCACGCGGTATCCGAGATCCTTGAGACGGCTGCGGAGTGCGTTCTGGATTGGAATGGCCGATTCCACCAGCATCACCGTGCGGGAATCCCCTTCCAGGCTCTTGCGCACCGTGGCAGCCGACCGCTGCGGCTGCTTGTCCGACGGGGTCTCCTCGTCCGAGAGCGGCGCAAAGCCCGCGTCGACTTGATCCGCAGCGGTTTTGATGTCCTCCAACATCTCGCCGGGCGTCGAGTAGCGGCGGTCGGGGTTCAGGTCCATGGCCTTGTTGATGATGGCCACGACGCGGTGCGGCAGATTCGGCTCGAAATCGGTAACCGGGCGAACGTCATGGAATCGCGTAATGCTCAACCGCTGAATGCGGTCTTTGGTTTCGATCAGAGGCGGCCGGCCGGAGAGCATGTGGTACAGGATGCAGCCCGCGAAGTAGATGTCGCTGCGGCGATCGTCGCGGCGGACACCGGTGGCGCGTTCCAATCCGGCGTAGTCGATGCTGCGGGGATTGGAAATGGCGTCGAGGTTGGCGTCGGTCACCTTTCCCTCGAAGGCGGCCAGGCCGAAATCGACGAGCCGCGCGCGGCCGTGGCTGGAAATGAGGATGTTGGATAGTTTCATGTCGCGGTGTGTCATGCCGCGCCCGAAGGCGTAGTCGAGCCCCGCGGCGCAGTCGCCGATCAGCCGCAGCGATTCCTCGAGCCCCAGCTTTTTTCGCACTTTGAGAAAGTCGCGCAGGTTCCGCCCTTCGACGAAGTCCATCACCATGAAGTACGAGCCTTCCTCGGCCCGCACCTCGTACACCGGCACGATGTTGGGATGCCGCAGCGGCATCACCATCCGCGCCTCGCGCTGAAACCGCTCGGTCGTCGTAGGGTCGGCCAGGTAGCGGTGGCGGAGAACCTTGACTGCCACGACCTGGCCCGTATCGGTGTGCACGGCCCGATACACGCGGGCAAAGGTCCCCGATCCGACCAGGTACAGGGTCTTGTAGCTGCCGTAGAAGTAGCCCGCCCGCTTGCCCCCGATCAAGCGTTCGACCTGGAAATTGGTGAGCAGCTCCTTGCGCAGCAGGTGGCTGGTCAAATCGGACACCGACACGTAGCGGCTGCCCAATTCGCTCCAAATCGTTTCCAATTGCCGGGCATCGAGCAGATTGAGATCGTAAGCCCGTTGCGCGAACTGTTCGGCCGTCATTTCGGCCATGGGCGACGTGCCTCCTCACGAGCGGCCACACTGGCGCCCCCGGGAGACTGTTCCGGCGGGAAGGGTGGCGCGAGTGGGTGCCTCCATCCTATTCCAGGCTTCGGCAGGTCGCAACGATGTCGGGGCCCATCCCCAAACCGTCCGGGGCTGGCCGCTTATGCGCATTGCTCGCAGCAAGATGCGCCCGAATGCCCCGCCGCAAATGGTTTTGGGGCAGGCTCAAAGAGAATCCTTAGGATTGATCGCCTTCTTGTTGACTTCGGTAGCTGTCGCGTTCGCGGCGGGTGGCTTCGAGGTCGAACAGGAGGTACTTCATGTCGAGCCGCAGTTGGCTGAGGGCTTCCTGCACGAGATTCAGGATTCGCCGCCTCCGCCGCGCTCCGTCGGCGACCCGATCGAAAACGGGCTCCAATCGGCGACGGTGGTCGTCGGGCAGGCTGTGAATCAGTTTTTCTAATTCCACGAAGTCCCGCGAAAGTTCCTCGGCGGTCGAAGCAGGGTGGCGCGGCTGTGACATGATGGGCAAGGTCTCCAGATGGGGCGTTGGCTGCACCTGATTCCCAGTGCAGCCGGCGCGCCGCGACGCCGACGCCGATCGACCCACGCACCCCTAACCCCTTGACTCGCCACGTATTACCGCCAACCGTTCCAACCGGCGGCGCCAAAGCGGGGCGCATGCCAAACGCAACACGCCGACCTGGACCCCTAGCGCAAATCGTGGTACAAGCCCCGCTTACGTCGCTGTTGCGCTAACCGACCGCGCGTTCACTTTCGGCAACCGCGCCGAGCTGGCCGAACCTCGGCGAATCTCATGGGCCGTCGAATCAACGTGTCGCACACCCGGTTCACCCGGTGCAGGCGGCCCGACCGCCAGTTGCCACCGCTATTCTTCGCCGCGCTCCTGCTCCGAGCACGGCGTTTAGAGCTTATCCGAAAACCGTCGGGGACTGGCTCACTTTGCGGAGCCCGCTGGTCGTTATGCTGCTTTCGAAGGTCCCGGCGGAGCAAAATGTGCCTGTCCCCTTCTCTGGGACGGTTTTCGGATAAGCTCTTAGCACCGCTGGCGATTGCTCGGTTGCTGGGGCTGCTTCTCCTGGCGGTTCCGGGCTTCTCCGCCGCGCCACTCCACGCGCAACTTCGCGACTCGTTCGAGTCGCCGGAGCCGAGTTGGCGGCTCGTTCAGTCCGACTGCACGGCCCGCGTCGTCTCGCAGCGCCGCGTTCACGACGAGGCCCGCCATGGAGCCGCCGAGCAGGTGCAGTTCACAGCCGAGCGCGGCTCCTTCGCCTATCTGGCGTGCAGTGTTCCCCCGGCTGCCGTCATCGCCGAGCTGGCGCCCAGCCTGTGGGTCAAATGCGACCGCGCGGGCGTGCAGATGATGGCGCGGGTCGTGCTCCCCCGCACCGCCGATCCCAGCGGTCGCGGCCCCCTCACCACGCTGTTGGACGGGCAGATGTACAGCGACGTTGGCTCGTGGGAGAAGCTGGCCGTGCCCGACCTGGCCAAGTCGCTCGAGCGGCAGGTTCGCGTGCTGCGGACGCAGTTCGGGCCGCGGGTCGATGCCCGCGAGGCATACGTCGACATGCTCGTGCTCAACGCCTATGGCGGGCCGGGCGTGACCAACGTGTGGCTCGACGATCTTTCGATAGCCGGCCACGTTGCGGCGGCCCGTCACGACGAGCCCGTCGAAGACCCGCACATAGGCGAACGCAAAGCCGATTGGGCGCCACCGGACGCCGATGCAGCGCCGCGCAGCGATTGGGCGCCTTCCCGCAACAAGACGGTCGGCTATGAAGCCAGCGACGAGGGCGTGGCCATCAAGGGGTCGGTGCTGGTCGCCGAGGGAAGGCCGCTCATGGTTCGCTTGATCGAGCACAACGGCGAACCGCTCGATTGGCTTGCGGGTCTGGGGTTCAACGCGGTGTTGCTCGCGGATCTTCCCACGCGCGGCCAATTGGACGAGGCGCGGCGCTGCGGCATGTGGATCGTCGCGCCTCCGCCCGAGTTAGTCAGCGGCGAGACGATCGGCCGCGCCAACGCCCCCGTGCTCGCGTGGTACCTCGGTTCCAACCTGTCGCCCGCGGAATTGGACGAGACACGGCATCGCGGTCAGATCGTGCGCAAGGCCGACTCGTTTCTGCGTCGTCCGCTGGCGTGCGGCGCGTCGGCCGCTCGGCGCGACTACAGCCGCGTGTGCGACGTGCTGGTGCTCCGCGGCCCGGCGCCGGGCGGAAGCGCGGAGCTGGCCGACTTCGGCGCCTGGGTCGAACAGCGAGCGCGGTTGGCTCTGCCCGGCACGCCGATCTGGGTCGAAATCCCCACCCAGGTTTCGCCGGCGCAGCAGGCGCAGCGCGCGGCGCTGATGGGCCGTGCGGCTCATTCCGCTGCCTCCCTGGAACCGGACCAAATCCGCCTCTACAGCTACTACGCGATCGCGGCCGGCGCACGCGGATTGTGGTTTCGCTCCGCGTCGCGGCTCGATGGGCCAAGTGCCGACGCGCAGCTTCGCCGCCGCACCTTCGAGCTCGTCAACCACGAGATGGCCTTGATCGAGCCCTGGGCCGCCGGCGGCACGCCCCTCCCACCGACGGACGACGCCACGCGGCAATTGCACGTTCGCGTGCTGCAGACCGAGCGCTCGTGGCTCGTGCTGGCCATTCGCCGCGCCTCGGGGCAGCAATACGTCGTCGGCCCCAGTGAGCGCGACAACGTATCGCTTGATGTTCCGTCGGCTCCCCTCTCGGCCCAGGCCTTTCGGCTGTCGCGGGTCGAGGCGGTTCCCTTGGCCAACAATCGCCGCAGCGCCGCGGGTGTGCGGGTCTTGCTGCCGCGGATGCCGACAATCGCCGCCGCCGTGCTGACCGAAGACCCACTTGTCGTGCACCACCTGAACCGCACGCTGCGCGAACGCGGCGCCGCGACGGCTCGGCTCACGCACGAAATCGCCGGCCAGTGGCTCGACCTGACCGAAGCCGTGCATCGCGAGATCGAACCATTCGACCCAGGGTCCGCCCCGTCCGTCGCCGCCGCTTCCCGCCAACCGCTGTTGGAGCAAGCGCGGCAGCATCTAAGACAGGCCGAAGGGCTGCTTGGCTCGGGCGACCTGCCCTCAGCCCTCGACGCCGACACTCTCGCCATGGAGACAATCGCCACGGTGCGCCGCGGCGATTGGGAACGAATCGCAGCCGCGTTTCCTTCGGCCGTGGCCAGCCCCTTGATTACGCACTACGACGCGCTGCCCGACCACTTCGCGCTCGCTCGGCGTTTGTCGGGCGCCCTCTGGAGCCGGAACCTATTGCCCGCCGGCGAAATGGAAGGGCTCGACCCGCTGCAACAAAGCGGCTGGATGCACGTCCGGCACCCCGACTCGGCCCTGGAAGCGAGCGTCGAAATTTCCCCACAAGCGGCCCACGCCGGACAGCGCGGCCTGGCCATGTCGTCGTGGCTGGCCGAGCAAACCATCGTGCCGGGCGTGGTGGAGATCGCCCCCGTTTCGATCGCCACGGCGCCGGTCAACGTGCGCGCGGGGCAAATCGTGCGCATTCACGGCTGGGCGAAACTCCCCGGTCCACTCGCCGGCACCAGCGACGGACTGCTGGTGATCGACTCGCTCGCGGGAATCGACATGGCCGAGCGAATCATTGGTTCCGACCAATGGCGCGAGTTCTCCCTCTACCGCGCCGCCGACCGCGATCAGCAAATGACGGTGCGCTTCATTCTCACCGGCGCCGGTCAGGCATTCCTCGACGACGTATCCATCGTGGTCCTCGACGATGCCAGCGGCGCGCCGTAATATGATTCATCAGCGCCTTTCTATGCGGTACCGCGAAAGGCTCGCACACCGAAGACGGTCAGCGCAAGGGTTCCCACCCACGTTGCGACCGTAATCGCGAATGTCAAAGGCGAGAACCACACCTCATACCCATTGATGCAAAAGTAGCGCGGGTCCGGGTCTTCTCCGTTGAGAATCATGTAACGAAACAGGCCGAATCCGTAGTGATGATGGAATCCGCCCAACGGACCGAACAGCAGCACTGTAGGTACGATCATCACCACGACAATGATTGCCCAAGCCACGAGCCGGCGCGACGTAAGTCTCATGGATTTCACCGTGGCCGGTGTTCCAGCTTTACTTCCCGTGCCGAGCGCCTTCGGCGCATGCCGGATTCAATCACGGCGGTGCGCACCGCCAGGATCGCCGCAAAGCCAACCGCGCTGACCAGCACGATCCACTCGCTGGACGGCAAAGCAAGATACGAGAGGAGAAAAAACGGAGCCGCCACCAGAACGACGATGCCCGTCGCCAGGTGATGCCGGTTCTTCTCGTGTCGCGGATCGGACTTGTTGAGCATGGCGCTTGCCTACGCGAACTACGCAATGGCTTGCGACTTGACCAGCTCGTGCAGATACTCCGGCGCAAAATCGGCTCCATTGGGCCACGCCAGCGTATGTCCTTCGATCGAGAATCGCGAGAAATAATCCACGTCGCGCAGCGGCTCAAACACGGGCCCGTCGAGCGATTGCGACAGATCGACCTCGCCCGACGTGCCGTCGTTAAACCCCAATTGAACGCGATGGCCCGCGATGTGCCGTGCCTCGACGACATGTAGGAACATTGGATTACTCTAATGGGTCGATTCGGTTCAGCGGCATCTCCTGCCGAGCAAACTCCCAGTTTTCCGCGAGCTCCTGCCCATGCAAATTATACCAGTCCAGGACTGCACCAAGTGCGCGCCGCGGAAACTTTCCCACCACGACGCCGCTGTTAATCTCCACCGTGACTTCATATTCGCCGTATTCGGCATGAAAGTGCGGCGGCGCATGATCCCGGTAATACATCCGGATCACGATACCCAGAAATCGACTGATTTCAGGCATGCCCTGCTCGCGCAGAATCGACAGCAGACTCCCCCCACACAATCCAACCGGCAGCGCAGCCCGTTGCGCAGTCGTTCAATCGGGTATCGCGATGTAGCGCAAGTTTCCCACGCGCTGCGACTCATTGCAAGCTGAATCGTATCAGGTGTACTGCTGCCATCCCGGCTGTTCTATCGTCGACACACGCAAGTGGCGCGATTAACCGACGAAAACCTACCGGCCTGTCGTGTCCGTCAGCCAGAGGCCTGCGACATCAGCCAGTCACGATACGTACGAATCCTGTCGACCGATTGCCGATTGCACGATACGGAACGCAGAAGGCAGAATAAGGGCTCGACACAAACGGCCAGCGCTCGGCCAGTCAGGCATTCTTTCGCAAAGGGACCGCAACCGTGCAACTCAGCCCGGATCTTTCTTTGTGGATTGTTGTCGGTGTGCTCGCTGTGCTTGCCGTGCTGGTTGTCGTAATCGGCTTGGCAGTCATTCTCTTCCTCCTTCGCCAGTTCCGCACGCGCAGGATGCCGGCCGAATCGGATTTGAGCATCGACGTTCTACGGCTCGACGCGAGCGGCCCCGGAGACAAGTCGCCGCGGCTGGAGTATTACGGTACGCCGGTTCGACTGGCCGTGCTCGTGCTGGCGCCGGCCGGGCGGAGTTCGGAATTGCCCCCCAAGGATGAAATGCGGACGACCATCGACCGCCTGATTCCGGGCCTGGCCGACGTGGTCGATGCCCACCAGCCGATCTTCCGCCGCTGGCCCGAGCAGCTCAGCTCGCAGGGATTCGCTCAAAAGTTTTTCGCCAACGTACGGCTGCCGGGCGACCGCGGCCGCGGCACTCCCTGGTGCGGCGTGGCAGGCAAGTTTGATGCCGGCCAGCAGCAGCTTCTGGTCGGGCTCGTCTGCTGCGCCGATAGGCCGAACGCGCTGAATCAGGTGATCGTGCAGCACGAAGGGCTGTGGCACGACGTGCTGAGGGTGAGGGGGAGTTGAGAGTCGAGAGTTGAGAGCGGCGAGTGCAGAGTGCAAAGTGCAGAATGCAGAATGGCCGGAGCGGAGAGCGGAGAGCCGAGAAGCGATCCATCCGCACGATGTGAACGGCTATCTATGATGCGCACTTCAGAGCAGCTTCGAACCGACGCGCTGGCCATTTGGCGGGCTGGGCTCGATGCCGTCGATAGTCGGCGGCTCGTCGAGCAGAGCGTGCGCGTCGAGGGCGATGAGCTGTTCGTCGGCAGCGAGCGCATCAAGCTCGACGCGATCGACCGCATTGTCGTCGTCGGCGCGGGCAAGGCCGGGGCCGGCATGGCGGCGGGCATCGAGGCCGCTCTGGGCGAGTCGCTCATGCGCGAGAAGCAGCTCGTCGGCTGGGTCAACGTGCCCGACGACTGCGTCGAGCCACTGCGGCACATCACCCTGCACGGCGCCCGACCGCCGGGCATCAACGAGCCGACTCCCGTCGGGATCTATGGCACCGAAAGGATCCTCAAACTGGTGGGATCGCTCGGCGAGCGCGATCTGTGCATCTGCCTGTTCTCGGGCGGTGGATCGGCGCTATTGGTTGCGCCGGCCGAGGGTGTCACGATCGACGACAAGCTGGCCGTCACGCGGCACCTGAGCGCGGCGGGAGCCGATATCGGTCAGCTCAACACGGTTCGCAAGCAACTCAGCCGCGTGAAAGCGGGCGGCTTGGCCCGCGCTTGCACGGCCGGAGTGCTGGTGAGCCTGATCATCTCCGACGTGCCGGGCGACCCGCTCGACACGATTGCGTCGGGACCGACCGTAGTCGACACCTCCGATGTCCATGAAGTCCATACTATCCATACCGTCCATAGCAACCGACGCGCTGCTGCCCAGCAAGCCCTCGAAGTGCTCGAGCGGTTCGAAGCCCAGAAGGCGGGCGTTCCCCAGCGCGTGTTCGAGTTTCTCAGGCGCCGTGCGAACAATGAACCGCCGACCGAACACGCGATTGCAGCGTCAAGGTCTCGCGTGGTCAACCGCATCATCGGCAATAACGCCCGGGCCGTCGAAGCCGCGGGCGACGAAGCCCGACGCCGCGGCTACACGCCCAAATCGGTCGCCGCAACGCAGCTTGAAGGCGACGCCAACGAAGTGGGGCATCAGCTTGCCGAGTCGGCAATGC
>Ga0315553_10004396_pt1 | contig 10608 bp, 10 predicted proteins | sample SalMarSW160140MG_FD_203099 | JGI IMG/M metagenome (GOLD analysis project Ga0315553, IMG submission 203099) | Salt marsh sediment microbial communities from the Plum Island Ecosystem LTER, Massachusetts, United States - Salt Marsh Sediment SW1601-40 ... | reverse complement strand
GCCATAAAAGGAGTATCCAAAGAGATGGTGGAAGCAGGTCATGCTTTTGGCTCGACAACCTGGCAGATTTTAACCAAAATAGAATTACCTCAAGCCTTTCCTACTATTATGATGGGAATTAACCAGACCACCATGATGGCTATGTCCATGGTGGTTATTTCCTCGATGATTGGAGCTAAAGGATTAGGATTAAATGTCCTTCAAGCAATTAACCGGATTAATATTGCTATGGGTTTTGAAGCAGGGATAAGTATTGTTTTTCTAGCAATTACTATTGATAGAATTACTCAAGGAATTGCCAATAAATATAAATATCCAAAATAAGTCAATTAATCCGCATTTAATTTTTGGATATGACAATTAAAGGGGCTTAATCAACCATGAATGAAAAGATTAAAGTGAAAGGGCTAACTAAAATATTTGGAAAAAAGCCTAAAGACATATTAAAAAAATTAGCAAAAAACCAATCAAAAAATCAAATTTTTAAGGAAACAGGACATACTGTCGGCGTAAAAGATGCTTCTTTTGATGTAAAAGAAGGGGAAATCTTTGTTGTTATGGGTTTATCAGGAAGCGGAAAATCAACCTTGATTCGATGTTTGAACATGTTGAATAAACCTACTGCCGGAGAAATTTATGTAGATGGTGAAGATATTGTTAAATATAACCGTCAGCAATTGAGAGAATTTAGGCAGAAAAAAGCTACCATGGTATTCCAGGGTTTCGGACTTTTTAACCATCGCACCATAATTGGAAATGTAGAGTATGGTTTAGAAGTTAGAGGAATGGATAAAAAAGAAAGGCGTAAAATTGCTAAAGAAACTATTGATTCTGTTGGATTAAATGGATGGGAAGACAAGTATATTACTGAATTAAGCGGGGGGATGCAGCAAAGAGTCGGTTTGGCTCGGGCTTTAGCGAATAATCCAGATATTCTATTAATGGATGAACCGTTTAGTGCTCTTGATCCTTTAATTCGCCGGGATATGCAGTTAGAATTATTAGATATTCAAGATAAATTAAAAAAAACCATAGTATTTATTACTCATGATGTAAATGAAGCTTTTAAGCTTGGCGACCGTGTAGCCGTAATGAAAGATGCTGAGATTGTCCAGATTGGTGAACCGGAAGATATCTTAAACAATCCTTCTAATTCTTATATTGAGGATTTTGTGAGCGGTATTGACCGTTCAAAAGTATTACAAGCTAAGCATATTATGGTTAATTCGGGTGCCATGGTCAACTTGAAACATGGTCTAAAGGTAGCCATCAAAGAAATGGAAAACAACAGTATTTCCAGTGTATTTGTAGTTGATGACCATCGAAAGCTCGAAGGGATTATTACTATTGATGATGCCATTAAAGCTCTAAAAGAGAAAATAATATTAAAGGAAGCACTTAAACAGGATTATTCTTCTGTTGATGAAGAAACCTATGTAGAAGACCTTATTCAAATGGCAGTTGATACAAAATATCCCATAGCGGTTATTAATGAAAACAAAAAGTTGATGGGAATTATTATGAGGATCTCTGTATTATCATCTTTAATCCAGGATAACTCAGAATAAATAAATATTATAATAAAGGGCTTAATAAAGGGTCATAGATTGCCTCAACATTTAACATCACTTTATCTGATTATTAATCTTTTGATAGGGTTAGACCTCAACGATTATCTTTTAAAAATGCTCTTTATTATATGCCACCAGGGGTAACCGGAGAGAGGATACATTCTATTCCTCTCGAGGTAAAGAAGTATTTTTATAAAAATGAAAAGAAATGCTCATAAAATATGCGATGATTGTCAAGCGTATTGCCTTATGGATAATCATTACCATCTCTTCATCAAAACAACTCAACCTAATCTATCCCAGGGTATCCATTATCTCAACAGCTCTTATGCCAATTGGTTTCGCAATAAACATCAAATCATCGGTCCACTTTTTCAAGGAATGTCAACATTTGACATAACTTTTTTCTAGGATTGGAATTAATGTAACAGTGGACCTTCTTTTTTGAAAAAAAGCAGGATTTTTAAAAGTTGTGTTGTATACCTAATATATAATATACGAAATATTTCATTTAACCAAATATTTTATATTCTATAAATTGATAAAATTAAATACTGTAATCTGTATGAAGGTAACAGGAGAGATTTTTTCTTTTCAAAAAAAGAGAAAAGAAGCCGAATAGGCAAGATACTAAATGTATCTAAGCCTTCAGGTAAAAGGACAGAGCGGGAGAGCAATATCATTATTTTATTCCTCTGTCCTATCCTTTTTATTTATAATGGTTGAAAATCAACCTATAACTTAAATCTTTATTAAATAAATAAGGGACGGTTGTTCCTATTCTATAGGAGATTGAGATTGTGCAATTCCAGTTAATCCCAATGGAAAAAAACTATGCCTACACCATAGCAAATTGGCATTATTATTGAGTATATTGCATTCAAATATGATGATTAACAAGAAGTCATATAGTTCAAATAGGATCAGGTACTGGTGCGGAGGATGGGTGTATGAAAACAAAATCATTAGAAAAAATTAAATGGATTGCAAGAATTACTGCAACAATAATGTTCTTGTTTGCTTTTCCATTTTATATTGGATATGGTCTTCCGTTCCCAAATTCATCTTTATCATTAATAGAAAATATTCATCTAATGGCAATGCCAATTATATTCATTGGCTTAATAGTCGGGTGGAAGTGGGAAAAAATTGCGGGTTATATGATTTGTTTACCTATATTTGTTAAACTATTATTTGCATTAATTTTCTTAGAAAATCCCGGCCCAATAATTATATTACTGGCAATACCTGGAAGTTTATATTTAATTTATGGTTACAAGAAATTTTCAGCTGGGAAGATAAACTAAAAATAAAGAAAATATTCTTATCCTTGGAGTAGTCATGATGCGAGATAAACGATTTGTTGCCGTACATCGTGGCGGACCACTCACCAAAGACCGTCATCATCAATTGATGATATGGGCAAGAAAATGTTCAAAACACCTATTATCACTTATTGATGAGAATATTGACCAGCGGCTAATTTATGCACTCTATGTGGCCAAAGAATGGGAAAAAGAAAAAGTAACCGTAGGTGAAGCAAGAAATGCCTCTGTCAGTGCACATGCCCTAGCCAGGGAATCTTCAAACCCCATGATAATAGCAGTGGCTCGTTCCATTGGACATGCTGTAGCCACTGCTCATATGGCTGACCATTCATTGGGAGCAGCCTTGTATGCTTTGAAAGCCGTAAAAATTGCTGGTAAATCAGTAGAAGCAGAAAGAAAATGGCAAAATAAACAATTGCCTTCAGAAATTAAGGAGCTTGTCCTAACCGCAAGGAGTTTAAAAGAGAAGCACTTTAAAATATAATGAAACTGATGGGCCCAAAAGAACAACGAACCACTAACAAGGTATTATAAGAAATAAAGGGGTCAGCCTGTTGAGGCATGCCCTTTTATTTCCGTAGGTCAGAAAAAATGAAAAAGAAAAGAGAAAACAATAGACCCTCTAGCTGGTATTTTTATAACTGGACTTTCTTGGGATGGCTAGAGACGGGGATTAAAGCTGTAGCGCTTATTATCGGAATGTGGGCTTTCTATTTAAGCCATGTTTCGCAAATTTGGATGATACCTTCCAGACTTCAGCTGGTTCAATGGATTGTTTTAGGTCTATTATCACTGGGAATATTTATAGCCATCTATAATCGTTGGCAGAATAAAGAAATTGTATCCATGATTTTTGTCCTATTCAGTAACCTGGGACACTGGGGAATGTTTTTGGCTTTAACGAGAAATACAGGATGGGCAATTTTACCGCTTTTTGCTCTTCTTATGATGCTGGGTGATTCGATCAAGGTCATTTTTTTAAAGCAACAGCATTATACCGAAAAAAATATACACCCTAATATTTTTATCAAAGTAACTCTTATGTTTGTGCTTGGTTATGGTCTTATCGGATTATTAAGTTGGTTTAATTAATTAAATAGATATAGAAAGAAAGGAAATAATCGTTGATTTTAGAATAACATTAGAGGAGGAATTCTTTTGACTGAAGACAAAAAAATACTCTTGATTGAAAAAGAAATAAAAGTTGCTACTTATGATATTGATTTTGCCGGTATTGTCAGTAATATCAGTTATATTCGATGGTTGGAGGATTTACGTTTAGCCTGGTTGGAAAAATATTTTTCCCTGGGTAAACAGATTGAGGCTGGTTTTGCCCCGATATTACTGGAAACTAGAATTGAATACCATCACGCCATCCGTATGTTTGACCAACCAACTGGTTTGATGTGGGTTGGCCGCCTTCATTCCCATAAATGGCTGATAAAGGCTGAAATTAGAGTAAAAGATAAAGTCATGGCAATTGCAGAACAGAAAGGTGTCTTTGTAGATCGGAATAAGTGGATACCCATTCGAATTCCTGAAAATTTAAAACAGCTTTATTTGAAAGAAAAGGGGAATGGAAATTAATCAGAAATCATATAGGGTCAGGCCTTGCAATGTGACAAAATAGATAGCAGAATATATTGGCGTGAATATGCTACAGTGAACAGGGCGATTAAAAAAATTAAAGCGGAAAGATAAAAAGTTAATCCAACGTCTTAAATGCCCGGAAGGTTAGACGCTATTCTGCAATGGGAGATTTAATGAAAAATATTAAGATCATCGTTTATGACTATGGTGGAGTCATCAGTAAAAAGCAAAATAAAGAACTTATCCATAAAATGTGTAAAATATTAAAGTTTCCAGCACAACAATTTTTTTCATTTTATACCAAAGAAAGAAAAGATTATGATTCAGCTCTCATTGATGCAAAAACATATTGGAACAGAACGATTAAATTGATGGATAGACAAATCGAATTAAAGGATATGGATAAACTGATTGAATTTGATATAAAGAGTTGGTTAGATATGAATAAAGAAACGATAGAATATATTAAATCTATCAAAGACCAAATAAGATTGGCTATATTATCTAATATAACCTTTGAAGTTCTTGAAGAAATAAAGAACTTATATTGGATTCACTACTTTGACACAAAAATATTTTCTTGTGAAGAAAAAGTCTCCAAGCCAGATAATAAAATATATAATATTTGCCTAAAAAAAGTGAAGGTAGAACCGCAACACATTTTATTCATTGATGACTCTAAAGCAAATCTTGATGCTGCTCAAAAAATGGGAATAAATATTTTAAAATTCACAGATTGTGAGAATATGAAGAATACAATAGAGAATGAGTACGTTTTTAAATAAATAATTTTAAAACAGCGTCTAACAAGTTGTTGAAACTGGGGAACTTTTATCTACATTCATTTTCTTAGAAAATCCTGGTCCAATAATTATTTTACTGATAATACCTGGAAGTTTATATTTAATTTATGGTTACAAGAAATTTTCAGCTGGGAAGAAAAACTCATAAATTTTATAGACCCTAGTAGGGAAGTAAGAAAATAGGGACTAAAAGGTAAAATACTAATTATGGTTACCAATAAAACTGTGGAGCTTAGAATCTTAAAAGGGATTCTAGGGGCGTATATAATTTTAGCTATTGTTATTGCAGGATTAAATTACGGTTATGTGAACCAAGCCAATCCTAAAGCAGCAGCGTTTATCTCACGGTTTTGGCACTTTTATGAAAACTGGATAAAAACAATATTTATCATTATAGGAAGTTTTCTTACGCTGAGAATAATCGGGACTTCTCAGCGCTCAACCATGAGAAAGAGAAACCTTATAGGGTTAATCGTATCGGCTTTAGTCGTCCATATTGCAGCACCTATTTTCCTTCATAACCCAGAACTATACTTTTTTACCATGCCTCTACCATGGACGACAACACCTTTACAGCTTTTATATCCGGATTCGTCTATCTATCTCAGCCGATATCCAGTATGGGGTGTTACAGGAATATCAGCTGCTCTTATATTTTATGGTTGTGTCAGTGTTATTATCGTAGTGGGCACACTGCTCTTTGGCAGACAATGGCAATGCTCAACACTGTGTTTGTTTAACGGATTTGCCTCTGAAGTATTTGCTCCGGCATTTCCTTTGATTGGGAAAAAGAAAAAAATGAAGAAAGGCGCACTGAAAGCTTTTGCAGTATTGCGGTGGGCATTTCTTTCGTTATCGCTGTTTTTTACTATTTGGTGGATTCTCTTTTTATTGGGAATACAGGTTTTCGGCAAATTTCAGCTAATCAGTCAAATTGAAACCTATAAATACCTCAGCACAGAATTATTGATGATGATGTTTTTCTGGGTAGCTTTGATTGGCAGAGGTTATTGCTACTATTGTCCGCTAGGTACAGTTCTATCTCTAATGTCGAAATTAGCCGGGCAAAAAATTATTACGGATAAATCAGAATGTATCAAGTGCAATCGATGCAATATTGCTTGCCCTATGTCAATTGATATTAAGAGCAAGGCTCAAATCGGTAAAGCGGTCACCGACTCGCGTTGCGTTGGTTGTGGTCATTGTGTAGATACCTGCCCTACAAAAACACTGGATTATTCAACAAAGTTTTTAGATTGGATTCATAATAAATTAGATTAGGAGATGATAAGAATGTTGACAAAAAGAATGAAAATGTGTATTGCTTCAGGAGCTGTTTTGGGCGTGCTATGTATTGTTGGAGCCTCGGTAAGGTCAGGCTTTCAGAGTGATGCTTACTTGTTGTTTGCTCTATGGTACAATCGACTGATTATGGGTTTGATGATTGGATTGGCTGGTAAAAACCTGGGATGGCCGAAAATCATTGGTCGAGGTGCACTCTTTGGTTTAATCGTTTCTTTTGCTTTTTATAGTTCTACTGGCTTTAATGATGTGGTGAGTTTCCTGGCAGGTATTGTATATGGTATTATTATTGAGTATATTGCATTCAAATATGATGATGATTAGAGGGAAAGACAAAGAAAACAAGTAGATACCCGTCCTTTATTAAAATAAAAGGATGAGGAAAGTAGGGATTTTAATGTTGTAAGTGACTTTCTTCGAATTTTATCTAGAATAGTCATGACTTTCTTCGAATTGATTAGTAAACAAGGAACAGGGGATAGTTATGTCAGGTCAATAATTCGGTAATTTTTGGCGGACAATCTATATGTAAAATGCTCGGAAGAGGTATATGTATTTTTACATTGCCTGATGAAAATTACATCTGTAAAAACTGGATACTTTAAAAATTAAATTCATTAAATTAAAGGAGAAAAAGCTATGCCCGAATTAAGAAAAGATCCAATAATTGGAAGATGGGTAATTATTTCTACAGAGAGAACCCTAAGACCTATGGATTACAAAATAGAAAAAGAAAAATCTAAAGCAGATCTTTCTAAATGTCCCTTTGAACCAGGGAATGAAAAGATGACACCTTCTGAAATTATGAGTTATAGAGATCCTAAGACTAAAAAAGATGAACCTGGGTGGTGGATTAGAGTTGTTCCAAATAAATTTCCAGCCTTAAAAGTTGAAGGAGAATTAGATAAAAGAGGTATAGGATTGTATGATATGATGAATGGTATTGGAGCTCATGAGATTGTAATTGAGACACCAAATCATTATGAAGAAATTTACAATATACCTGAAAAGGGGATAGAAGAAATTTTATGGGCTTGGAGAGATAGAATGATAGATCTAAGCAAGGATAAGAGATTTAAGTATATCCTTGTATTTAAAAATAAAGGTTCTCAAGCCGGAGCATCCCTTGAACATCCCCATTCACAGATCATAGCTCTTCCAATTGTTCCTATAAGAGTATCCGAAGAAGTAAAGTATTCAAAACAATATTTTGAATACAAGGATAGATGTATATTCTGCGATATTATTAAACAGGAAGTTGGAGAGAGAAAAAGAATTGTAGAAGAAAATAAAGAGTTTGTTTCCTTTATTCCCTTTGCACCAAGATTTCCCTTTGAATTATGGATTCTTCCAAAAAAACATGCTTCTGATTATACCCAAATTACCAAAAGAGATCTTTCAAGTTTAGCCATAGTTTTAAAAAGAACTCTTCAAAGATTTATTAAAGCATTGGATGATCCACCTTTTAATCTCATGATTCATACTGCTCCTTTAGAAGAACCGAATCTCCCTTATTATCACTTCCATATAGAGATTACTCCGAGATTAACCAAGGTCGCAGGTTTTGAGTGGGCAACCGGGTTTTATATAAACCCCACAAAGCCAGAGGATACAGCGGCTTATCTGAGGGAGGTTGAATTATGAAAGTCGTCTTTGTTGCGCCTGAAGCTACTCCTTATGTCAAAACAGGTGGCCTTGGTGATGTTACAGGCACTCTTCCAAAGTATCTTAAAGATTTAGGAGTTGAAATTTCCTTAATTCTTCCCTTTTATAAGGTCATTAAAGAAAAAAAAATACCTTTAAATAGAGTTTTTTCTTCTACTCTTTTTTTAAATGGAAAAAATTTTTTTTATTCCGTTTACAAAAATAATGGTCATTCTGAATTTGATACCTATTTTATTGAAAATGATGAACTTTTTTTTAGGGATGGAATTTATAGTAAAATGGAAATGGATTATTTAGATAACTATGTAAGATACTCCTTCTTCTCTTTAGCATCAATTAAATTTATTTTTGAATCTGGTGGTTGTGATGTTATACACATTCACGACTGGCAAACTTCCCTTATCCCAGTCTATAAAAAAATTTATTATCCCAAAAGAGAAGAAAAAGTGTTACTAACCATTCACAACATTTCATATCAGGGTATTTTTAATAAAGAAATTTTAAAAGAAATAGATTTAACAGAAAGTTTATTTAATATAGAAGGTCTTGAATTTTATGGGAATGTAAATTTTCTGAAGGGAGGGATTGTATTTTCAGATTTTATAAATACTGTTTCGCTAAGTTATGGAAAGGAGATTCAAAAAGAAGAGTTTGGTTTTGGTTTACATAATTTATTATTAAAAAGAAGGGATTATATTACTGGAATAATAAATGGAATTAATTATTCTTATTGGAATCCTAAAATTGATCAATATATCAAGGTTCCCTTTGCATTAGAAACCATTTATAAAAAGAGAGAAAATAAAAACCTCCTTTATGAAGAGTTAGGAGTTTCTTTTGATTTAGAAAAACCTTTATTTTCTATGATATCAAGAATTACTTCTCAAAAAGGCTTTGATATTTTATTTGAAGTTTTTGAGGAATTAATGAAACTTCCTTTAAATCTAATAATTCTTGGGACTGGAGATATTGAAGACGAAAAGAAATTAAAGAAATTGGGAGAAATTTATCAGGAAAAATTTATTCCTATAATAAAATTTGATGAGGAACTTTCCCATAAGATATATGCTTCAAGTGATTTTTTCCTTATGCCCTCTAAATTTGAACCGTGTGGTCTTGGTCAACTAATTGCTTTAAGATATGGAGCGGTGCCTGTTGTAAGAAGAACAGGCGGACTTAAAGATACAATTCAAAATTATCATGAAAAGACCGATTGTGGAAATGGAATCACCTTTGATAACTACAGCTCCTTTGAACTTTTAGAAGCCATAAAAAGAGGGATAAAAATTTTTGAAGATAAGAAGGTTTATAAAAAAATACAGAAATCTGGAATGAAATGTGATTATTCATGGCTTCCCTCTTCCAAAGAGTATCTAAGGTTGTATAATAAAATTAAGGAGGAATAAAATGAAAGCAGTGATAATGGCTGGAGGGTTTGGAACAAGATTAAGACCGCTGGTGATTAATCTACCTAAACCTATGGTCCCTGTTGCTAATAAACCAATAATGGCTCATATTTTAAAAAATTTAAAAAAACATAATTTTAATGATTTAATTGTCATTCTATATCATCAGCCAGAGATCATTAAAGAATATCTTAAAGATGGAAAAGATTTTGGTGTTAATATTGAATATATTTTACCTAATGAAGATCTGGGTACTGCTGGCGCTGTATCTCTGGCTAAAGATAAACTCGATGATACATTACTGGTCATATCTGGTGACATTTTAACAGATTTCAATCTCTCAAATATCATATCATTTCATAAAGAAAAGAAATCTCTTGCAACGATAACCCTTACCAGGGTAGAGAACCCTCTACAATTTGGGATTGTTCTAACGAATAAAGAAGGGAAAATTACCAGATTTTTCGAAAAACCTTCCTGGGGTGAGGTATTTTCAGATACCATAAATACTGGAATATATGTCCTTGAACCTGAGATTTTTGAATTTATCCCTACTTCTAAAGATTTTGATTTTTCAAAAAATCTTTTTCCCATTATTCTATCAAAAAAACTTCCCCTGTATGGTTATATAGCTGAGGGTTACTGGAGAGATGTAGGTAACTTAAAAGATTATAAAAAAGTTCATGATGATATTATAAATGGAGTAGTTGAGATAGATATTGAAGGTAAAAGAATTGGAAAAATTGGGAGTGATATCTGGATTGGTGAAAAGTCCGATATAAAAAATTTCAAAAATTTAAAAGGATCTGTTTTTGTGGGTAGCAATGTAAAAATTGGTGAAAGTAAAATTGTTAATTCCTTTATTGGAGACGGAGTAAATATCGGTGATAATGTAGAGATTAAAGGTACAGTAATATGGGAAAATAGTTCGATAGATAATAAT
>Ga0315553_10004395_pt1 | contig 10610 bp, 9 predicted proteins | sample SalMarSW160140MG_FD_203099 | JGI IMG/M metagenome (GOLD analysis project Ga0315553, IMG submission 203099) | Salt marsh sediment microbial communities from the Plum Island Ecosystem LTER, Massachusetts, United States - Salt Marsh Sediment SW1601-40 ... | reverse complement strand
CCAACAGAAATGGCCGGAGGCAGCCGACAAGATGCACATCGTAGACAGCTTCTCTCCGCTGACGTTTCGGGATTACACCATGTCGCCGGTCGGCAGCGCATTTGGCATCAAGAAGTCGGTGACGACCCGCCTGGCTGGCAGGATCGCGGCAGCCACCCGGCTGAAGGGCCTGTTTCTTGCCGGTCAGAGCGTGATCCTGTCCGGTGTCGTGGGGACGGTGATCAGCAGTGTCAAAGCCTGCGCGGAGATCCTGGGGCGGCGGCACCTCCTCGAGCGAATTGCGAGGGAGACCGGATGAGTCCAGCGACGAGTCCAGGCTCCGGCAAGCCCGGTCGAGCCGGCGGGCGGCGGGTGGTAATCACGGGAGCGGGGATCGTGTCCCCCATCGGCAACGACATGGACTCCGTCAAGGCGGCGCTCCTGGAGGGGAAAACCGGCGTCAAGCTCGTGCCGGAGTGGAGGAGCGTGTTGGGTCTGCGGAGCCACGTGGCGGGCGTGGTAGAAGGCATCGATCCCAAACGGATCCCGCGCCGCTATCGCCGCACGATGGGCCGGATGGCCGTCCTGGGCACGTTTGCCGCGCAGGACGCCGCAGCGGACGCCGGTCTCGACGAACACACGTTGACCTCCGAACGAACCGGAATCATGCTGGCCTCGACCACGGGATCGCCGGCCCACTACGAAACGTTCTTCGGCAACTACGTCAGCACCGGCGGGATCCTCGGGCAGGAAGGCACACTGTTCATGCGAGTGATGAGCCACACCGTGGCGGCGAACGTGGCGGCCGTGCTGGGGGTGCGCGGCCGGGTCTTGGCCCCGTGCGCCGCCTGCGCGTCTTCCACTCAGGCCATCGGAATCGGCTTCGAAACCATCAAGGAGGGACACCAAGACGTGGTGCTCTGCGGCGGCGCGGAAGAACTTCACCCCGTTACCGCGGGCATATTCGACGTCGTGCATGCCGCCTCCAGGAACTACAACGACACTCCCGAGCGCACGCCGCGCCCCTTCGACCGGGATCGTGACGGACTGGTGGTGGGCGAGGGCGCCGCGGTGGTTGTGCTCGAGGAATACAACCGCGCCCGTCAACGAGGCGCACGGATTCGTGCCGAACTGCTCGGTTGGGCCACCGGCTGTGACTCGCGGCACATGACCCAACCCAGCAAGGAAGGGATGCTTCTCTGCATGCAGCAAGCGGCCCGTTCGGCCGGCATTTCCGCCACGGAACTGGACTACATCTGCGGCCACGCCACCGGGACCCCCCCCCCCCCCCCCCCCCCCGCCCCCCCCGCCCCCGCCCCCCCGCGCGGCGCGGCGGCCCCGCCCCCCCCCACGCGCGCCTTCGCCGGCGACGCCGTGCCGATCAGTTCTCTCAAGGGCTACATGGGGCACACGTTGGCGGCCTGCGGCTCGGTGGAGGTCATCTGCTGCCTGTTGATGTTGCAGGACGGGTTTCTGGCGCCCACGCGCAACCTGGATAACGTCGCCGAAGGTTGCGATGGTATCGCCCACGTGCGGGAAGTAACCGGGTCGTCACTCCGGGCAGTCATGAGCAGCAACTTCGCCTTCGGCGGCGTAAATGCTTCGTTGGTTCTCGGGAAGATGTAACGTGACGGAAGGGCGGGCACAAGAGCCGCCGAAGCGCCGATCTAAGTGGCGGCGCCGCGCGAAGATATCCGCGGTCGTCCTGGTGGTACTGTGCCTTCTTGGGTACCTCGCCTCTTGCTCTATAAACTGGATATGCTACGCCCGGCCGCCGGAGTTCAACGGCTCGCCCAAGGTGCTGAGCCAGCAGGTACAGGAGTCTGACGGCGTCCGTCGCATCGGTCGGGCTTGGCTCTCGAAGAAGGACGGCATCCTGCGGATGTATCTGGCGGGCGATCCCTTCACCCTCGGCTACAGCAACGCGGTGCTCACGCAGGAATACATCGAGGAGCAGGAAGCCTCGCTGATCCGGCTGGTCAAGCATTACGTTCCTTCCGCCCTCGGCCGCTGGCTCCTGAAGAAGTTCGTTCTGGTGCGCAACCGCGACCTTCCCTCGTATGTCGAACGGCGCTACCAGCTCGAGATCTACGGGCTGTCGCGCGGTTACCGAGACCCCTTCCCTGAGATCGGGCCGCTGTATCACCGGCTGCTCAACTATCACGCCGCCCACGACATCTCTCACGCCGTGATGGACAACCCGCTCGTGGGCTGCACCTCCTTTGCGGCATGGGGCGAGGCCACCGAAGGGGGCCATCTGCTGATCGGCCGGAACTTCGATTTTGACGCGGGCCGCTGCTTCGACGAGAACAAGATCGTGATGCGGGTCGAGCCCGACGAAGGGCGAGGCTACATCTCGGTCGGGTGGCCGGGCCTGATCGGCGTCGTCACCGGCATCAACGACGCGAAGATCGCGGTTTCCCTCAACGCGGCTCAGTCGGCCGACAACCGCCGGATCGGGACACCGGTCAGCATCGTCATACGCAACGTGGTGCAGCATGCCTCGACCCTCGAGGAGGCGATTACCATCATCCGGCGGAGCCAGGTTTTCGTCACGGACGGCTATCTCGTGGCGGACGGCAAGACCGGCGAGGCGGTCATTGTTGAGAAGACCCCGCTGCGCGCCGAAGTGCGCCGGTCAACTGGAAACGTTCTCATCTCCGCCAATCATTTCCTGACCGACGCCCTGAAAGACGACGAGGCCAACGTCCGCTACATGGCCGACGGCACGTCGGTCGCCCGATACGAACGCATGGCAGAGCTTCTTGCCGCGCGCAAGTCACCCCTGAACCCGCACGACGTGTCCGTCATCCTCCGCGACCGCGTCGTCCATGGTACGACCACGCCCTCCCTCGGGCATCTGGCGGCGATCAATTCGCTCACCGCGACCCACTCGGTCATCATCGACGCCACAGCCGGGCTCATCTGGGTCTCCGTCTACCCGCACCAGCTCGGCGGGTACGTGCCGTTCGGGCTGAAGGACTTCGAAGCCCCCGCCGGCGCCAGGCAGATCGGACCGGATCCGCTCCTTTCTGACGGCTCTTACCGGCGCTGCCAGGACGTCCGCGAGCGGGTGGCGAAGGCGGCCACATTGCTCGACGATAGGGACCGAGACGCGGCCACCCGGCTCCTCCACGAGGCGAGCCGGCTGAATCCGGGCCTCTATCTTCCCTACCTGATGCTTGGTGAGGTCGCGTTCCGCGAGGCCAGGTGGACGGAAGCCAAGAGCCTCCTGACGAAAGCTCTCTCGCTGCATCCGGCGTACCGCTCGGAGCGGGAATCCGTCCGGAAGATGCTCGGCCAGATCAAGGAGCAACTGGCGGGGGACGGCGGATGAAGGTGACACTCGTCAGCCCGCCCTATACGTTCTGGAAGCCCGGTACCGAGTTCCTGGCGCCGCTGCTGGGACATTACCCGCCGATGGGGTTACTCTCGCTGGCCGCGTACGTGCGCGAGCACCTGGACGGGATTACGTTTACGGTTATCGACGCAGCCGCCCAGGCGCTTTCGCGCCAAGAAGCCGCTCGCGAGGTGGTCAAGAGCGCGCCCGACGTGGTTGGCATCACGATGACCACGTCGATGGTGCCGGACGCCGAGGCGATCGCGCGGGCGATCAAGACCGCACTGCCCCGCGTCCCCGTTGTTGTGGGCGGGCCGCACGTCTCCGGGGTGGGGGCGGCCATGCTGTCGGGGTCGGACGCGTTCGATCTGGCCGTGGTTGGCGAGGGGGAGCTGACGTTCAGACAGGTTCTGGAGGCCCTTCGCGCCGGACGGCCCGCCAGCGGCATAGCCGGGACGCTCTACCGGGACAATGGTCAAGTGGAGCAGGCGCCGCCGCGGGAACCGGTCGCCGACCTGGATTCGCTGCCGACGCCGGCATTCGACCTGCTGCCGGACTTCCCACGCGCTTACCGGCCCAATATCTTCTTCTCGCCGGGGGGCCCGACCGCCAGTCTGGTCACCTCGCGCGGCTGTCCGTTCCAGTGCGCGTTCTGCGATCAAAGCACCTTTGGTCACAGCTTCCGGGCGGCCTCCGCCGAGTCTGTCTTCGCCACCGTCAGGAACCTGCGAGAGCGATACGGCGTCCGCTACCTGGTCTTCTATGACGACATGTTCACGCTGGATCGTGGCCGGGTCATGGAGCTTTGCCGACTGATGACCGGGCTGAAGCCGCGCCTCGCGTGGAGTTGTGACGCCAACGTCATGACGGTCGACCGCGAGATGTTGTGGGAGATGAAGCGCGCCGGCTGCTGGAGCATCTCCTTCGGCTTGGAGAGCGGCTCGCCGCGCATTCTTCGGTCGCTGCGGAAGGAAATTGACCTCGGTCGCGCGCGCCAGGTCGTTCAAGAGACCCACGCGGCCGGCATTCGGGCCAAGGGCCTGTTCATCCTGGGAACGCCCGAGGAGTCCGTGGAGACGATCGATCAGACCCGGGCCTTCATTCGGGCGCTGCCGCTGTCTTCGCTGAACCTCAGCAAGTTCACCCCGTACCCGGGCTCGGAGCTGCACGATCGACTATGCAAGGAGCACGACTTCGCAGCCGACGGGTGTGCCGCCGATTACGGGCGGCTGAACGGGATGAACTTCATCGCTCCGTCCAAGTACCTGTCGATCGAAGAATTGGAGCGGGAGTACGAGGTGACGCTGAGGCGGTTCTACAAGACCCCCCGCACGTACATTAACCACCTGTGCAGGCTGTTCGGGCGCTGGCAGAACATCCGGCGCCTGGCGGGGGTCAGTGTGGATGTGATCAAGGCAAGACTCCGGCGGAAGCGAAACGCCCACTCAGGAGACGTGTCATGAGCCAGGCTGAACGGGAACTGGCGCTGGTGACGGGGGCCAGTCGCGGGATCGGTCGGGCGATCGCTCTGGCTCTGGCCGCCCCCTCCACAGAGGCGGGCGGACGACACGTGATCATCAATTACCACTCGCGCGAGGACGCGGCCCGCGAGACCCTCCGTCAGGTCGAGGCGAAGGGCGGCTCGGGTGAGCTGCTGCCGTTCGACGTAGCCGACGCCGCCGCCGCCGCGCAGGCCGTGGCCGGCATCATCGAACGCCACGGGCGCATCGACATCCTGGTCAACAACGCCGGCATCCGCAACGACATGCTGATGGTGTGGATGGAGCCCAAAGATTGGAGCAGCGTGCTCGACACGAACCTGACCGGGTTCTACAACGTCACCCGCCCCGTGGTGAAGGAGATGCTGCTGCGGCGCTCCGGCCGAATCGTCAACATCGCCAGCACGGCGGGGCAATCCGGCGTGGCCGGGCAGGTCAACTACTCGGCCGCCAAGGCCGGCTTGATCGGCGCGACCCAGGCGCTGGCGCGGGAGACCGCCAAGCGCGGGGTGACCGTGAACGCGGTGGCGCCAGGCTACATCGAGACCGACATGCTGGAGGGGCTGCCCAAGGATGAGTTGGCCAAGACCGTGCCGCTCGGTCGGCTGGGGAGGCCGGAAGAAGTAGCAGCAGTGGTCGCATTTCTCTGCTCCCCCCAGGCCGCCTACGTCACGGGACAGGTCATCGGGGTGAACGGTGGCGCGTTTTAGTCGGGTGGCCTCCGAGGGTCGTCCAGGAAGAGGACAGCAATGAACGCCCGTAATGCAGCGAAGTGCACGTGCCTGGCGCTCGGCGTCGCCATCCTGTGCGGCTGCGCCGTCGTACCCTACGTGCCCGGACGCGACATCGAAGCGCCTGACACGCTGAAGCTGGCGCCGGGCGAGCCGCAGATCGAGCGCGGGAAGCCACACGAGTTCCTTGACGGCCTGGGCCACTACGTGCTTTCCCTGCCCGGTAAGATCATCCTGTGGGACTGGCGCGTTGACAACCACAACATCTCTCCAGAGACCGAGCAGAAGCTCAGGCAATACCTGGCCGAGAACCAACTGCGGAACGTCAAGGTGCGCCTGAATCAGTACGCGCCCGGCGCCGAGTGGCGACGCCTCTTCCGGAACAGGGCCATTCATCCCGCGTGGCGCTACACGCTCGGCGTCCTCAGCGTGGCCAGCTACACCGCCTTGCCGGGCCGGGCGTTTGGCGGGGACAACTACAATCCGTACACGAACACGATTAACCTGTACTCCGACCACAAGGGCGTCGCTCTGCACGAGGCCGGGCACGCCAAGGACTTCGCGCGGCGTGAGTGGAAGGGCCTGTACGCGTTTCTGTACGTCCTGCCGCTGGTCGCCCTGCACCACGAAGCTGTCGCCACCGGCGACGCGATCGGATACGACCGGGAGTACGGATTCGCGAGCGATGAGAAGGCAGACTACAAGGTCCTTTATCCCGCTTACTGCACCTACATCGCGGGCGAGGGCCTGCGATGGGCCCCGGTCCCCGTCTGGGTGCGGTACGGTGTGATGGCCGTCGCCGCGGTTCCCGGGCACATCGTGGGACGGATCAAAGCCAGCTTGGTTGGCGAGCGCCGCCAGTCACCTTCGCCCAGCCCGGCGGCAACCGGCAAGTGACCCGCGGCGAGGGTATTGCCACCCGCGACGTGATTGGATATGATAGGCACGAGCATAGGCCCACTCGCGCGGCAATTGGCCGTTTGGAGCGATGAGCAGACGCCTTATGAGCGGGGCAGATGACCGGAAATCCGACGTCAGGCGGGCCGCCATTACGGGGTTAGGCGCCATCACCTGCATCGGCAACACGCTGGACGAGATCGCCAGCTCCCTCCGTGCCGGCCGCTCGGGCATCGTGGTGGACGAGGATCGGCGGCGGATGGGATTCCGCTCGGCGCTCACCGGCCGCATCACCGGCTTCAATCCCTCGGAGATTTCGCCCAAGAAGCTGCGAACGATGTGCGAGCCGGCCCAGTACGCTTACTCCGCCGCAAGAGGCGCCCTTGCCGACGCCGGCCTGACGGCCGATGACCTGCACGGCGAGCGATGCGGCGTCATCTTCGGAAACGACAGCACGGTCAAGCCTGCGGTTGAGTCGGTGGATATCACGCGCAACCAGGGCGAGACGCACTTCATCGGCGGCGGGCACATCTTCCGCTCGATGAACTCCACCGTCACGATGAACCTCGGCGGCATCCTCGGCGTTCGCGGGGCGAACTGGACCGTCAGTGCCGCCTGTGCCAGCGGCGCCCACGCGGTCGGCCAGGCGATGATGCTGATCCGCAGCGGCCTGCAGGACGTCGTCATCACCGGCGGCGCCCAAGAGACCAACTGGGAATCGATGACGGGATTCGACGCCTTGGGCGTCTTCTCGACGCGCGAATCTGAGCCCGAACGCGCCTCGAGGCCGTTCGACGCGGAGCGCGACGGCCTCGTCCCCAGCGGCGGCGCAGCGTGCCTGATTCTCGAGGAGCTGGGTCGCGCCCGGGCGCGCGGCGCCCGAATCTACGGGATCGTCAGGGGCTACGGCTTTGCGTCCGACGGGGCCCGGCACCTCGCACAGCCTACCGGCGACGGCGCCCTCCGGGCGATGAAAATGGCCCTGGCGGACGCTGCCATGAATCGCGACGAGATGGACTATATCAACGCTCATGCGACCTCCACTCCGGTGGGCGACCACGTCGAGGCGCAGGCCATTGCCGAGCTGTTCGGTGAGGACGTGCCGGTGTCCTCGACGAAATCGATGACGGGCCACGAGTGCTGGATGGCGGGCGCGAGCGAAGTGCTGTATACCGCGCTGATGGCGCGGGACGGGTTTCTGGCCCCCAATGTGAACTTCAGCCGGCTCGACGACGAATGCCCGCGCATCCGCGTCATCACCGAGGCGATCCCCTGTCGCATGCGCGCCGCCCTTTCGAACTCGTTCGGCTTCGGCGGCACAAACGCCGCGCTGGTCTTGGACTTCGAGCCGGCCACACGGCACGAGGCCGGAGACGCAGCGCCACCGAGGAGAAAGTCGGAGTGACTACAGAGGAACTCATCCAGCAGGTCAACGAGATCTTGATCGAGGGGTTCGAGGTCGAGCCCGATCTTCTAAGGCCGGAGGCCAGCCTCGTCGACGACCTTGGCTTGGACAGCCTCGATGGGGTTGACATTGTCGTAGCCATGGAGAAGGCGTTTGGCTGTCGCATCGAGGAAGCCGAGGCCCGGGCGATGCGCACCCTCAAGGACATCTACGATTCCGTGGAGAGGCTCGTGGCGGACCTTGGCGAGAGGGGCAAGTCATAATGCCGGCTGCCGACACGAAGACCGACTCGTTCGCTCGCCCGGCCCGAGGATGGACGGGGCGGGTGCGCGGCGGCGTCCTCGGCAACTGGATTTTCATTGCGCTCGTTCGCTCGTGCGGACTGCGCGCGGCCTATCTGCTGCTGGCGTTCGTATCGCCGTACTACCTCCTTTTCGCGCCGGCAGCCCGGCGGGCCTCGGTGGAGTATCGCCAACGCCTCGGCTACGGACGCCGGTCCTGGCTCGCTCGCCTGTGGGGCACGTACCGCCATTTCTTCTCGTTCGGCCAGATGCTCCTCGACCGCGTCGCCATCCTGAGCGGGCGGGCGGATGCGTTCCGCTTCGAGCTCGACGGCGAAGAGCACATCCGCGAGGCGCTGGACGAGGGGAACGGAGCGGTGGTCGTCAGCGTCCACTGCGGCAATTGGGAAGCCGCCGCGCAGCTTCTGCGGCGCTTCGACGTTCCCGTCAACGTGGTCGCGTATCAGGGCGAGACGGCCCCCATTCGGCGCTTGTTCGAAAAGGCCGACAAAGCTCGGGATTTCTCGCTGATCGAGGTCGGCCGGTCGCCCGACGCCTCGATCGCGATCATGGCCGCGCTCCGCCGCGGCGAGGTGGTGGCCATGCATGCGGACCGCGTGACGGGCGACGACGGGGTCTTGGTGCCGTTTCTCGGAGCGCCGGCGCGATTCCCCACCGGCCCGTTCAGTGTCGCCGCGGTCAGTGGCGCGCCGCTGATTCACGCCTTCGCCATGCGCGAGGGGACTTACCGCTACCACTTCTATGCCTATCCCCACGAGCACCTCGACTTCGCGAGCCGGAAACAGCGCGCCGGAATCCTGCGCGCGTCGGTACGCCGGTTCGTCAAGCGCCTGGAAGAGAAGCTCCGGCAGTATCCGCTCCAATGGAATAACTTCTACCCGTTCTGGCAGGCAGGGCACAACGCCGGGGAGGGGTCTTTGGCATGAGCCGGACCGAGAAGAGACCGGTGGCGCGTGCCATGGCGGGCCTGGAGTTCTCCCCCGGCGAGATTGACCGCGCCCGCCGCGAGCGAGGGTTGCTCTCCATCGAGCTGGAAATGACCCATGCCTGCAACCTGCGCTGCGCGTACTGCTATGCCTGGGGCGGCGAGCAGTTGGCAGGTGAGATGTCGTTCGATGAGATCAAGGGAGCTGTCGCCCAGGCGATGGAGCTCGGGGCGCGCAAGATTGTCATACTGGGCGGCGGCGAGCCCTGCATGTACTCCCAGTTCCACGGCCTGATCGAGCACCTGGACGGCCTCGGCGTCGACATAGAGGTCTTCACCAACGGCACATTGATCGATGCGGAACTGGCCCGCTTCCTGTACGAGCATCGCGTGTCGGTCGTGGTGAAGCGGAACTCTGGGGACCCGGCCGTGCAAGACGCCCTCGCCGGGGTTCCCGGCACGTTTGAGCGCATACAGCAGGGCATCGATTGCCTGTTCGCCGCCGGGTACCCGGACGCCGAACACGGCCTGGGCGTGCAGACGGTCATCTGCCGCCACAACCTGCCCGAGATGCCGGAATTGTGGCGCTGGGCGCGCTCGCGCAGTATCCTGCCCTATTTCGAGTGCATGACGATCCAGGGACGGGCGATCGAGGACCAGGAGCTTCGCGTCTCGCCGGACGAGATTGGGGAGGTCTTCCGCGAGTTATCCCGGATCGACCGCGAGGAGTTCGGCATCGAATGGACGCCGCACCCGCCGCTCGCCGGCTCGCGTTGTGCGCGCCACCTCTACAGCATTCTAGTGCGGGCCAACGGGGATCTGTATCCTTGCGTGGGGGTCGAGATTGCCGTGGGCAACATCCGCCGCGACCGCCTGGCAGATGTCATTCGCAACCACCCGGTAATCGACGACCTGAGGCACGTGTATCAGAGGATCAAGGGGCGGTGCCGGCACTGCCGCCTGAACGGTTGGTGTTACGGCTGTCGCGGAAATGCCTTCCAGCTCACGGGTGACTATCTCGCCGCAGATCCGTGCTGCTGGATCGGGGACGGTTTGGCGGACCAAGCGGACGCGTAGTAGTGAGCAAGCTGACTGTCCTCATCATCTCTTCCAACAGCGAAACGTTCCCCATGCCGGTTTATCCCCTGGCGCTGCCGCGGTTGGCGGGGACGATCGAGCGGGCGGGCCACGCCGCGCGGCAGTACGACGTCCTCGTGCACGGTGTGGAATCCCTCCCACGTGTGCTGCAGGAAACCCGCCCGGACCTGGTGGCTCTTTCCGTTCGGAACGTGGACAACATCGATGTCGAGGCCCCGCGCACCTACATCGATGACAACCGCGGACTGATAACGACGGTCCGTAAGCACTCGAGGGCGCCGGTCGTCCTCGGCGGCAGCGGGTTCTCGCTCTTCCCGCGGCAGATCATGCACCTCCTCGAGCCCGACTTCGGCGTCGTCGGGCCCGGGGAAGACGCCTTCTGTGCCCTGCTGGACGCCCTGAGCAACGGTCGGACCGTGGAAGAGATTCCCAAT